>Ga0210016_1004514_pt1 | contig 11864 bp, 10 predicted proteins | sample CryGeyCG2014_300_FD_185454 | JGI IMG/M metagenome (GOLD analysis project Ga0210016, IMG submission 185454) | Groundwater microbial communities from aquifer - Crystal Geyser CG02_land_8/20/14_3.00 (SPAdes) (version 2) | ecosystem: Environmental > Aquatic > Deep subsurface > Groundwater | place... | reverse complement strand
TTTTTGACTTTCCGGCAGACCTTAAAAAGACAACCACAGTTCCGGCACCGGCGCACAGGTTCTTTCATATGCACCTCCTGACCGCCGGAGATACATTATTTTATGGCACTGGTGGAATAGTTATCTGGCAGAAACCCCGACAATAGTGGGATTGGATGAGACTTTAATCGATGGGATGAAAAGTGTATTAATTTACCTGAGCATCGGTGTGTCAATTTTGCTGAGCGCTATAGGCATTTTGCATTCGCTCCGGGAATGAACTATCGCCTTTTCATGACCTCTCTCATCCATTAAAATCTGGGATATTAACGTCTTGGGCAAAGCCGAGACTCAAAGACAGATGGCCCTGACATTATCAGGAGAAAAAGCTGATTTTGTATTCCACTACCGATTGGCTTCCGGGGAAATTCGCCTGGTCCAGGTCTATAGCGGAGCGATAAATTCCGGAAGTTGAAAAAAAGGCAGCAGGACTGGAGATATGCTGGGGATTTGTTCTGCTAATGCGTTGGGGGTGTCTTTGGTGGATTTGGTGAGAAAATATGGCTTTCGTCCCTAAGAAATCAGCCGATCAAATCATATTTTTCCTTTTTGGTGAGCGGTTCCCCCCGCTCGACAGCATACCCGATGGCCGGTTGGGTAAGCCCCAGTAATTTTGCCATGTCTGTCATGCTCTCCCCCAGCTCTCTGACACACCAGTAACAGAAAAGACTCCTCGCCTCGGATATTCTCCTCTTCCTGGTGTGTGAATACAAATCCTCCTTTTTGATATTGAATAGCCCTATGACTTGTTGCTCGATTCTCGATATATCATACCCGAGGCTCTTAAGTCTGTATCTCCGCTCATATCCTTCGTTTGCGGTCGCAAGAACCTCCATTACGAAATCACCGTCACCCAGTATCCTCTCGTCTCCCTTCATGCGATCCTGCCGGTCCAACCTCAGCTTCTTTACCTCTTTCCATCCCCCGAGGCTTCTGATCAACCCTCCGCCGACCAGCTCAGGCTTGCGTCCCTCGGAAACCCCTGCCTCTACAAAAACCAGGTATTCGCTTCGACCCTTCCTCACCGTCTTCCCAAATTTCCTCAATACATATCCCGTAAGAAGTCTTTTCATTACCATTGATATTCCGGCCTCATCGCTCCGGAATAGAAAGTGGGCGTGGTTGTCCAAAAACGCCCAGGCATAACAGGAAGTATGGGTTTCCGGCAAAATGACTGATAACCGTTCCAGCAAATCATCCCGGTCCTGGTTTTTTCTGAAAATCCTCTGACGCTCGATCCTCCGGATCATGATGTGGTGTAATGCGCCGGGCGCGTCCAGTCGTGCTGTTCTTGGCATGCCCGAAATATTATCCGGTCATTGTATATCTGGACGTCCCCAAGAGCCCCTCCCCCACCATGGGGGAGGGAAAATCTTCATCAGAGTGGATGACGGAAACCCCGTCATGAGCATTTGGTTTGGGAGGATTTGTGAGATCAGCGGGATCTGGGGGCGACCTCGGGAGGCACTACGGTATTTCCGGTGGCGTTGGGGTAGTCCCGATAAATATGAGCCTTCTTGTTATGCTCGATCAACTCCCGACCCTCCTGCATGAAGCTGTTGTAACGCTTCTTGCAGTCGTAAAACCCGTGCCACCATACATAGTCAGGGGCCATCATGGCCGCGCCGAAGCGGGCGCGCCTCCCCTCGTGATGCCACAGCTCGTAGAACTCCACCTCCGGTCTTTCGTCAAAATACTTCTTCGCATCCAACAGCCCCTTGGCATACAGATCATCCAGCATCTTTTTGGCGGGTTTGTAATAGATCTCATCGTATTCCTTGATCACCCGGTCGAACTTGCTGAAATGACCGTCCGTCCAGATCTTGCCGTGGCACTGCATACAGACGGCCCTCATTTTCTCCCTCTCCATTTCATGGTTCGTCTTTGCGGGAAAAGGCTTGAATTCCGATGGTCTCACAGTAAGCGGCGCCTGGCTCTCCCAGGCAAGGCGCTCTGTTACATCATGCGAAGTCAAGACGCTCCCGGAGCCTGACATATGACAGCCTGCGCAGGTGGGGGCGCGGTAATCCACCCCGGGGGTCCAGGTTCCGGGAGCCGCATTCCAGTTGTAATCCTTTCCAAAGGCCGTGTAGATGGCGCCGTGTTTGGACTCCATATAGATCTCTATCTGCGGATGATCCGGCCCAAGATGGCACTGGCCGCAGGCCTCAGGCTTTCTCGCCTCCATTACGGCAAAGCGGTGCCTCGTGTGGCAGCTTGTGCAGCTTCCCCGGCTTCCATCAAGGTTTATCCTCCCTACACCCGTACTGGGCCATGTATCGGCGCTCAGTTTACCCTCTTCCACCTTGAGCACCGTACCGTGGCAGACGTAACACCCAGACAGCCTCTCAAAGTCGCTATTCATTCCCTTCTGGAGCCACGGATCTATCTTCCATATTATCTCAAGGGTATTGGCGTGCTTGCTCAGGCTGTATTGCTTGGCCTCATCAGGATGGCATCGCGAGCAGTCCTTCGGGGTAACGGCGGCAGCGACAGGCACTTTATATTCCCTTGTTCCGAATTTGCTGTCCGAGCGCTCATACTGCTTGTAATGATCCTTGCTCACATCCGGATCGAACTCCTCGGCCCTGTGGCAGTCCAGGCAGGTGATATTGGCGCTTGCATGCCGGCTGTGGGCCCAGTCCGCAAATATGCCGGGCTGCTCGCTTCTGTGGCACTCGATGCAGGCGACCGCCTCCTTGGGCATGCTGCGCTCTATCCTGAATTCCTTCTCCTTGGGCTGATTCGGGGCCGTCTGGGCAAAGACGCAAAAGCCTGAAACCAAGACAATCAAGAAAACCACTCCCGCTACCGCGGCAAACCTTCTCATGGCACCCTCCCGTTTACTGAAATGATAAAAAAACCGGCTAGCCTTGTCAAAATTACGCGCCTGTCAGACTCAGGGTCGCTCTATAACTCCTTGAACTGGTAAATATCCTTCGAGTTGTGGACCAGATTTCTGTGACAATCAACGCATTTCTTTTCGTACCCGGCCCTGGCATAGACAACGTCTCTGTGGGCTATCATGGCTCCTCTCTTCTGTGAGATGTAAAGGATATTGCGGTGGCATTTCTGGCACTGCTGGTTTTTGAAGGAAGCGTATGCCGCCTCACGGTTTTTTGCATGATCATACTCATCCTGTGTGAAATGAACGATGATGTCTTTTATGCCGTGGGCCGTCTTGGCGTAAAAAAATTGAAGGTGTCGTGAGGGGCAGGAAGGTGGCAGTCCATGCAGTCTGCTACGAAACCCTTATTGTTGTTAGCGTGGCTGGATGTCTTCCAGGTGTCGTAGGCAAACCTTATCTCGTGACACGTGGCGCAGAACCCGGGTGTGGATGTCCTCACCATCGTGGAATAGGAGATGCTGAAGATGGGAAAGGCAAGGATAATCCCCACGGAAATGAATAGGACAGGCTTGATGAATAACCACTTGGGCCGGTTTGGTGACTCGGTGATTTCCGATTCCTTCATACTGCCTCCTCCGGTGGTTGAAAGACACGGGACCAAATTGGTTTTTAGTATTACAGTTAAGGCCCGGCTGTCTGTCAAGTAAAATCTGCACGGCTGAGAGATGAAGGCCTTATTGAACCTCATATGGGATGCAGGTGTCGAAAAATAACTTAATCCATTAGACCTTTGAATAACATACCCAATCGGCCGTCACCTCAATTTCAAAAAGGCCTTTTTGCACTCATAGAAGCCTCGCTGCCACAAAAACTCAGGAGACATCATGGCGGCTCCCATACGGGCCAGGCGGCCATGCCTGTGCCACAGGTCAACAAAGCTCGCCACATCCTCCTCCTCCCCTAACGCCACGGAAGATTTATCCTTCACCCTCAGCAAGGCCATCCTGAAATAGACGGTGTTGTACTCCGCCACCGCAATGTCCAGCCTCTGGTAATGTCTCTCCACCGACCCTTTGCCGTGGCATTGCAGGCAGACCGTCATCATTTCCTGCCTCGCTTCCAGCCATGTACGAGACGCTGGCCAAGGAGAGAACTCCTCGGGCCTGATAGATAGCGGGGTTTGCAGTTCCCAGGATAAACGGGCCGAGACGTTGTGGTTGGTCAGCAGAGAACCTCTGACGCCCGAGATGTGGCAGGAAGCACAGGTGGGCGAGCGGTAGCCGGCCCCGGCCTGCCAGGCCAGAGGGCCCAGGTCCCATTGCCAGCGACCGCCGTCTGTGGCATATATGCCCCCGTGTTTGGATGCCTTGTATATCTCCCACTGGGAGTAAACCGGCCCAGAATGGCATTTGGCACAGGCCTCAGGCTTACGCGCTTCGGCCTTTGAAAAACGGTGTCTCGTGTGGCAGGGAGTGCAGCTCCCCCGGCTCCCATCCGGATTTACCCGCCCCACGCCTGAATTGGGCCAAGTTCCGGTCACAGGCGCTCCGTTCAGAAATTTCACCTCGGTTCCGTGGCAATCGGCGCAACGATGCGCTTCTCCTTCTATCTCCGGCCACGACCAACTCCCATTCCAGTACTCCGAAGAGAGGATCTGCAAGGAGCCAGCATGTTTGCTTTTTGAGAACTGCCTCGCCTGATCCGGGTGGCAACGGGCGCAAGCCTTGGGTGTAACCACTGCCGTCACCGGCAGCCGGTTGATCGGGATACCGCCAGGGAGGTAAGAATGCTCGTATTGCTCGAAGTGGGGCCGGCTCACTGTAGGCCCGACCTCGTCGCTGATATGGCAGTCGTGGCAAGTTACTCCTGCCCTGGCATGGGCGCTGGCGGCCCAATCGAGAAACAAGCCGGAGGTGGTTTGTCGGTGACACTCTATACAGGCCAATGCCTGAGAGGCGAGCTGCCGGCTCACCCTCAAGTCACGCTGCTGGCTTATGCCCGGTCCCTCTCGTGCAAGCGCTGCGGTCACGATGAGGCTCAAGCCCCCCACCAGCAGAAGCTGCAGCCAAATTCCTCGGATCCTATACCGACTTGATCTGGACGGTGTTTTCAAATTCTTGCCCAAGGTTGTTTTTGATCTTGACCTGCAAAGGCCCATCCCGTCCGACTTTGAGATTGAACTTGATGATGGGCGGTTGACTGATGCCAGGAGAAAGCTCCATCCAGCTCACCTTTTCCCCAGAGAAATGCACCTCCATGGATTGCACAAAGAGTTCCGGTAGTATCTTGCCGGTTGCCAAATCCCGGTTCATGCCCGATTCCATTGGATGATCCAGGCGAACACCTACCTTAAAAACCTCGTCTTTTTTGATCTTGGAAGGCAGGCTGATTTCGATCTTCTTTTCACCCATGATGTACGTTCCTCACAATCTCCATCCCCAAGGGAAGGGTTCTATTTTAGAGTTCTTTTCGCAGGGCAAGGACCTTCTCAAGAAGGGCAAGCCCCTGTTCCATATCGCCGTGGTGGGCCTCGGCCCTTGCCTGTTGCAGCGTTTCTGAGGCATCAAATGCAAAACCCTTCTTCCTTAAGGTTGCAGCATGCACAATCCTTTGTGCGACTTTCACCTTCTGGTCAAAAACCTCCTTCTGACTTTCCCAGGCAACCAGATCCAGTTCCTTCACCGGTTTGATGCGGTAATCGGCCTGGGCAGATCTCAGCACCGTTTCCTTGTCGGAGAGGCCCTTTGCAGGGGCGTCGTGTTCGTTCCAGGCCGTCAGTGCCTCGAGTCGCAGCCCAGCCTGGTCGGCAGCGATGGTGTATTGGCCGCGGTAAACATCCTCGTACATGTTCTTGGGAGAACCCAGCCAACGAAACGTTACCAAAGCCTGCTGTCTTCCATCAGAGGTGTGGCAATTTCGGCACCCGCGGGGCTTATGAGTGAGACCGCTGGTAAGATGGGCCACCTTCTCCAGAGAAAGCCATGCCATCACCCAGCCTTCCTTTTCAGAATTTACCTTGCTCATATAGAAATCGGTCATAATGAATGCGTCGCTTGATCGGTAGGCGCGATTGATCTTTGCGCCGTGGATGCCCAAGGGCTTTTCCGTGCGATCCGTGGCGCTGCGATAAACCATCATACCCTTTTGAGCGGCAAGACGGCTCTTCTCGAATTCCTCTAAACGGATGTTGGCAGCTATGTGAGGGATACAGTTATAGGGCGCCCACATCCCTTCTGCGTCCGGCAGGAGAATGGGGGTTACACCGTCTTTTTGATATGCCGAGTGCCTGTCAATGGTGGTGGAAATTCCCCCATGCTGGCCAGGCACCCAGAGGTTCCAGCCATATCCGAAAACAGTGGGGGTGTGACAACTCTCGCAGCGCATATTCTCGTGTTTGCCCTTTTTCCAGGTATTCACCTCATGGGGATGGCACTTGACGCATGCCTGTGGTTCCGGGTCCCTCACAAAAGCGGCGTGGCCCTTTTCGGCAAAATCCGGACGATGGCAATCAATGCAATGCACCCCGCTCTCGTAATGGACATCCTTATATTTGTCTTTGCCATCCTTGTCCCAAGGCGGCATGGCCAAGCTACCGCGCACGAATCCATCTCCCCTACGACGTTCAAGGGGACCGGAATGACAGGCATAGCCCTTGCCCCCCCCCCATGCAGCTCGGCACGGTGGGTCGCCGCACCATGCGGTGCATGCCTCCCGTGGCCTTCTGAGGGTCGCCGTAAACCGAGTCCTTGACCTCGCCCTGGAAGACACCTGGCGGCCCCTGAGGCGAGTTTTTGCCCGGCGAATAGTGGCAGTCCAGGCAACCGACATGGCAGTGATTGCAGTTGCGCTGGGTGCCCTCCATCATCTTGGGGCTAATCTCTTTGCTCATTACCTTGTTGCTGAGACGGAGGTTCTCTTGAGTGAAAGCGGATAGATCCGGTTCGGCCAACTTTCCCACCCAAATGCCACAACTATGGGGTCCGGTATCGGCAAGCCAGTAGGTATATTGGGCCTGGGTGACGCTTTCCCGCTCGCCCTTCTTGAATTCGCCGCCGCCCATCGGAGACCGGGAAAAGGAAGAGGTCTCGTTCAAATGGCAGGGACCACAGGTCTTCATGGCTATCACTGGATTGAAGGCCGCAGTTTCTTGGTTGTGGTCGTGCCATAGGATAGAGGCAATAGCAGGGTCAGAGTTCCATTTTCCTGCAGTTTCATCCCAGTACTTAGGCTGGAAAGCGATATCCCAACGTCCGGTCGGCGTAAGGGATTTCATCTGTTCACGTTCCCCTCTTGTGAGCTCGCTTCTTTTCTTGACCACACGCTCTTTATTCATCATGAAAAGGGGACCAACGATCCCTTTATGAGCGCCTTCCACGGTGTAATCGTTGGGGTTGCCCAGATGACACGAAACGCAATAGGGCATCCGCAAATTGCTCCCACTGTAAATCATAGCGGTTTCCTGGCTAGACACCGTATCACCTCCGGTGTAGAACTCTGGGAAACCCATATCTTTCATGCGCTTGATGTCGGCATGACAGGCCAAACAGCTATCAGGGGGCCGGGGGTAGAGATCTTCCTCGGAGCCTTTGCTCCCTGTGGTGGATAAGATCGCCACTGCGGGTATCAACATAGCGCAAAGAAAAACTTGCCTCAGCATGAGTATTTGCTTCCGCTCACTACTTTAATATCCTTGTCGGATTCCCAAACGCCATCTTTGGTAAATCTGGCTCGCACTTTGATGGTTGTGGTTTCCAGCACCCTAATGTTGGTTCGCAGATAGGCATGTCCATTTGCCGGGGTGAAATAAAAACGGGCCTTGCGTTTGTACTTGGCCTTGTCGTCCCATATCTCTATCCACTGAACATGGTCATCGGGGGTCATTTTGTGGTTCACCTTGATGTCTATGGGTATCAAAAGCGGGTCATCAGCTACCTTGGGCATATCAATCACCGGCACCAGCTTTTTTTCCTCATCCGTCAGGTCTTCAGGGATAAGGGGCTGGTAGATCTTTTCTTCCTCAGCGCCCAGTGTTGTCATGGAAGTCAAGAAGATGACCGTAATTGCTCCCCCGATACAGACTATGGCCTCTCGACGGTTCATAAGGGGACTTAGAGTCGTATTTTTCATCTCATCTCCTCCTATTGGAATTTCAGAACCGGGGAGAGGACTCACAATATCCAGCCGTTACCCGATCCGCCAGCTCCCTAGCTTGCCTTAAGGCTTTATGTAATGATAGCCCTGCTGCTGTAGTTTTATGATTTCTGCCACCCCGGACTTCACCATGTCGGCCTCGGTAAGGATCACCGTGTCTTTGAGTGTAAGTTTCTTCTGTTGCAGGGTGAATTCACACTGGCGGAATTTGACACCCTGTTTTTGCAACGATTTTATTTTACTCATAATCTCGTCATTAGTCTTGTCCTTCAAGTACATGTTCACGCCGGATGCGTGACTCACCACGTACACATCCAATTTATCCTCGCCCACTGCTTTTATATGATTCTGCACGTTTCGCAGGACGTCCATGATGTAGTCTTTGTTGTTGAGGTGATAAACCACCTTTTGTGGGGGATATTCCCCTGACCAAGCCGGCAAGGCCGTCAAAAGGGACATGCACACCGCAGCCAGCACCATCGCCATTACTCCTATTCTCTTTTCCATGATCCGTACCTCCTTTACCGATAAGGTTATCTGCGCGATTGAATACATAGGATATCTATGCGCATTGGTTTCGCGCTGGTTTAATATTATCAGTTGGTCTGATGCCACGTCTATCGGGAAAAACCTGATTTTTCAGCGATAATTTGCGCGACTGTTTTCAGAAATATGCAACCGGGTTACCGGGGACATAAAGCCCACGCCCAGTCAAACAGGATTTACAGAAATGGCTTCAACCGTGGATAGTTTCTTGAAACGGTCAGGAAAATCCCTATATCCAAGTTCAGGTTCAGGCAGGAAAGATCAAATTTCTATCAGGTGCATTTTGATGGCGAGTTTGGTCAGGTCAATGACGCTGCCCACCCCCAACTTGTCCATGATATTGTACTTGTGGGTTTCCACGGTCTTGGGGCTGATGTAAAGCTTCTCGGCAATGGATTTTATCCTTTGCCCGTTGGCCAAAAGGCGAAATATCTCTCTTTCACGGGAACTCAGGCAGGCTATGATGCCCTGGTCGTCCATTTCGTGGCGCAAGACCACTAGATCCTTGATCAGGTCCTCAGGCTTCATACGGGGAAAATAGGTTTTCCCCAAACTCACGTTGTCTAATGCCTTCAACAACTCGGAGGTAGGACCCTCCTTGAGTACGTGTCCCGAGATGCCTGCCTTGAACAATTCAAGGATGAAACGCTGGTCTGAATGCATGGTGTAAATGATGATCTTCACATCCGGAACGGTTTTCTTTATTCTGGATGTGGCCTCCACCCCATCAACACCGGGCATGGAAATATCCATAATGACGATATCGGGTCTCAACTTGTTTGCCAGGTCCACAGCCTGCTGTCCGTTGACCGCTTCTCCGACCACCAGATAGCTTCCCTGGCAGGTCAGCAGGCTTTTGATGCCTTCCATGACCACCCTGTGATCGTCGGCTATGAGTATTCTTCGTCTGTCCATGCCTTCTCTTATCCGATCGCGACCAATTTTCTGAAGCTCACAATGGCAATTCGACCATCAGATGTGTTCCTCCTCCAGGCCGGGAGTCTACTGAAAACTCGCCTCCCAGTTGGATTGCACGTTCTCTCATCAAAGTGAGGCCCAGATGATCCTGGGAGACGCCATCACGCAAGATTCTGCTGAACTCAAAACCAATTCCGTTGTCCTCTACGCTCAATATGATCACCTCTCCCCTGCCAACAAGAGTGACATGGACCTCTTCAGCCTGCGAGTGTTTGATCACGTTGGTGATCGCTTCCTGAGCTATGCGGTAAAGGGCTACTTCCTTTTCCCGGGCAAAGCGCTTGGGCACATCCTTTGTAAAAAACCTGATTTTCAGTCTGGCGGAGACGCGCAGGTCGTCAAACAAGGCCTCCAGGGCAGGGACCAGACCCACATAATCCAAGGTCGGGGGCAGCAGACCCCGGGCTATGCTTTTCAATCCTTTTTGCGCCATACTAAGTTTGCCCATGGCTTTGTTTAGCTTGCTTTTGATAGTTTCCGCTTCCGAAGGCAGAGCATCCCTCGCTTGCTCAAGTTCCATGCGCAGCGTGGTTAGAATTTGGCCTGTATGATCATGCAGGTCTTGGGCCACCCCCCGACGGACTCCCTCCAGCAGGTCTATGAGCCTTTTGGAAAGCTCCTTTCTTTTGTTGTATTCGGAAGCTAATTCCTGGTTCAAACGATTGAGTTCTTCTTGCGCCCGCTTGCGCTCACGAACCTCCTTTTCCAACTCACTTGTATGTAAGATCATCTTCCCCGCCAGAGGTCGCAGAAGTAGCCACAAACCCACCAGGGTAACGACTGTGAATGCAGTCGGCAACCACAGAGTATGGGTCAAACGCCGGATGACCGGACCGTAAAAGTCCTCCCAATCTATGCTGACCACGACGCTCCACCCTGATCCAGCCACAGGCGCCCGCGCAATGGTCATTTTTTCGCGGGATACCAGATTGTCAGCGCCCAACATCGCCTGACCCATGGGCCCTGTCACCGTCACCGGGGCGCCATCTGAAAGGCGGACGCCGTCGTGCGGTCGGCAAGAAGAGAAGAAGGAGTAAGCGGCGTCTCCTCGTCTGAATCCCAGGATTACACAGCCCCTTTCTCCCAGATAGGAGTAGTCGGTTATCAGACGGCGAAGGGCCGAAGTGGTCAAGAGAACCAGATCTGCACCCACCTTTTTCCCTTGCCGGTTGACGATCTGGGTTCGAATCACCAGATAAGGCGAACCGTCACAATAAAAGGGTTCACCCACCGCCTCATTGGAAAGATTCTCCGGAGGCTCGGGCCGGCATTTTTCCGGGATGCTCTTTCCGCATTGCGCGACCACCTGATTGTCGTCCGCAAGACGGGTGATGCCTGCGACTTCATCGGACAATTCCATGGCGTCTATGAGCTTGGACTGGGTGTAGAGCTGCAGATCATGCAGGCTCATCTTACCTTCGTTGTAAATCTCAAGTTTCTCTCTGATCATGGTGCGGCTGGATATCTGGCACGCCAGGGCCTTACCACGCTGCAACCATTGCTCAACGGCCGCTGCTATGGTTTCGGCGCTTTCACGGAGATGATTTTCCTGCGCCGTCTTAAGCTGCCCGTACATGGGCCAAATCGTAGCCCCAAAGATGAGCACACCCAAAAAGAGTATAATCGCCATGGAATAGCCGAAAAGCCATCGTCTGAAGCGAGGTGAAAAGGAATCTGCGGACATGGTATCGTTTACGCCCTCAGGGCAAAAAATTGAGATAACCGTTCACGGGTTTAGCGAAACATCCCCCCTCAAGCTGGTCCGGATTGACATTGGAGGTTTGTAATCGCTCAGGGGCGCTGCTCACTCCATCCATGGTTATTGTTGAGACGCAGCGATAAACCTATATCACAAGAGGTGATCTATCTGGTAGAGAAAAACTGAGCGCATAGACCCTGAACAGGTGGAAGATAGTTAGTGTCCATCCGGAAATGAGATAGTTTCGTCGAGTTCAAGGCGGGCGATAATTTTAACCACAGGAATACATAGACGTATTTCGAGGATTAAAATTTGAGCCCAACGCCGAAATCGGTGAAAATAGCCATTTCCGGATGGACACTAGCTATGAATAACCCTTCACTCACGGAGTCAGTAGGCATAAATAAAAACCAAAAACCGCCCCAAAGTGTAACTTAACTTTATGAAAAAAATGTCTTGACAAGTGGGTCCACCTTAGCGATCCACGATCTTATCCTGTGGTTGGACAAGCCCGGCAGTACCTGAGGGATGTTCATATATATAAGCAGATATCTTTTTTGAGATGGATGAGGGTTTGATCCCTGACCGGATGAAAGGTGTTTT
>Ga0210016_1004509_pt1 | contig 11867 bp, 14 predicted proteins | sample CryGeyCG2014_300_FD_185454 | JGI IMG/M metagenome (GOLD analysis project Ga0210016, IMG submission 185454) | Groundwater microbial communities from aquifer - Crystal Geyser CG02_land_8/20/14_3.00 (SPAdes) (version 2) | ecosystem: Environmental > Aquatic > Deep subsurface > Groundwater | place... | reverse complement strand
AAGAAATTAAGGAGCATGTGGTAGTGAACAATTGGGGAAATGGATGGATGTTACAGGATAACAGGATGACAGGAATCAGTGAACAGTCAAGGACGATTGTTTTGGTTTTTTGGCCGCAGTATTTGGAGTATTTTGGATTTGTTTTGCTAAGCCTTTCTTTTTGTCTTCTTTGCGGTAAAATGGTAAGACAATGACTTTACTTTTGTTTATTGCTATTTTGTCCCTTTTAGTTTTTGTTCATGAACTGGGCCATTTTTTGGCCGCTAAAAAAGCAGGCATTTTTGTAGAAGAATTTGGTTTTGGTCTGCCACCTAGAATTTGGGGAAAGAAGATTGGCGAGACGATTTATTCAATAAATGCTTTACCTATTGGTGGTTTTGTAAAGTTGTATGGGGAGGACGGGCCCTCCTTCGCCAAGGCTTCGGCGGGTAAAGCCTATTTTGAGAAATCGATTCCCAGAAGGCTTTCTGTTCTCTTGGCGGGAGTAACCATGAATGTTGTTTTGGCGATTGTCTCCTTTTCCATACTTTACTTTGTTTTAGGAATTCCGACAAAAACCGGTAAAATAAAAATTGTTGGGATAACAAAAGATTCTCCGGCGCAATTTGCCGGATTAAAAGAAGAGGACCAAATTATTGGTGTTGATGGTCAAAGAGTGCTTTCTGTTGATGAATTTGTTCAGTTGACCGGGGAAAAGGCGGGAAATAAAATCCAGTTGGAAATTGGCCGCGATAAAGACAATCCATGTAAGCCTTTGGAAGGAAACCAGGTTTTAGGCGGCGCCACTTCTTCGGAACAAGGCTTTAACTGTTTAGGAAAAAATCTGCTTGTTTCTTTAATTCCCAGGGAGTCTCCGCCGGAAGGAGAAGGGGCTTTGGGTGTAGTAATAAGCGAGATAGAATTGAAAAAATATCCTTGGTGGCAGATGCCATATTTGGGCGCTCGGGAAGGATTTAAAGAATCGCTTTCTTGGGCAGGAATGATTCTTTCGTCTTTAAAAAAGACACTCGTCACTTTAATTGTGATGGGAAAAGTTCCTCGCGACGTTGCCGGTCCAATAGGAATTTTCCAAATTACCGGCCAAGTTGCCAAAGATGGATTTTTGGCAATTTTACAGTTTTTGGGTATTTTATCGGTTAATTTGGCAATTATCAATATTTTACCTTTTCCGGCTTTGGACGGTGGTCGGCTAATCTTTTTGGGGTACGAAGCAGTTTTCCGAAAGAAAATTTCCCCCAAAATCGAGATTTTAGTTAACCAAGTTGGCATGGCAATTTTACTGTCAATAATGGCTTTAATTACGGTCAATGATGTCTTGCGACTTTTGAAGAAATGAAATATGTTAAACAAAAAAACAGCCATAAAAATCTTATCGGAAATTAAAAAAGCAAAAAAGATTTTACTTACCGTCCATGTTTCTCCTGATCAAGATAGCGTCGCTTCTGTTTTGGCAATGGAACTTGTTTTGCGAAGAATGGGTAAAAAAACAAAGATAATTTCTTTCAGCCAGATTCCTTCAAAATTAAAGTTTATATCGGGGACAGAAAGAATAGAAACTGCCGATTTTGCCAAAATTAATTTTTCCGAGTTTGATTTATTCATTGCTCTTGACAGCGCTCAAGAGAGAATGATTACTCGCAGTCATTTCCCGGAAAGTTTTCCCTCCAACTTTAAAATAGTAAATATCGATCATCACATAACCAATACCCGATTTGGGGACATTAACTTGGTTGTTCCGACTTCTTCAACCACAGAGATTCTTTATCAGCTTTTCAAAATTTGGCAAGTTAAAATTGATAAAACTCTAGCACGACTGCTGTTTTATGGCATATTTGCCGATACAGGTTGTTTTCAATATTCTTCAACTTCGGTAGAAACTTTCAAGATTGCTGCAGATTTGATAGAGAAAGGCGCTTCTCTAAACGAAGCGGTTTTAGTTTCCTTCCGCTCTTACAGTCTTAAAACCCTTAAATACTGGGGAAGGGTTTTGGATAATATGCAAACTGACGGAAGCGGAAAATTTATCTGGTCAAAGATCAGCAAGAAAGAGCGCGAGGAATTGGGGGTAGAAGTAACCGAGGTAGAAGGAGCGGCAAATTTTTTTGCTCCTATCGTATCAGGAACAGAGTTTGGTATAATATTGATGGAAGAAGAGGGTCTTGTTAGAGGCAGTCTGCGCTCAAGAGATGTTTTTGATGTGTCCAAAATCGCGGTTGAATTGGGTGGCGGAGGACACAAGGCCGCAGCCGGGTTCTCGTTGAACATGAGTTTGGCAGAAGCAGAGAAGGAAGTATTAGGAGCGGCAAGAAAATATTTAGGGAGAAAACAATAAGTTTTCTTACATAAGATTGGAGGTGGATGTTTAAATTCAAATGGCGACAATTGTTAAAAAACAACTGGGTCAAACCGAAGATCAGCTTATTGCCCAGTTTCGGAAAAAAGTATTAAACGATGATATTTTGGGAGAGCTTAAGAAAAGGGAATTTTACATTAAACCTTCCCGTGCTCGTTATGAGAAAATGAAGAGAGTTAAGAAGGGAAAAAGATGACATTAAAACAACAAGTCGAAGAGCAAATTAAAGAGTCTTTAAAAAAGGGAGACAAATTGAGGCTATCTACTTTGAGATTTCTGTTATCAGCAATTAAAAACGAAGAGATTGCCAAACAAAGAGAGGCAACTGACGAGGATGTAGTTGCGGTGGTACAAAGACAGGTTAAGCAAAGGCTTGAGTCAATCGAGGCTTTTCAAAAAGGTGGGCGGAAAGATTTAGAACAGAAAGAGAGGGATGAAATGGCAATTTTGAGCAAGTTTGTTCCTCAGCAACTCTCAGAAGAAGAATTGAGGAAAATTGGGGAAGAAGTAATTGCCGTTCTTCCTGAAAACGAAAAGAAAAACTTTGGAAGAGTAATGAGTCAAGTAATGGGGCAGGTTAAAGGGCGGGCAGATGGGAATATTGTGAGTAAGATTGTAAAGGAACTCCTTGGAGTTTGATATACTTTATTAGTAAAGATTTATAGTTGACACCCTAGGATGATTTCGGTTTTAATTTCTTCAGAATCTCGTTATCCAATTTCTCGGCCCAAAATAAGAACAATCGTTGAAGATTATTTAAGGGATTTAGGGATTGATGATGTTGAGGTTTCAGTAGCAGTTGTTGGGTCGAGAAAAATAAAGCAGTTGAATAAAAAATGGCGTAACCTTGACGAGCCGACAACGGTCTTGACTTTTGCTTTAGAAGAACCGCGTAATCAAGATGGCGTCTTGCGAATAGGAGATATTGTTATTTCCTATCCTGAGGCTCGGATTATCGCTCAAGAAGACAACTTGAACATGGATGAGGCGATTGGGAAACTCTTGATTCATGGTCTAGGAAATTTGTTTGGAAAAAATGACAACAACTTTTTATCTCAAATATCGCCCCCAAAAACTTTCTGAACTGGATAGTACCGAGGCGCGTGAAGAATTAGAAAAAATTTTCAAATCTGGTAAACCCCCTCACGCGTTACTTTTTTCTGGTCCTAAAGGAATCGGAAAAACTTCGGCCGCGAGAATTGTTGCGAAGGCGGTGAATTGCGACGAACTATCAAAAGGAGAATACGAACCATGCAATAAATGCGCCAACTGTATTTCCATTACTAATGGCACCAACGTTGATGTCTTGGAAATCGATGCTGCTTCAAACAGAGGCATCGATGATATTAAAGAACTGCGAGAAAAAATTAAGCTGTCTCCATCTTCATTAAAGTACAAGGTTTATATTATCGACGAAGTACATATGTTAACTACCGAAGCTTTTAACGCTTTGCTTAAAACCTTAGAAGAACCACCGAAACATGCAATTTTTGTTTTATGTACAACAGATCCCGAGAAACTGCCCAAAACAATTACCTCCCGGTGTTTGATTGTTAATTTCAAAAGGGCTACTCCAAAAGAAATTATCGAGAGATTAAAGAAAATCTGTGTCACGGAAAAGTTAGAATTTGAAGAGCAAGCTTTGACAGAAATTGCCAAGTTAAGTGATGGCAGTTTTAGAGATGCCAATAAAGTTTTGGAACAAGTTTCTTTTTCCGGGAAAATTACCGAATCGGGGGTTGAAAAAATTATCGGTGTTTCAAGAGAATTTAATCTCGAAGATTTTTTACTGATGTTGCAAAAAAGGCAAACTAAAGAGGCCTTGATTTGGATTAATAAAGCGACCACCCAAAGCGTTAATTTAAAAATTCTTATAGAAAGTCTTTTGGATAAATTACGCAATTTACTCTTGCTGGGTTTTGGTTTGAAGGAGGAACCCGCCTTCGCCGAGGCTTCCACCGACGCTGAAGCTATGGCGGACAAGTCTGCGAGCAAAGTGAGTTTTTCCAGGGAAGATATTTTGTTTTTGATTAATCTTTTTACAAAAGCTTATTCAGAACTAAGATTTGCCGTTATTCCTCAATTGCCGCTCGAGATGGCGGTGATTGAGTGGGGAGAGACGAAGGGTGGGGATAATGTTGTGAGTTGTGAGTCGGGTTATGTGAGTGAGGATGAGGAGAAAACGGGGAACCTCGACACACAACCCATAACTCAACCCCGACACACAACCCACAACCCACAACAAAACCTCAATTTTACCCTTGACAATGTTCTTTCAAAATGGCCGGAAATTTTGGAGAAGGTTAAGCCCCTTAACCATTCGGTTCAGGCTTTTTTGAGAGCGACTCGACCGATAGCTTGCGAAGACGGATTTTTAATTTTGGAAGTTTTTTATAAATTTCACAAAGACCAGCTTGAGAAAGATCAATGCCGAAAGATTTTTGAAAAAGTGGCCAGTGAGGTTTTGGGGAGCAATATTAAAATGAAATGTAATTTAAGTGAAGTCAAAAGAGAGCCCCCACCCCCACCTGTCTCGCAAAATTTTGAAGAGGCTGATATAATGAAGCTCGCAGAAGAGATTTTTAATAAAGGAACAATACAATAAATTTCTAAATTCGAATTAACCTAATTGACCTAAATAAAACACTAAACTCTAAGCACTAAATCCTAAACAATACTAAATGACCAAATTCCCAAAATACAAAACAATCTTTGGTCATTTGGATATTTGAATTTTGAATTTGTTTAGAATTTAGAAATTAGTGCTTAGGATTTATTTAGGAGGAGTAAAAAATGATGAACCCTTTCAAAAGTTTAGGCGATCTAAATAAAATGCGGACTCAAGCGATGCAAATTCAAAGAGAACTCGCGGAGGAGAAAATCGAAATTGACGAGAACGGCGTAAGAGTTGTTATTTCCGGCGATCAGAAAATTTTAGGGTTCTCTATTGACGGAATCGAAAATGATTTGGTAAAAGATAAACTAAACAAAGCAATTAAAACCTCTCAAGAAGTAGCGGCAAAAAAACTTTCCTCAATGACTGGAGGACTTCAGGGACTTTTAGGCGGCGGAATGTAAATGTGGTAAAATTTGCTGATGATTATTCCAAAAGCGATTTCTAATTTAGTCGAAGCTTTTGAACGCTTGCCTGGGATTGGACCAAAGACAGCTCAAAGACTGACTTTCTATTTGCTTCATGTCCCGCAAACAATGTTGGATGATTTTGCCTCTGCTTTAACGAACTTGAAAAAAAATACTGTTCTTTGTTCAATTTGTTTTAATGTCTCGGAAAAAGACCCTTGTCCAATTTGTTCTGATGTTAGTCGCGACCATTCTAAAATTTGTGTTGTCGAACAACCATTAGATGTCCTGGCACTTGACAGAAACGGTCACTATAAAGGGGTCTATCATATTTTGCACGGTGCAATTTCGCCCCTGAATAATATTGGTCCGGATGAATTAAGAATTGCCGAACTGCTTAAACGGATCCGCGAAAATCAGCAGGAGATTCAGGAAATTATTCTTGCTACCAATTCCAATATGGAAGGTGAAGCAACGGCGATGTACATCGCGCGTGAGATCGCAAATCTCAAATCTCATCCGCCAGCTGGCGGATCAAATCTGCGAAATATGAAGCTAACCCGATTGGCGCACGGATTACCCGTCGGTGGAGATGTCGAGTATGCTGATGAAGTAACTTTGCAGAGGGCCTTAGAAGGAAGAAGAGAATATGGAGTATAATAAATCCGAAGCACTAAATCCTAAATTCTAAACAATATCAAAATTCAAATGTCCTAATTCCTAAAATCATTTTTTGAATTTTGAGCATTTGTAATTTGAATTTGTTTAGGATTTAGAAATTAGAATTTAGAATTTTTTCACCCTATGTCGAAACAAATAATCGCCGATACTTTCGAGATTTTGGGTGGAGTAGCAAAATCCGCCGGCCAGCAAGTAGTTGCCGATGCTAAAAAAGCAGGCGAAGATGTGGCGATTGAACTGGGAGTTAAAACAGCTCAACAACAGACACAGGGTGATCAAACCTCTTCATCAACTCAGACCGAAGAACAAACACAGAAAATAAACGAAGCAGCTAAAAAAAGAACGGCTGCCCGATATCAGGAAATTCAGGCGGAGATAAAAGACTTGGAAGATAAAAGAAGAAATGAATTGCCGAAAGAGGTTTCCGGAAAACCGGGGTTTGATGAAGAAGAGACGGTTAAGCAATTAAAAGTGGAAAAAGAGAAGTTACCACCGTTGCCTGTCCAGCGGGCTTCGAAAAAGGCGGAGACTTTCAGGGGAGCAAGCGGATAATAAGTAGCAAGAAAATGAAATTATTCAATACATTAACACGCCGACTTGAAGAATTTAAGCCGATTCGTCCTCCGCAAGTTTCTATGTATACCTGTGGGATGACTGTTTATGACCATACTACCATTGGTCACATGAGAACTTATGTTAATACAGATTTCTTAAAAAGAACGCTGGAATATTTGGGTTATAAAGTAAAAATGGTAGAAAACGTGACCGATGTTGGTCATTTGGTTTCGGATGCTGACACGGGTGAAGACAAATTACAAAAAAAGGCAGAAAAAGAAAGAAAGAGCGCTTGGGAAGTTGCTAAAGAATATGAGAAAGAATTTTATGAGACTTTGGACAAACTTAACGTCCTTCGTCCGGCAGTTATAACTCGAGCCACCGAAAATATAAAAGAAATGATTGAGTTGGTGGCCGATCTTGAAAAGAAGGGTTACACCTATATTATTCCAGGTGATGGGGTCTATTTTGACACTTCTAAATTTTCAGAATATGGGAAAATGGCGATGGTGGACAAAGGAGAGTTGGAAGCAGGGACTCGTGTGGAGGTAGTACCGGGTAAGAAAAATCCCACAGACTTTGCCTTGTGGAAATTTTCCCCGCCTGACAAAATTCGCGATATGGAATGGGAAAGTCCTTGGAGCAAAAAAAGTTTTCCTGGTTGGCACATTGAGTGTTCAGTAATGGCAATGAAATTTTTGACCCAAGCCTTTGAGGGAGGAAAATATCAGCCGGAGAAATTTGAGACGATTGATTTGCACACTGGCGGGGAAGATCATATTACAATTCATCATCCTAATGAAATTGCCCAAACCGAGGCTTCAACGGGGAAAAAATTTGCCAACTTTTGGTTTCATAATCGGTTTCTGATGATCGAAGGTCAAAAAATGAGTAAGTCTTTAGGGAATTTTTACACCCTGAGAGACATTGAAGAAAAAGGTTTTACCCCAATAGCGGTTCGTTATCTTTTTGCCACCGCCCACTATCGCCAAAGGCTCAATTTTACTTGGGAAAGTTTAGGAGCGGCGCAAACAGCTTTAAGCCGGCTCTATGAAAATGTGGCGATGTTAAGGGACAAAACAGGGTCCGTCCCTGTTAGGGCGGGAGGTGTGAAGCTATCTGACCCTAAGGGTGTGAAGGCAAAGTGTTGGCAAGAGAAGTTTATTGAAGCAATTTCTGATGATTTGAACATGCCGCAAGCCCTCGCGTTGGTTTGGGAAATGCTAAAAAGCGACCTTGAAGACGATCAGAAATATGGTTTATTATTAGATTGGGACAGGGTTTTAGGTTTAAGATTGGGAGAGGTATCAAAAGTATCACAGGTATCACAGGTACCAAAAGCAATTGAGGAGTTGGCGGAGAAAAGAGAACAGTTAAGAAAAGAAAGGAAATGGCCGGAGGCGGACGAAGTAAGAGAAAAAATTGAGAAAGAGGGATGGACCGTTGAGGATACTGAAAGCGGACCAAAACTTAAAAAGAAACTGCCCAATGAGTAAAATCTTAAAAATACTTCTTATTATCTTTGGCATCTTAGTTGTCGCCAATTTTTCGGTTTTGGATTTCTTTTTTGTTAAAGATAGGTTTATTGAGAAAAAGACTCAAGAAGCGAGTGAGAGTGAAACTGTAGTGGGTGAACAAAGCAAGATTGCTACTGATTCCTGCGGACTTTCGTGCCAGCAGGAAATCAGTCAAAAAATAGATGAAGAATTAAGTCGACTTCCTTCACCTGCTGGTCAGAGTTCGTTTTCGCCATCTGCCCCAACCAAGACACCGACCCAACCTAACGGTAAACCTAAAGTTGTTTATATTCCTTTGGCGGCTGACGGAACTGTTGCTTCAGCTTCTTGGACAAACGTTGTTCCTTCAGAATTTTATTTTGATTTAAGTAGTTATCCGGGAGCAAAAGAAGTTCGTTTTGAGACGTATCTTTTATCCTTAAATAATGACCTGGTGACGGCGAGGATGTATGATGCTACTAATAAACGCGCGGTTGATTTTTCCGACCTGCAAACTACCAGTAGTACTTTTACTCGTATTGAGTCAAGTCCTCTGGTGATCTGGCGGGGGAATAACAAATATACTATTCAGCTTCGTTCTGTCAATGGCACTCAAGCTCAGTTAAAAGATGCTCGGTTGAAAATACTGTATTAACTTTTTTTACCTCTTTTTGGTGATTGAAAAGGGTCTCCTTTTCCAGTATATTTAGGGTAATATGGCAGACACCGAGGAATTTAGTCCACAAATCGATAAAGAGGCTTTAAAGAAGTTGCGTTTGGTGGTGGTGGCTTACTCCCACGTTGAGAAAGAAATGTTTGCCACCAAGCAAGCTTACGAGGCTGAGGTGGAAGTTGAAGAGCGAGCAGCCCAAGTGGTTGAAGAAATCAAGAAATTGGGGATTGAGGCAAAAGGCTCTCCGGGAGATCAATATTTTTTGACCAATTTACTAGTTGATCAACCAGATTTGGTGCTCAATCTTGTCGATACCTTGAAAGGCAAGGATAATTTACAAACTTCTGTCCCCGCTGCTCTGGAGTTATCCAACATTCCCTATACTGGCGCAGGAATTGACGGTATAGTGATTGGTAATGATCGCAATTTGACCAAAAGATTGCTCATGGCTTACGACGTTCCTACTCCAGCCTTCCAATTTATTCGTCGGGCAGGGACCAGCGTCCAAGAAGATTTGGGGCTACCGCTGATTGTCAAGCTAAATGTTAGTGGGGGAAGCGTGGGAATTGATAACAAAGCAGTGAAGGAATCTTATAACGAGGCGCAAAAAAAGGTTGATCAGATGATTGTTACTTACAAGACTCCCGTAATTGTAGAACAGTTTATTGATGGCCCGGAGATCACTGTTTGTGTTTTTGAAGACGGGCAAAAAACCAATGTTTTTATGGGAGAAAAAGTTTTTCGCCACAAACCGGACGGCAAACACTTCTTTACCAGTTTTGAATCCTATGATGATGTACGGTCATATACCTACAAGCAAGTAGAGGAACCGATAAAAACAAAAGTGGCGAGGTTGGCAGTGAGGGCCTTTAACGGACTTTATCACAAAGATTATGCCAAGTTCGATGTTCGTTACGACGATCGGACCAATACCCCTTATTTTACTGATTCTAATCCTAATACTGCCTTTGGTCCGGATAAAGGATTACCTTTTACTGAAGTAGCTCTAATGAACGGGGTTCCTTTCTCGGATATTCTTTCCAGCCTGCTTTCTAAATATGCTAGAGAAATCTACAAGTAATCTCACTTTTCCTTCCATGGGACGGGTGAAGCAGAAGAATAATTCTTACTGCGGACCGGCAGTTTTGGAAATGCTTTATAGTTTTTTAGGGAGGAAAGTTGGACAGGAGGAAATTGTTCAGGCGGCGAAAATTTCTCGAAAAATAAAATCACGAGGAATGTTGGTGGAAGAAATGGCCTTGGCAATCAAGACTTTAACACCGGAGTATAACTTTTGGTCGAAAAGGAAGTCTCAAACCAGCGAGTTGTCGGAGATTGTTAACAGGTATAACTTTCCCGTTGGGGTTGAATGGCAGGGAGTTTTTAAATATAAAGGACTGCGGGAGGACGACGAGGACGACGACCCCGGCCACTATAGTGTGGTTACTCAAATAAGCGTCAGTGATAAGAAAATCTTTCTGGCTGATCCCTTCCGAGTTTATGCTGGGCGCGATCGAGAGTTTACTCTTTTGGAATTTGAAAGACGCTGGTGGGATATTAATGAGATAGTTGATCGGGCGACCAGGAAAAAGAAACAAATGGATGATTATCACTTGATGTTTATCATCGTTCCTAAAGAAAGCGATTTCCCGGCAAGGCTAGGGATGCGATTGGGGTAATGGTTGGTTCTCTCCTTTTCCGCTTTAATGATGTCTAAATTTTCCCGAATAATTTCTTTCATCAATTGCCGGCAAGTTTTGGAGCAGTCGCAATAACCATATAGGCAAGCCCCAAAAAGGCCGCCAGTCCAAAAATCATCATGTCAAGACCGGATTTTCGAGAGTATTTTTTGGTCTTTTTCATTTTTTTAATCCCCTTCATGATCTAAGTGTAAAGTTTCTCTTCCAAGAAAGTCAAGACCTGGTTTGTTAAAGATTAAGATTTTAGCACTAGCTTCACACCTCGAAGGTGTAATAGCTTCACACCTCCTTATGGTGGAAAATCTAAAGTTTTTGGTATAAAATATTCACCATGAACCGTCAAGTAAAAAAGATTAAAAAGTTTCTGGAAAAATTTGGGATAAAGAGTAAGGTAAGAGAATTTTCGGAAACAACCAAAACAGCGGCTGATGCGGCGAAAGCTTTGAATTGTGAAATTGGGCAAATTGCCAAATCAATTATTTTCAAAGGAATACTTAGTAATGAGCCGGTTTTAGTAATTGCCAGTGGCGGCAACCGCATTAACGAAAAGATTATTTCAGAGTGTTTGGGAGAGGAGATTGAAAAAGCGGATGCGGATTTTGTCAGACAAAAGACCGGTTTTGCCATTGGTGGCGTGTCGCCATTTGGCCATCGGGAAAAGATTAAAACTTTTATTGACAAGGATTTACTTGAATATAAAGTAATCTGGGCGGCTGCGGGAACACCTAATGCCGTTTTTCCTTTGGCCCCCGAAGAATTGGTAAAAATAACCGAGGGCCAGGTCGTTGAGTTGAAGGTGTATAATTAGCTTTGTGTCATTGACCAAAGAAAGATCTCCCGTTGCCTCCTTTCAGAAGTTTGCCGCCGGTTTTGAGATTGTTCCTGAAGACTTTGCGGTGAGACCGATCACTACTGGTTTTTTGCATCGTTCATATTGCCTGACTCATGAAAAAAATGGCGCAAAATATGTTCTTCAAAGGTTGAGTCCCATCTTTGATCTTCAAGCCATCAACACTAACCTTAATCTTTTCGAGAAGGCTCAGGCGAAAAGTCACTCCTTTCTTCCAGAATATTGGCAGAAGGTTTACTATCTTGATGTTTCGGGTTCAAAAAACAAGATTTATTACGATGAAGAAAGGAATGCCTGGAGGGCGATGGTGCATGTGCCCGGGGAGATTCGGGTTTTTAACAGTTTTAGCGAGGTGCCCGAGGGTAAAAAAGAAGAAGTTGCCTATTCGCTCGGTGAGGCGATTGCGATTTTTGGCAAGATTCTTGCGGAAGTTCCCCAAGGCCAGTGGCAGGAACCTTTGCCCAACTTTCATGACCCT
>Ga0210016_1004499_pt1 | contig 11877 bp, 7 predicted proteins | sample CryGeyCG2014_300_FD_185454 | JGI IMG/M metagenome (GOLD analysis project Ga0210016, IMG submission 185454) | Groundwater microbial communities from aquifer - Crystal Geyser CG02_land_8/20/14_3.00 (SPAdes) (version 2) | ecosystem: Environmental > Aquatic > Deep subsurface > Groundwater | place... | reverse complement strand
CGTTGCCTCAATAACTTTCTTTCTTTGAATATTACTGTCATTTCCGTTATTCGGTCAGATCAATTTTATTAACAGTTTGCCAATCGGCTTCGTTCAAAACAATAATATCGTTGCTTCCTATTATATATAAGTAATCATTAATATAGAGCGCTCTTTTTGCTGAAATGCCGCTGATGGCCTTGGTCAGTTCCAGTTTCCCGTTTTTATACGAAAAAATATAACCGCCTTTTCCTCCGGGCAGGAAAAATACCTCGTGACTACTGTCCTGTAAATACGCGCGATGATTTGAAAGCGTTTCCGACCAGCCTTCATCTAAAGTATATTTGGCCGCTTCAACCGGATTAGACGCCGAAGACACGTCGAAAATGGAAATTTTCACTTGCCAATTTTCCCGTCCTATGCCCAAAATTTTATCTTTAGCGAGCGGATGCAGATACGAAGAGTACCCGGGAATTTTAAGTTCGCCCTTCAAAGCCGGCGCCGCGGGGTCGGTTAAATCCAAAACATAAAACGGATCTGTTTGCCTGAACGTGACGACATAACCGCGGTTTTCGATAAATCTGACCGAATAAATTCTCTCGGTTTTACCAAGATCTTTGACGACGCCTTTTAATTTTAAATTATTATCCAGAACATAAACATCGCTTACGCTCTCTCCTCTTCCTATATTACCTGCAAACCACAAACTCTGGCCGCCGACGGTTGTAGCGATTCTCAGATTATTTTTATATTCGTCCAAAGAAAATTGATTTAACGGAGAGCCGGGAACATTGCCGCTCGCGGTAATTGTGAAGTTGTCCAGTTTTATTTTTACGATTCCCGTTTTTTCCAATTCTCTGCTGTGTTCTTTAAAATAATCCGAGCTTCGGTTCGCAAGCTCATTCTCCGCTTTCAATCTCTCATCATTATCCAAGGAAGTTAGATACTTGTTCCACAAAGTTTGCATTTCCGTCATTTTCGCATTTTGGCTGATATCATAACTTTCAAGTTTATTCATCTTATCAATAAGCCATTTCGGAACCAAATCGCCCGCTTCTTCTTTCAAAAAAGCGGAAAAAAATTTAATCATACTTTCGTAGTAAGTATAAGTGATATAGATAGCGCTTTCAGACATATAAACAACCGACGATCCCGAAGAACCGACAAAAGAAACTGTGTTATTAATCTTGCCGGATGCGGGATCCAAAATCATGGCGGTGAAATTCGAATCAACCGGCACAGGCGCAATAGGATAGTAAATATCAACGCATTTTATCTCAAGGGCGACGTCGGAAACTGTTAAAGGCCTGATAGGACACGGCCGCGATTCATTTATATTCTGCCTCACAACCAAATAAATTTTGTTTTGATAAAGCCTGGCGCCGGCTATGGAAGCATTGTCGTCCAACTTGATATTCCATTTCTTTTCCGGCGATTTCGAATCGGAAACGTTGTAGCCGCTTATTTCCTGGCCGGAAAAAATTACCAGAATGTTTTTTGCCAAAAGCAATTCTCCGCCTTTTTTAAGTTCGCTAATCACTTTCAAATCGGCCGGAGGAAAAGCTTGGATAATACGCGTTCCGATTTGCTGATAATAAGGAGGCATTATTTTCACGCCGATTCCGTCTTCTATCATCATCGGCCGTATTCCGCCGTAGTCGTAATAATTTGAAGATAAATAAATTTCTTTGCCGTCGGTTTTAACGATATCCGGTTCGTCAACGCCTAAAACCTGAACATTAGTTTCGGAAACGCGTTCAACGTCTTTTTGAGCGGTTGAAGGAGCCGCAGGAGCCACTAAAGCTCGTTCAAGCGCAATTTCGCCTCCGATTCCAAATCCGCCGTAAGCAGCATATTGAGAGGAATTTTCCAGATAAATCTTGAACTCTTCTTCCGAAGCAAACTTTTTAATATCTTTAATATCATTAGCGGGATTTACGAACGGGATTTTGGGAAAAGTAATATTTTTGAAAAACGAAAATGATTCGGGAGATGATGCTTTATCATTCAAAAATAAAATTCCCGAAACTATCAGAAAAACGGCGACAATAATAATTGTTGCCGACTTTGTGCTGATTTCTTTGCGCAAAAATTGATTCATATTTATTATTTATTTATTTTAATCTATTAATTTTTAATCTTCCTGCTTTATTTCTCTTTCTTCTTCCGGTTCCGGCTGCTGGAATTCTTTTCGGAAACCTGTTCCCGCGGGGATGAGCCGGCCGATAATGACATTTTCCTTGAGACCTCTTAAATAATCTTTCGCTCCTCGGATGCTGGCTTTAATTAAAACTCTGGCCGTATCCTGGAAAGAAGCCGCGGACAAGAAGCTGGAAGTGGAAAGCGCCACCTTGGAAATAGGCATAACTAAAAGCGTTGCCTTAGCCAAAGTCTTACCTTCTTTTTCGAGACGGTTATTTTCTTCGAGAAAATCCGAACGCTCGACAATTTCACCTTCGCCGAAATAACTGTCTCCAGTTTCTTTAATTTTAAAGCGCGAGAACATCTGTTTCACAATTACTTCAATATGTTTTTTATTAATAGACGCGCCCTGAATAGCGTAAATTTTTCCCACTTCATTAAGGATATAATTCTGGACAATTTCCTGTGAAGCGACGGTGAACAAATGCTTGATGTCGATGGGACCGGAGCAAAGAACGTCGCCTGGTTTTACTTCCTGTCCTTCTTTGACAAGTAAATTTTTTCCGAAGGGAATAGTATATTCTTTCACTTCTTCTTTTTTTTTCTTTTTTCCGCCTACGCCAAGGCTTCGGCGGACAGGCTTTGATTTTTCTCCCGCGCTATCAGCATCTGTCAAAATTCTTACGATTTTTTCCTGCGCTATTTGCTTAATTTCTAAAATTTTTCCGTTCACTTCGGAAATAACAGCGGGGCTTGAAGGAATGCGCAATTCAAAAATTTCTTCGACACGAGGCAAACCAAGAGTAATATCTCCTCCGCCAGCTACGCCGCCGACATGGAAAGTTCTCATTGTAAGCTGAGTTCCCGGCTCGCCGATTGCTTGAGCCGCAATAATACCAATGGCTTCACCCGGCTTGATTAATAATCCGGAACCCAAATCGTTGCCGTAGCACATCTGGCAAATTCCTCTAACGACCTGGCAAGTGATGGGAGAACGGATAAAGACTTCATCTATTTCTGACTGCTTAATTATTTCCGCCTCTTCCGTATTTAAAATATGGTTTCTTTTTAAAATAATTTTCTTGCCGTCTCCAGACGAAAACGCAAGCTCGCGGGCTAAAGTTCTACCCGTAAGCCGTTTCATTAAATCGTCTCCATTCGCCTCGACATCGGCTTTCGACAAACGAAAACCTTTTTTCTCCTGGCAATCTCCTTCGCGAATAATTAAATCCTGCGCGACGTCAACTAAGCGGCGCGTCAGATAACCCGCTTTAGCGGTTTTTAAAGCCGTATCGGTTGTTCCCTTTCTTGCGCCATGAGTGGAAATAAAATATTCCAAAACATTCAATCCTTTTTTATAACTGGAGATAATAGGCAAATCAATAATTTTTCCCGCCGGATTGACCACTAATCCTTTCATGCCGGACATCTGAGAAACCTGGTCCCAGCTTCCTCTGGCAGCGGAAGAGACCATAATCTTAACGGGACCGAATTCATCAAGGGCTTCCGGCACCAAACTGTTAATTTTTTGCTTCACGTTCTGCCAAATTTCGATAACTTTGTCATAACGTTCTTCGGCCGTAAGAAGACCGCTATTATAATGTTTTTCGACTTCTTTTTCCTGTTTTATGGCTTCTTCGACAATCGCTCCTTTTTCTTTCGGCTCTATCAAATCGTTGATACCCCAGCTGATGCCCGAAATAGTCGCGTACTTGTATCCAAATTCTTTAATTTTATCCAAAATGGGCGGGGTTGCGTCGACGCCGTAACACTTAATGAGACGCTTTACTATCTCCGCAATTTTTTTCTTGTTCAGTTCTTCATTTACATATTCAAAATCCGAAGGCAAAACGCTGTTAAAAAGCAGTTTGCCGACCGTAGTTTCAATAAGTTTTTCGGTGAATATTTGATATTTCGGCGTCGACGTAACCAGAACCTTTATTTGCGCTTGGAGATCGACATAGCCGAAATCATAAGCCGTGATAGCTTCATTCGGACTGGAAAATATTTTTCCTTCACCTTTTGTTCCTTTTCGAATTTTTGTCATCCAATAGCAGCCAAAAACAATATCCTGTGATGGATTAACAGTCGGTTCTCCCATGCCCGGTCCCAAAAGATTTTTTACCGAAGCCATGATTTCTTTCGCTTCTTTTTGGGCCGAGTCTAACAAAGGAACGTGAACGGCCATCTGGTCTCCGTCGAAATCCGCGTTAAAAGCGGCGCAAACCAATGGATGAATCTGAATGGCATTGCCTTCAATAAGAATTGGCTGAAATGCCTGAATACCCAAGCGGTGCAAAGTGGGCGCGCGGTTCAAGAGAACATATTTGTCTTTAATAACTTCTTCGAGCGCCGCCCAAACATCGGGGGTGGCATCGTCTATCAACCGACCGGCGCCGCGAACATTATAAGCTAATCCGGCTTTTATCAGCTTGGAAATTACAAAAGGCTTGAAAAGTTCAAGAGCCATGTGTTTAGGGAGGCCGCACTGATGCATTTTTAGTTCCGGACCGACAACAATAACGGAACGACCCGAATAATCGACGCGCTTCCCCAAAAGATTCTGACGGAATCTTCCCTGTTTTCCGCGCAACATATCGGCCAAAGAACGTAGAGGGCGTCTTTGAGCCTGACTCACTGCCGTGGCTTGACCGCGACGGATGGAATTATCTATCAAAGCATCAACCGCTTCCTGCAACATTCTTTTTTCATTGCGACAGATAACTTCCGGCGCTTTAAGTTCGATTAATTTTTTAAGACGGTTATTTCTGTTTATGACGCGGCGGTACAAATCATTGACATCAGAGGTGGCGTGACGGCCGCCGTCAAGCTGAACCATCGGACGAAAAGCGGGCGGAATAATGGGAAGAACGGTCAAAAACATCCACTCGGGCCGTATGTCGACACGTTCCATCGCTTTAATAAGACTTATTTGCTTTAAAAATTTTTTTTGCAATTGAGGGTTGGAAGTTTTTTCCTCTTCCGCCATCAAAGATTTTCTCATCTCGGCAAGATTTATCTTTTTGCATATATTGAAAAGCGCTTCCGAACCGATTTCCGCTTCAAAAATGTCTCCGTATTTTAAACTAAGGCGGTGATATTCTACTTCGCTTATGACTTTATTAAGCCGTAAATCATTAATTTCATTTTTTGATTTGTCGTATGCCGCTTTAAGCGCCGCTTTCTTTTCTTTTTCAATAAGATTTTTCGATTTTGCCTTATATTCTTTATCTAAATTTTGAAAAGTTTCCAGTTTTGTTTTTTCATTAACTTTGGTAATGATATAGCTCGCGAAATAAATCACTTTCTCTAATTCGGGAACGGAAAGATTCAGAAGAAGACCGAGAACCGACGGAATACCGCGGAAATACCAAATATGAGAAACCGGAGACGCCAAAACAAGATGTCCCATTCTTTCCCGCCTGACGATGGAACGCGTTACCTCTACCCCGCATTTTTCGCACACGATTCCTTTATATCTGATACGGCGGTATTTTCCGCAATAACATTCGTAATCTTTTTCCGGACCGAAAATGCGCTCGTCGAAAAGACCGTCGCGTTCGGCGCGCTGCGTCCTATAATTGATCGTTTCCGCTTTTGTCACTTCGCCGCAAGACCACGATAAAATTTTCTCCGGCGAGGCGAGTTTTAATATTATTGACTTAAAATCCGTGACTTTTGTTTCCATAAAATTATTCTATATTCCTTCCAGTTCAACGTCTAACGCAAGACCTTTGAGTTCGTGCAATAAAACGTAAAAAGACGCGGGTAAATGCGGGTTCTTAAATCTTTCTCCTCTCACAATCGCTTCGTATGCGGATGTTCTGCCTAACATATCGTCGGATTTAATCGTTAACATTTCCTGCAATGTGTGGGCGGCGCCGTATCCTTCAAGCGCCCACACTTCCATTTCTCCAAAACGCTGGCCCCCTCCTTGAGCTTTACCTCCTAAGGGTTGTTGAGTAATAAGAGAATAAGGTCCGACCGAACGCATGTGAATTTTATCTTCAACCATGTGGGCCAATTTCATCATATAAATCGAGCCGACGGTTACTTTTTGCTGGAAAGGTTCTCCTGTTCTGCCGTCATAAAGAGTTACTTTGCCGTCAACCGGCCATCCAGCTTTTTGCATTTCTTCGATAATTTCTTCGTCTGTCGCGCCGTTTAGAGAAGGGCAAATCGCCTGATAGCCTAGCCGGGATGCGGCAAGCCCAAGATGAGTTTCTAAAATTTGACCGATATTCATGCGCGAAGCAACACCCAAAGGATTTAAAATAATATCCACGGGCGTACCGTCTTCGAGATAAGGCATATCCTCAATGGGTAAAATTTTTGAAATGACTCCTTTGTTTCCGTGGCGTCCCGCAAGTTTGTCTCCGACGGAAACTTTTCTTATTTGCGCGACTTCAATATGAATTTCCTTGATGACGCCGACATCCAATTTATCTCCGTGATCTCTGGAAAAAATTTTTATACCGACTATTCTCCCCTGCTTGCCGTGTTCCATTCTCAAGCTCGTATCTTTCACATCTCTCGCTTTCTCTCCGAAAAAAGACCTTAAAAGCCGCTCTTCGGGCGTAAGTTCCGCTTCGCCCTTGGGAGAAATTTTGCCGACCAAAATATCGCCGGATCTTACTTCCGCGCCGACACGAATAATTCCCTCCTCATCAAGATCTTTTAATTTTTCTTCGCCCACATTGGGAATATCGTAAGTTGTAATTTCCGGACCGAGTTTCGTGTCGCGCACCTGAACAGAAAATTTTTCGATATGAACTGATGTAAATTTGTCTTTTTCAACCAAGCGGCGCGATAAAATAATGGCGTCTTCGAAATTAGCCCCGTTCCAAGAAAGAAAAGCGACAACAATGTTTTGTCCCAACGCCAATTGACCATGATCACTGGCCGAAGTGTCGGCTAAAATCTGACCCTTAACAACCTCTTCGCCGCTATCTACAACCGGCCGCTGGTGAATTATCGTAAAATCATTGGAACGCAAAAAACTTACAAGTTTATAATTTTTTTCTTTGCCCGTTTTTGTTTTTAAAGTTATAGAAGTGGCGTCAACATGAGAAATCTTTCCGTTATCGTCCGCGATAAAAAGCCGTCCGCTGTCTCTAGCGGCCCTTTCTTCAATGCCGGTGGCAACAAGCGGCGCTTCTGACTGAAGACAAGGAACCGCCTGGCGTTGCATATTCGAACCCATTAATGCGCGGTTCGCGTCATCGTGTTCCAAAAACGGAATTAAACTCGTGGCGATAGAAAATGCCTGCTGAGGCGCAACGTCGATAAAATCTATTTTATCTTTTAGAACAATACCCGGCTGGCCGTGTACTCTAGCTTCAATTTCATTTTCGAGAATTTTACCGTCTTTATCGTATTCAATGCCGCTGTGAGCAATGTTGTATTTCGATTCTTCGCTTGCGTCAAGATAAACTATTTCCGAAGCGATGACTCCATTTTTGACACGCCGGTAAGGCGTTTCCAAAATTCCGTATTCATTAAGACGGCTGTAACTAGCCAAGTGCACAACAAGGCCGATGGTCGGACCTTCGGGAGTTTCAATGGGACATATCCTTCCGTAATGGGAAATATGCACATCGCGCACCTCAAACCCCGCGCGTTCTTTAGTTAAACCGCCCGGACCCAAGGCAGAAAGTCTTCTCAAATGTTCAAGTTCGTCCAAAGTATTTTTTTGGCTCATGAATTGAGAAAGTTGGCTGGTGGTAAAGAATTTTTTCAAAACTGCCGAGAAGAGCCGGCTATTAATCAGGTTGAACGGAGTCAAAACATCGGGATCCAGCGTCGACATCCTATCCTGAATATTTCTTTTCATCCGCGCCATTCCTATGCGCAGCTGATTTTGAAGCATTTCGCCTACGGCGCGTATCCGACGATTGCCCAGATGGTCTATATCATCGGGCTGTGCCTCGGGATTATTATTCATATTGATTACTTCGGAAACAACGGCAATCAAATCTTCGAGCGAAAGAGTTCTGGAAGCCGATTTTATATCCTTAAGCGGCAAACCGAGACGCTGATTGAATTTATAGCGGCCAACCGAAGAAAAATCGTAGCGGGACGGGGAAAACATGTCGTCCAAAAGTTCTTTTGCGTTTTCAACCGTTGCCAATTCGCCTGGTCTAATCCGTTTGTAAATTTCAACATACGCTTCCTCTACAGTAGCGGCGTCATCTTTCTCGAGAGTTTTCTTGATATAATTTATTTCACCGTTATCGACTTTGGAAAAATTTTTTTCGATTTCTTTAGAATCTTTCAAGCCAAAAACCCGCAAGAATGTCGTAACCGGTATTTTTCTCTTGCGGTCTATGCGGACATACATGACTCCGTCGAAATCCGTTTCCACTTCAATCCATGCTCCGCGGTTAGGAATTATTTTTGCGCCAAAAAGATTTCTGCCGCGCAAAACGTTTATCGTAAAATATACTCCGAAAGAACGGGCAAGCTGGGCAACCACTACGCGTTCGACGCCATTGACTATAAATGTTCCGTGCTCAGTCATCAGCGGCATGTCAGTCAAAAATACATCCTGTTCTTTTGTTTCTTGTGTTTCTTTTTTTGTGAGACGCACTCTTATTTTAAGCGGAACTTCGTAGGATAAATTATTCGCCTTGGCGTAGTATTCGTCGTATTTCGGTTCATCTATTGAATAATCGAGAAATTCCAAAAAAAATTCTTTCCCCGCGTAATCATTGATCGGGGAAAATTCATGAAATAACTCCTTGAGTCCTTCCTTAAGAAACCAATTGAAAGAATTCAACTGCATTTCAACCAAATTAGGAAGAGGTATAAAAGGCTCTTTATATTTGGCGAAATATTTTTTATGCATTGGGATTATTTATTAGAAATTCAATCTATTGAAAATTAATAAAAATTGCGGCAATAAACAACCATCAGCAAGAAAACTATACTTCCGTTTATAACTTTCTAAAAAAACAACAAAAAAAATACCTATTAAGCAAAAAAGCCCTTTTTATGTTGTATTTTCTAAGGGAACCAGAAAATATCTGTTATTTAATTAAATATATGGTGAAATTAACCACCTGATATTTAATCATAAACCTATTCAGTGAATATCGCAAGCCTATTTTTACTGCCAAATAACACCATAACAAATTAATAAAATCTTGTCAAATCATTAAGTAATGTTTAATCTTTATCAATGTTTGTGATATATTATATAAATGCCGGCGATGAATAATAAAAAATTTTACACGATTAAAGAAGCGGCGGAATTCCTTGGCGTAACGCCGCTCACCTTAAGGAATTGGGATAAAAACGGCAAGTTTCTGGCGGGCCGCCATCCTATCAGCAATTATCGTATTTATAAAATGGAGCACCTTGAAACGCTATTAAAAGAGATAGACTCCGGCGATATCCATCATTTGAAAATTTCCAAACCAAAACAAAAATCAAAAACGGTAAAAAAACTTAAAGTAAGACTGATAGAAGACGACTAAATATTTTTTTTCAAAATTTCTTTCAATGCGGCGGGATTTGTTTTTCCTTTTGTCTCTCTCATCACCCGTCCAATCAAAAATTGAAGCGCTTCTTCTTTTCCTTTTTTATAATCGCTTACTGCATTATGATTTAAAGAAATAATTTTTTGCGCGGCTGTTTCTATGAAACTCTCGTCGCTCGTTTGCTCCAATCCTTCTTCTTTGACAATTACATTCGGCTCTCTGCCCGTTTCAATCATTTTTTTCAAAACATTTTTCGCCGCGCGCGAAAAAATTTCTTTTTTGGAAATCATCGCCATTAGTTCGCCGAAAGCGTGAGGACTTACGCGCAACTCATCCCATCCTAAATATTTTGAATTCATCAGCCCGATTAAATCTGATGTCAAATAATTGAAAATAAGTTCCACTGATTTGGAAGCAGGACTTCCAAGTGGAAGTCCTGCTTCCTTAAACTCCGATACGGCGTTTTCAAAAAAATCGCTCAATTGTTTATCGCGAACCAAAATTTCAATCTGTTCGTCTTTAAGATTAAATTCTTTTTTGAATCTTTCACGTTTTTGCGAAGGAAGTTCAGGAATGGCAAACCCGCCCAAATCTAGCATTGCTAGATTTAAGGCGGGCAGGTCCGGCTCGGGGAAATAGCGATAATCATGAGCTTCTTCTTTTTTCCGCTGGGAAAAAGTCTTTCCTCCATCTTCATCCCAACCCCTTGTCTCATGCCCTACTTTATCCCCCTTTTCCAAAATCCCCGTTTGCCGTTCTATTTCGTAATTAATAGATTTTTCGACGGCGCGGAAAGAATTAAGATTTTTTATCTCTACCTTTATTCCCATATTAAGCGAAATATTCACTTCGCAACGCATTGCGCCTTTTTCCATATCGCCGCTTGAGATATCCAAATAGCGCAAAATAAGCTGAAGTTCTTCGGCGAAATCTCTGGCGGATTCTCCGGAAGAAATATCCGGTTCAGTCACAATTTCCATTAAAGGAACTCCTGCCCGATTAAAATCAACCAAGCTTTCTTCTCCCTGATGCAAAAGTCTGCCTGTATCTTCTTCCAGATGAATTCTTCTGATTCTGATCCCGTTTAGTTCTCCGCCTTCAACTAATGGATACTTATATTGGGATATCTGATATCCTTTGGGCAAATCGGGATAAAAATAATTTTTCCGGTCGAATTGGGAGCGGCTTGCGATTTTTCCTCCCAATGCCATTCCCATTTTCAAAACACTTTTTACCGCCTCTTTATTTATGACAGGCAAAGTTCCGGGATGCCCCATACATATCGGGCAAACATTGATATTGGGATGCTTTTCATTTGAATCGTTCAAACAACCGCAGAACATTTTTGTCTTCGTTTTCAGTTCAACGTGTATTTCGAGTCCTATTGTCGACGCAAGTTGCATAATAAAATCATTATATAAAATTTCCCTGAACAAAAACAGCCCTGATGATTAATCAGGACTGTTTTTGTAAATTACCAACTATTTCTGCGACCGCCGCCGAAACCTCCACCTCCTCTGTCGTCGCGGTTGAATCTGCGCGGAGGGCGATCTTCCATTGGTCGGGCTTCGCTCACTTTGAGCAGCCGGCCGTCGAGTTCTTTGCCGTTCCACATTTCCATAGCTTTCTCGGCTTCTCCGTCTGTAGACATTTCGACGAATCCGAAACCCTTTGAGCGGCCGGACATTTTGTCCATAATCACTACTGCCGACACCACGGTTCCCGCCTGAGCGAAAGCATCTTTCAACGCATCGTCGGAAGTGCCGTAGGACAAGCCGCCAACATATAATTTCTTAGCCATTATACTTATTTAATTTTACTTATAACTATCGTGTAAGGCGACCTCTCGTTTGAATTCCTCGCCAAGAAATCGCTTTCGCGATCCTAGACCGTCCTTACACTCAGTTAACTAGCATAAGGCGCAAAACTCTTTGAGAAAACTTACAACTTTATAACCAGTATAAAGCATTGATATAATTTGTCAACACACCCTCATTTCCCATGACAGCGCTTAAATTTCTTTCCGCTTCCGCACCAGCAGGAATCATTCCGGCCGATTTGAAATTAACTTGGATAAAACATCCGAAACTTTCAATTTCTTTGCCCATTGCTTTAGATATCGCGTATCGAGTTTTGCACCGGAAATTTTTAAAATTGATTCTATATCTTCCAAATGTCTGGTTGATTGCGATTTTTGATACCATTCTAATTTACTTAGAATCAGATTTTCCGGAGAAATAAAATAAACTCGTTGTCCCTTTATAATTTTTGCTTT
>Ga0210016_1004493_pt1 | contig 11888 bp, 9 predicted proteins | sample CryGeyCG2014_300_FD_185454 | JGI IMG/M metagenome (GOLD analysis project Ga0210016, IMG submission 185454) | Groundwater microbial communities from aquifer - Crystal Geyser CG02_land_8/20/14_3.00 (SPAdes) (version 2) | ecosystem: Environmental > Aquatic > Deep subsurface > Groundwater | place... | reverse complement strand
CGGTGCAGGGATTTTTGCGGCACTTCTGGCACGAATTCGAATATTTCATCGAACACCGCCGTTCCATTGTGGACGGCCCCTTGGGAGCAGCCGCATGAACGCGCAGGTCAAGCCGCCGACCACCGCTCCCGATTTGGTCAACATTGAAGTGGACGGCAAACCGATGCAGGTGGCCAAGGGTTCGATGATTATCCAGGCGACCGATCAAGCCCGGGTGCCGGTGCCGCGCTTCTGCTATCACAAGAAGTTGCCGATCGCGGCCAATTGCCGGATGTGTCTGGTCGATGTCGAAAAATCGCCAAAGCCGGTGCCGGCCTGTGCCACGCCGGTGATGGAAGGCATGAAGATTTTCACCCGCAGCGAACGCGCGCTGAACTCGCAGCGCAATGTGATGGAGTTTCTGCTGATCAATCACCCGCTCGATTGCCCGATCTGCGATCAGGGCGGCGAGTGCGAATTGCAGGATACGGCGATGGCTTACGGTCGCTCGGTGTCGCGGTTCGTTGAGGGTAAGCGCGTCGTCGCCGACGAAGACCTTGGGCCGCTGATTGCTACCGACATGACCCGCTGCATTCAGTGCACGCGTTGTGTGCGTTTCATGACCGAAATCGCCGGCAGCGTCGAGCTCGGCGGCATCGGTCGCGGCGAGCATTTGCAGATCGGCACCTATATTGGCAAGTCGATCGAGTCCGAATTGGGTGGCAACATCATCGATGTCTGTCCGGTCGGCGCCCTCACCAACAAGCCATTCCGCTTTCGCGCCCGGGCCTGGGAATTGATCGCGCGCGAGTCGATCGCTTATCACGATGCGCTCGGGTCCAACCTGTATCTGCATACGCGCCGCGGCGAAGTGCTGCGCACGGTGCCGCGCGACAACGAGGCGATCAATGAAAGTTGGTTGTCGGATCGTGATCGCTACAGCTATCAAGGGCTGGTCGCGGAGGATCGCGCAACCGTGCCCATGCTGCGCCAGAACGGCGAGCTGGTCGCGGTGTCGTGGGAGGCGGCGATCAGCGCAGTGGCGACCGAACTCAAGCGTTACAGCGGCGAGCAGATTGCGGCCTTGGTGGCGCCGATGGCCACCACCGAAGAGGGTTACTTGCTGGCGCGTATTCTGCGTGCCCTCGGCAGCGAGCGTATCGATCATCGTCTGCGCAGCACAGATTTTTCCGATGCCGCTGGCGGCGTCGCCTTCGAAATGCCACTGGCGGCGATCGAGCAGGCACCGGTGGTCCTGTTGATTGGCAGCAATCCGCGATTGGATCAGCCGCTGCTCGGCCACCGTCTGCGCAAGGCGGTGCTCCACGGCGCCCGCGTGTTGGCGATCAACCCGGTGGATTTTGATTTTCACTTCACCCTGGCCGGCAAAGCCATCGTCGCGCCGCATTTGTTGGTCGACGAATTACTGGCGCTGGCCAATGCCTTGGCCATCGACGCCAACGCGCTGCCTGCGGCACTGGCAGCGCGACTGCCAAAAGCGGCGGTTACCGCAGCCCATCGGCAATGGGCCGATGCCCTGCGCGGCGCCGAACGGCCGTTGCTGCTGTTGGGTGATTTTGCCGTGCAGCATCCGGCTGCCGCTGATTTGCGGTTGCTGGCGCGGGCCATTGCCATTGCCGCCGGCGCTGCCTACAACGAACTGCCGGCCGGCGCCAACGCGCTTGGCTTGGCCAGTGTCGGGGTCTTGCCCGGAACCTCGGCCGGTACCGCCGCGGCGATCATGGCCAATCCGCCGAAAGCCTTGATCGTGTTTCAAGCCGGTTCGCAGGACTGCGCGCTGCCAGCGCAGTTTGATGCCGCCCGCAGTCAAGCCGAGTTTTTTGTCTATCTGGGTGGCTTTGCCTGCACCGGCGTGCGTTCAAAAGCGCAGGTGGTGCTGCCGATCGGTCTGCCACCCGAGATCGATGGCAGTTACGTCAATGTCGATGGCAGCGTGCAGTCGTTCTCCGCAGGGGCGCAGTTGCCCGGCGAGGCGCGTTCCGGTTGGCGGGTATTGCGCGCCCTGGCCGCTGCGCTTGGGCTCGCGGAGTTGGCGTTCGACGATATCGAGTCCCTGCGTGCGGCGATCCGTCAGGTGAGTCCGATGGTTGCTGCCAAAGCCGCAGCGCCGACGTTGGCGATGGTGGTCGGTCAGTTCAGCCGGGTTGCCACGGTGCCGATTTATCGTAGCGATGCGGTCGTGCGCCGCGCTACGGCATTGCAGCAAACGCCGTTGGCGGTGCCAGTGGGCCTCGGGCTGAATCCCGCCGATGCCAAGGCGTTGGGCCTGGTCACCGGAGCGACCGCGCGCGTGGAAGATGGCAAGGTCAGTGTCGAACTGCCGGTGACTGTGGACCGACGGCTGCCGCTCGCCGCCGCCTGGATCGAACTTGGCCACAGCGCCACGCGCGAATTGGCTGGCAACGGTTCGTCCCTTCGTATCAGCAAGGTCTAAAGGGCAGCGCGATGATGGAACTCTTCACACTGGTCTGGTCCTGGTTGCACACTGAGCAGCCGCTCAGCGTGTTTGTTTTCACCATGATCAAGATCGCTCTGGTGGTGTTGCCGCTGACCATCGCGGTGGCCTTTTACTCGCTCTGGGAGCGCAAGGTGATCGGCTGGATGCAGGTACGCAAAGGTCCGGTTTATGTTGGCAAAGGCTGGCTGCAACCGTTTGCCGATGTGTTCAAGTTGCTGTTCAAAGAATTGGTGATACCGGCCAAAGCCAATGGATTTCTGTTCTTGTTGGCGCCGATGTTGACCTTGGTGCCATCGTTTGCGGCTTGGGCGGTGATCCCGTTCGATGCCCAGTTGGTGATCTCCAACAGCAATGTCGGCCTGTTGTATCTGTTGGCGATGACCTCGATGGGCGTCTACGGCATCATCCTCGCCGGCTGGGCATCCAACTCCAAATATGCGTTTCTTGGCGCCATGCGTTCGGCGGCGCAGGTGGTTTCCTACGAGATCGCCATGGGCTTTGCGTTGGTTGGCGTATTGATTGCCGCGGGCTCGCTCAATTTGAGCAAGATCGTGCTGGCGCAGGCCGGCAATACGGGTGTGTTCGAGTGGTTCTGGTTGCCGTTGCTGCCGCTATTCGTGATCTATTTTCTGGCTGGCGTAGCAGAAACCAACCGTGCACCGTTTGATGTCGCCGAAGGCGAATCCGAGATCGTGGCCGGCTTTCATGTTGAATACTCGGGCTCGGCGTTCGCGCTGTTCTTTTTGGCCGAATACGCCAACATGATCCTGATCAGTTTCCTCGCTTCGATCCTGTTTCTCGGCGGCTGGTTGTCACCGTTCCCGCAATCGTTCATCCCGCAAGACGCGAGCTGGTTGTGGTTGCCCATCAAGGATGGCTGGTGGTGGTTGTTGCTGAAGGCCAACGTCTTTGCGTTCTTGTACCTGTGGCTGCGGGCCACCTATCCGCGCTACCGCTATGACCAGATCATGCGGCTCGGTTGGAAGGTGTTTATTCCGATCACCATCGTCTGGGTGCTGGTGGCCGGCGTCATGGTGTACGGCGGCTGGTTGGTTGCGGGCGCCTGAGGATTCTCCACGTCATGAATACTGTGATTCGCTATTTCAAGAGCCTGCTGTTGATCGAGTTGATCAAGGGGCTAGGAGTGACCGGCAAGTACTTTGTCAAGACCAAGTACACGGTGCGCTACCCCGAGGAGAACATCCCGAAATCCAATCGGTTTCGTGGTTTGCACGCCTTGCGTCGCTACGCCAACGGCGAGGAACGCTGCATCGCCTGCAAACTCTGCGAAGCGGTGTGCCCAGCGCTGGCGATCACCATCGACTCGGCGCCACGCGCCGATGGCTCGCGGCGCACGACGCGCTACGACATCGATCTTTTCAAGTGTATTTTTTGCGGTTTTTGTGAGGAGAGTTGCCCAGTGGATTCCATCGTCGAAACCCACGTCCTGGAATACCACTTCGAACATCGCAGCGAGAGCATTGTGCACAAACACCAGTTGCTGGCGATCGGTGACCGCTACGAAGCGGAAATCGCCGCGGCCCGAGCGCAGGACGCGGCCTTCCGCTGAGGAATGACTTTATGACCTTTAGTTTGCTGTTGTTCTACCTGTTCGCGCTGGTGTTGATCGGTGCGGCGCTGGCCGTAGTCAGCGTGCGCAACTCGGTACACGCCGCGTTGTTTCTGGTGCTGGCATTTTTTACCAGTGCCGGCATTTGGTTGCTGCTGCACGCCGAGTTTTTGGCGATCACCCTGGTGCTGGTATATGTGGGCGCGGTGATGGTGCTGTTCCTGTTTGTGGTGATGATGCTGGATGTCAAAGCGCAGCCGGTCAAACATTCCGGGCAGCAGTATTTGCCGGTTGCTATCGGCGTTGCCTTGTTGATGTTGGCCGAAGTGATTGCGCTGGTCGGCGTTGGCGAACTCGACGACGGTGGCGGCATTCAGGACGGCGCTGCGATCGCCGGTTTGAGCAACATCGAGTGGCTCGGCCACGCACTGTTTTCCGACTACATTCTGCCGTTCGAAATTGCCGCAGTTATTTTGACGGTCGCCATTATCGCGGCGGTGGCGCTGACCTTGCGGCATCGCCCCAACGTGCGAACCCAGAGCGCACCGGCACAGTCTGCCGTTAGCGCCAGCGAGCGCGTGCGGTTGGTCAATCTGCCGTCGTCCACAGCAAAGGGCCAAACGCCATGATTACCCTCGGCCATAGCATCGCGCTGTCGGCGATTTTATTTTGCATCGGCGTTGGCGGCATTTTTATCAATCGCCGCAATCTGATCATCTTGTTGATGTCGATCGAGTTGATTCTGCTCGCGGTCAACTTCAACTTCATTGCCTTCTCCAGTTTCATGGGCGATGTGGCGGGCCAGATTTTCGTGTTTTTCATCTTGACGGTGGCCGCTGCCGAAGCGGCCATCGGACTGGCCATTCTGGTGGTGCTGTTTCGCAACCGCGCCACCCTCAATGTCGAAGAACTCGACGACTTGAAAGGTTAAAGGCATGCAAGCCATTCTTCTCACCATCGTGCTCGCCCCGCTCGCGGGCTCGATCATCGCCGGGCTGTTTGGCCGCCAGGTGGGCCGCAGCGGCGCGCACTGGGCGGCGATTGCTGGCGTCAGCATTTCGCTGTTGCTGTCGCTGCTGGTATTCAAGCAGATGGTCTTCGATGGTGCCGCGCCATTCAACGAAAATATCTACACCTGGTTCGAAATCGGCCCGTACAGCGCCCACATCGGGTTTTTGGTGGACCGCCTGTCGGTGATGATGATGGTGGTGGTGAGTTTCGTGTCTTTGATGGTGCACATCTACACCATCGGCTACATGCACGATGATCCCGGCTATCAGCGCTTTTTCAGCTACATCGCACTGTTCACGTTTTCGATGCTGATGCTGGTGATGAGCAACAACTTTCTCCAGTTGTTTTTCGGCTGGGAAGCGGTCGGGCTGGTGTCCTATTTGTTGATTGGATTCTGGTTCAAGCGGCCGACCGCGATCTTCGCCAGTCTTAAAGCCTTTCTGGTCAACCGGGTCGGCGATTTTGGTTTCCTGCTCGGCATTGCCTGTGTGTTCTTGTATTTCGGCACGCTCGACTATGCGACTGTGTTCGCTGGCCGCGAACAGATCATCGGCCAGCACATCGAGATCTTTGCCGGGCAGCCGTGGGCGGTGGCGACGGTGATCGGCGTGCTGCTGTTCATTGGTGCCATGGCCAAGTCGGCGCAAGTTCCATTGCATGTCTGGTTGCCCGATTCGATGGAAGGTCCGACGCCGATTTCGGCACTGATCCACGCCGCGACCATGGTCACTGCGGGCATTTTCATGGTGGCGCGGATGTCGCCATTGTATGAATTGAGCGAGCCGGCGCTGGCCTTCGTTGTGGTGATTGGCGCGACCACCGCGCTGTTCACCGGGCTGATCGGTCTGGTGCAATACGACATCAAGCGGGTGGTGGCCTATTCCACACTTTCGCAACTGGGCTACATGACCGTGGCGCTGGGCGCGTCGGCCTACAGCGCGGCGGTGTTTCACTTGATGACGCACGCTTTCTTCAAGGCTTTGCTGTTTCTGACGGCGGGCTCGGTGATCATCGCCATGCATCACGAGCAAGACATGCGCTACATGGGCGGCTTGAAAAAATATTTGCCGATCACCTATTGGACCGCGTTGATCGGCACCTTGGCGCTGACCGGAACGCCATTTTTCTCCGGTTTCTATTCCAAAGACGCCATTATCGAGGCGGTGGCGATTGCCGCCGAACATGGCGGCAGTGCTTTTAGCTACGCCTATTGGTGCGTGCTGATCGGCGTCTTTGTCACTGCGCTTTACAGTTTCCGGCTGCTCTACTTGACCTTCCACGGCCAAGAGCGCTTCGTCGTTCAGGCGTCGGCTGGACACGTCCAGGCGGATGCCCACGCCGAGCCGATCCCAGGCGTGCTGGCGCGTGCGCCACACGAGTCGCCGCTGGTGGTGACGATTCCGTTGCTGCTGCTGGCGATTCCGTCGTTGATGATTGCCTGGTGGTCGGTCGGGCCGATGTTGTTTGGTGATTTTTTCGGCGCCTCCATCGTCGTCGACGAATCGCACAACGTGTTGGGCGAGCTGGCAGGCGAGTTCCATGGCGCCTTGCCGGCGGCACTGCACGGCTTTACCCAGGCGCCATTTTTGCTGGCGTTTGCCGGCTTTGCGTTGGCCACTTACCTGTACCTGATCCATCCGCCAGCGGCGGCCATGGTGCGTCGATGGTTGGCGCCGGCGGTGCGCATTCTTGAGCGCAAATATGGCTTCGACGAGTTCAATCAGGCGGTGTTCGCCCGCGGCAGCCTGTGGCTTGGGCGCGGCTTCTGGAAGTTTGGGGATATCGGTCTGCTCGATGGCGCCATGGTCAATGGCTCGGCCAATCTCATCGACCGTGCTGCCGGGGTCTTGCGCACGATCCAGTCGGGACATCTCTATCACTATGCCTTCGCCATGATCCTGGGATTGATTGCACTGTTGGGTGCATTTTTGATTCCCGGTCTCTGGCAACAATAAGCCGGAACGGGAACTCTCATCATGTCGCAACACTTGCTTAGCTGGCTGATCTGGCTGCCGATACTGGGTGCCGTCGCTACCGTCGTTATGGGCAGCACCAGTCCGCAACGTGCGCGCTGGATTGCCTTGTCGACGGCGCTGCTCACTTTTGGCCTGAGCGTGTTTCTGCTGCTGAACTATGCCAGCGATCAACCCGCCTTGCAGTTCGATGAAAATGCGCCGTGGATCGTGGCGCTGAACTTGCGCTATCACCTCGCGGCCGATGGTATTTCGCTGGCGTTGATCGCCTTGACCACGTTTACCACGGTGTTGGTGCTGGTCGGTGCGTGGGCTTCGGTGAGCGACCGCGTCCACCAATACCTGGCCAGTTTTCTGTTGCTTGAATCGTTCATGCTGGGCGTGTTTTGCGCGCGCGATGCTCTGTTGTTTTACATGTTTTTCGAAGCGATGCTGGTGCCGATGTTCATCATCATCGGCATTTGGGGTGGACCGCGTCGGGTTTATGCCACGCTCAAGTTTTTTCTGTACACGTTTTTTGGTTCGATCTTCATGTTGGTCGGGTTGATCTACATGGCGGTGGAAACCGGCAATCTGGACCTGACCTATCTGGCCAATTATCCGTTTACCGAGCGCGAACAATTTTGGCTGTTTCTAGCGTTTTTGATTGCCTTCGCAGTCAAGGTGCCGATGTTCCCGGTGCACACCTGGTTGCCGGATGCCCATGTCGAAGCGCCCACCGGCGGCTCGGTAATCCTGGCGGCGATCATGCTGAAAGTGGGTGGCTACGGGTTTTTGCGGTTTTCCCTGCCGATTACACCGGATGCGGCGCATGAACTGGCGTGGCTGGTGATCGCGTTGTCGCTGATCGCGGTGGTCTACATCGGCTTGGTCGCGCTGGTGCAAGACGACATGAAAAAGTTGATCGCCTATTCTTCCATTTCACACATGGGTTTTGTCACGCTGGGCATGTTCGTGGCGGTGCTGCTGGTGCGTGAGAGCATGATCAGCGCCACCGGTTCGGTCGATGGCGCTCGGCTGGCTTTGCAGGGCAGCATGGTGCAGATGATTTCGCACGGTTTTGTCTCGGCGGCGTTGTTCAGTTGCGTTGGCGTCATGTACGAGCGCGTGCACTCGCGCATGATCAAGGACTACGGTGGCCTCGCCAACACCATGCCCTGGTTCGCGGCCTTGATGGTGTTTCTGAGCATGGCCAACAGCGGCCTGCCGGGCACATCGGGTTTTGTCGGGGAGTTCATGGTGATACTGGCCAGTTTTCAGTCGCACCCGCTGATCGCGGCGAGCGCTGGTTTGACCTTGATCATCGGCGCCGCCTACACGCTTTGGTTGGTCAAGCGGGTGATCTTTGGCGCGGTGGTCAACCCGCCGATTGCGAAGCTGCAAGATGTCAATGCCCGTGAGCTTTTGGTGCTTGGCGGCTTTGCGCTGGCCAGCTTGGTGGTGGGCTTGTGGCCGGCGCCTTTGGTGTCGTTGATGGATGGTTCGGTCAACGAAGTTTTGCAACAACTGTCGCGCGTGAAGATTTGAGGAATCGACCATGAACCCATTATCTATGGCCGATCTGTTGCCCTTGGTTCCCGAAGGGTTTCTGCTGGCCTCGCTGTGCATCTTGCTGCTGGCCGACTTGTTCATACCGCAAAGCGAGCGGTCAACGACGCATTGGCTGACGGTGGCGGTATTGGCCTTCACCGCCATTCTGGTCTGGCGTGCCGACGCCGACACCAGCCTGGCCGGCAGTGCCTTTTCGGGCATGTTCCTGAACGATGGCGTGGCGACCATCTGCAAGCTGTTCATTCTGTTGACCAGTGCGCTGGCATTGATTTATGCGCGGCCGTATTTGATTGCGCGCAAGCTGTTTCAAGGCGAGTTTTACACTTTGACCGGGTTCGCCGTCCTCGGCATGCTGCTGCTGGTTTCGGCGGGCAACATGCTGACCGCTTATCTGGGCTTGGAGTTGTTGGCCTTGCCGCTGTATGCCTTGGTCGCTTTGGACCGCGACAATGGCCGCTCGGCCGAAGCGGCAATAAAGTACTTCGTGCTCGGCGCGCTGGCCTCGGGGATGTTGCTGTACGGCATCAGCATGATCTATGGCGCTAGCGGCGCGCTGGATTTCGGCAGCATCCGCGCTGCGGCGGTGAGCAATTCGCCGCACCCGTGGTTGTACGGGATCGGCGTCGCCTTCGTGGTGATCGGGATCGCCTTCAAGTTCGGTGCGGCGCCATTCCACATGTGGTTGCCGGACGTTTATCAGGGCGCGCCGACGGCGGTGACGCTGTTTATCGGCAGTGCGCCGAAGATCGCGGCATTTGGTTTGGCCTATCGCTTGCTCGATGGCGCGCTCGATCCGTGGTTTCGCTACTGGCAGGCGATGCTGGTGGTGCTGGTGCTGCTGTCGCTGACCATTGGTAATTTGGTGGCGATTGCGCAGACCAATTTCAAGCGGATGTTGGCCTATTCGACGATCTCGCACGTCGGTTTTCTGTTGCTTGGCTTCATCGCCCACAGCGCCGAAGGCTATGCTGCGGCACTGTTCTATGCGATCAGCTATGCAGTCACTGCCAGCGCCGGCTTCGGTCTGCTGATGCTGTTGTCACGGGTCGGTTTTGAGGCAGAAGAAATCGCCGATTTTCGTGGACTCAATCAGCGCAATCCCTGGTACGCCTTGATGATGATGTTGGTAATGGCGTCGTTCGCCGGGGTGCCGTTGCTGGTCGGCTTCCTGGCCAAGTTTGTGGTGCTCAAAGCAGCGCTGGGGGTCGCCAACGCTGAGCTGCTTTGGCTGGTCATTGTCGCCGGTGTGTTTGCCGTGATCGGTGCCTTCTATTACCTGCGGGTGATCAAGGTGATGTATTTCGAAGCCCCGGCCGAGGCCGCGAGCGGGCCACTGCCACTGCCGCAGGACCTGGCGTTTCGCTGGGTGCTGAGTGGGAACGTGCTGGCCTTGCTCGGGTTAGGTATTTTTGGCGGTCCGTTGATCAGTTGGTGCGTGCGCGCGATCGCCGGTGGTTGATCGCGCGTAGCCGAAATCCGCCCCAAGGGAGGCTCGCGCGACGCCTTAGCGTTGACCCGGTGTTTTCGATTGTCGCAACAATGACCCGGCCATCGCTGCCACCGCCGCCGCAGCGATCACCAGTACCGCCCACAGCAACCATTGTCGATACGGCGGCGCGGGCTTTGGCGGCAATAGTGCGGCCGCGCCGCGTACCCGAATGCGCGCACCCAGCGACGCAGACGGCGGCGTCCACGAGCGACCCAATTCTGCTTGCATGGCATGGATCACCGCAGCCACCGGATAGTGCGGCCGCTGCACGTTTCGATTGCCGCCTACCAGCACCAGGTCAGCGGGTCCGGCATGGGCGATCAGAAAGCGATCCGGGCGGTAGCGCAACCGAATTCGCGGCGCTTGTTTGAGCGGCGGTTGACTTTGCAGCAGCCATTGGCGCTGTCGCGTCGGTGGAAAGTACAGGCGATTTTGTTTTAACGTTGCCTGTTCCACTTGCACGGCAAAGGCGGTGGTGTTGCCTTGCAGTTGCCACCAGGGCTGCTCCCGATCACGCGAGAGCAGCGTCAGCGTCGAAAGATTTCCGGCCACGCCCAAATCAAACTCGGCGCTGTTGGCCGGGAAGCCGCCCGCCAGCAGATAACCAAAGTCATTGGCGGTTTGGTCGGCGAAATGCGTTGGTGTGAGTTCGACCTGTTGCTGATCGGCATCGGCATCGGTATCGCTCTGATACTCCGCCAGCACCGAAGTCAGCCGCAGGCTGGAACGCACCGGCTCGATCAGCAAGACAAAATCGCTGGCGCTCATCGCCGAAACTTGCAAGCGGGTTTCGCCTTGGCCGAGTGCGCGATCAAACTGCTGGCTCTGCACCGTGGTGCGCCCGAGCGTTGCGCCTGCGGGCGTCTCGGCGAGGCGAAACTGCGGTGCCGGGCCGATGCCATTGGCGTCGGTCCATTGCAGGCGCAGGCCGATGATCGGTGTGCCTGCGGGCACCTGCGAATGTAGCCGGGCGAGCAATCGCACGGCGTATTGCTCGGGCGCTAGCGTGAGGTCGCTCGGTTGCGCAATCGGTTGCTGGATCAGCCCATCCATCCGCAATAACCAGGGGGTGTGTTGCCAAGGCGGCTCTGGGTCCGGCGGCATCGGGCCGAAGGTGACGGCCGCGCCATCGGCATCGAACAACAACAGATCGCTCAGGTCCTGCCGGTACAGCGACGCATAGGTTTCCGGGGTCAGCGTGAGCTGATGCAGGTCGGCATCGGCGTTGAGTCGCAGTGGCCAGCGCCAGCCGAATGGGTCGGCGGGTGCGGCCGCCAACGCGGTGCTCAGTGTTAGCAATGCAGTCGACAGGTAGCGATAGCCGAAGGTGTGTCGTTGACGACGCGGCGTCGCTGCGCAGGTTGACCAGGCACTCCGGCGCTCCGGTGGTCCGCACCTGGCCATCGCGGCAATATATTCGCCAGCATTGGCGCCGAACCCGAGGCGTTGCCGTAGCTGCCAGCGGTCGAGTTTGAGCGCGGTGTGGTTCATGCCGCCGCGCCGTCGGCTTCAGCCCGCGGTGGCATCGGCGCGAAGAACCCGACCGCGACGAACAGGGCGCCGACGCCGAGCAACGACACAATGCCCCAGAGATCGCCGAGGAAACGCATGTCGATCAGCACCAGCTTGCCCAGCACCAGTCCAAGCAGGCAGGCACCGGCAATCCAAAGGGCGCGCCGGTGACGACTGGCGCCGGTGAGCATGGTGAGAATGCCCAGTACCGTCCAGACGATCGACAAGGCGGACTGTGGCAGGGCATGCGCCAGCAGGTTGCCCGTCCATGGCTCGCCGCCGAAATGGTGGGTGGCACGCAAGGTCGCTGCCGACAGCGCCATA
>Ga0210016_1004492_pt1 | contig 11889 bp, 9 predicted proteins | sample CryGeyCG2014_300_FD_185454 | JGI IMG/M metagenome (GOLD analysis project Ga0210016, IMG submission 185454) | Groundwater microbial communities from aquifer - Crystal Geyser CG02_land_8/20/14_3.00 (SPAdes) (version 2) | ecosystem: Environmental > Aquatic > Deep subsurface > Groundwater | place... | reverse complement strand
GAAGCTATAAAAGGTGGTCTAGCTGGAAGTCAATGTCTAACCGATAAAGGACCCAGGATGTTCCAAGGTAGATTTAACCCGGGCTTCAGAATAGGATTACATGTCAAAGATTTAAACAATGTCCTAGCAACAAGCCGAGAATTACATACAGCCATGCCTCTTTGTGCCCAGGTGATGGAAATGATGCAGACCCTAATGGCTGAAGGTCATACTGACTTAGATCATGGTAGCTTAGCTCTATTTTATGAGAAGTTAAATGGCATCTCCTTAAAGGAAGAGTAAACAAAAAGAAAGGAAAAAGAAAATAGTATTAAAACCCCAAGTGATTATTCCTCCAAAAGTTTAGGAGAAAGACAGATAGAGAAGTAAATTATAAATAATTTTTAAAAAGGAGTATAAAAAATAAAAAAACGGTGCTATGATTAAAGAAAAATAAAAAATATTTAAAAAATGAGGCAGAAAAAATAATATTAACTACGATAATAAAAGGAAAAAAGGATAAATATTTAAATAGGGTACGTTTTGAAATAACTAAAAGATTATAATTTTTAGATTGGTATTTTTTAGAAAACAATTAAAATAAGAATTTCAAAATTACTTAAAAAAAGTTAATAGATAAGTAAAAAAGAGGAAATTAATGAAGAAAAATATAAATACTGCTGATATTTTTAATAAAAATAAAGAAGAATTCATCAATATAAATAAAGAATATGCTATCGGTGTTGATTTAGGAGGAACAAATATTGTCAGTGCAATAATAAATAATCAGGGAGAGATATTGAGTTATCTTAAAGTTAGAACTTTAGCTGAAAGGGGCAGAGAAGCAACTATTAAAAGAATAATAGAGACTATCCATAAAAATATTGTTCAATTTCAATCCACGATAGCTCCTGACGGTATAATAGGAATAGGAATTGGAGCACCTGGTCCTCTCGATATTAAAAGAGGGATTATCGATTTTGCTCCCAATCTACCGGGGTGGAGAGATGTTCCTTTAAGAAAAATATTGAAAGATGAATTTAATATGAAAATTGTTTTGGAGAATGATGCCAATGCAGCTGCTTGGGGAGAACGGTGTTTTGGAGTAGGTCAAGGGGTAGATAATTTAGTGTGTTTTACTCTGGGGACCGGGATTGGTGGGGGAATAATTATTGATGGAAAGATATATCATGGTAATAATTGTGGTGCAGCAGAGTTAGGACATATGACTGTAAATAAAGATGGTCCTCGTTGTAATTGTGGAAACTATGGTTGTTTGGAAGCTTATTCTTCTGCTACTGGAATTAAAAATAGAATAAAAAGTAGAATAAAAGAGGGAATAAAGAGTGAGTTCTTAAATTTTGATAGTGATGACAAGTTATTTGAATCGCTCAGTTTAAAATCAATTTTTGAAGCTGCCCGTAAAGGGGATAAATTAACCGAGAATATAGTTGAAGAGGCTATTTCTTATTTAGGAATAGCCATTGCCAATATTACTAATATATTGAATCCTAAAATGGTGGTGTTGGTAGGAGGAATGACTAACGAAGGAGATAAACTACTTCTCCCTCTTAGAGAAGAAGTAAAAAAGAGAGCATTTTATTCCAATTATAAACCCCTTAAAATTGTTATTGGGAAACTAGATGGAAACGCTGGTGTTCTCGGGGCAGCCGCTCTCTTATGGATACCCGAAATTTACTCTCTATAATCTAGTTTAGCTAAGGAGGGGCATAAATTTCGTGATAATATACTAATATTTTAGGTAGTAAAGAATAATTAAATGAATAATTTTAAAAAAAATAATATTTTTTATTTATAAAAAGAGGATTTTATAAATCTTTGCCGAATTAATATATTATAAAGGAGATGAAAAAAATTGGAGGTGAAAAAATGTCAAAAAATTTAATAGTTTTATTTATAGTAGTTTTATTAATTGTTGGTGGTTTTAGTATTTATACTTATGATCAGTCTAACCAAGCAAAGAAAGAATTAGAAGAAAAAAATCTTAGATTGGAAAGTAGTAATGAACTTATTTCGGAACTGAAGGAAAATATAAAAGAAAAAGAAAAACAGATTGAGGAACTAAGCGCCAATTTGACTAAAGAAAAGAAAGATTTAGAGCAAGAATATACCGATAAATTATCTATTTTAACTGAGGAAAGAGCAAAATTAGAAGCTTCGTTAGCGGAGAAGGAGAAGATCTGGCTGGATCAAGATAAAGAAAAAGAACAATTTATGATTAAATTAGAGGAGGAGGTTAAAGGATATAAAGAGAGTATAAGTAAGTTAGATAATGAAATAGTTAATTTAAAAGAAGGAGTAGTCCAGCTAACCAATGAAAAGAAAGATTTAGAGCAAGAATATACCGATAAGTTATCTGGATTAATGGAAGAAAAAATCAACCTTGGAACTTTGTTAGCAGAAAAAGAAGAGATAATTAAAACCATTGAGAGCCAGAAAGAAGAAGCTGAGCAGGCTGTTTTCTCTAAGGATAGGCTTATTTCGGAACTAACAGGAGATATAGAAGAGAAAGAAGCACAAATTAATGAATTACAGGCAAATTTAACTAAAGAAGAAAAAGATTTAGAGAAGGAATATGCGGATAAATTACCTGGATTAATGGAGGAAAAAGCTAGACTTGAAGCTCAATTAATTCAACAAGAAGAGATGTTGAAAGCTAAAGATCGCGAGAAAGAAGAATTTATCGCTAAATTAGAGACTTACTCCAATCAGATTAATGAATTAAAAGATAAGTTAACCCTACAAGAAAGTGAAAAAGAGAAAGATTATACTGCAGAACTGTCAATATTACGGGAAGAGAAGAGTGCATTTGAGACTCAACTAAAAACTTCTCAAGCTCTTCTTTCGGAAAGAGAAGATACTATTACCATCCTTAAACAGCAAAAAGAAGAATCAGAAAAGAATCTTGCCGACCAGGATAAAATAGTTGTAGAATTATCTGAAAGTATAAAAGGATATGAAAATCAGGTTACGGAAATAAAAGAACAAATGGCTAAAGAGGGAAAAGAAAAAGAAGCAGAATGTGCTAGTAGATTATCCTTATTAATGGAAGAAAAGAGCATAGTAGAGGCTAAGTTAGCAGAGGCTATGCAAAAGGGCATACCAGATTATTATGAGGTTAAGAGGGGAGATTCTCTCTGGAAGATTGCTGAAAGATTTTATAACCAGGGTGAGGAATGGATAAAAATATTTGAGGCAAATCTAGACAAAATAAAGAACCCCAATTTAATTTATCCCTATCAAAGGCTTACAATTCCTAAGGAATAATTTAGTATCGTGTATCGAGTTAGCTGGTTAGTTGGTTACCTGGTTAGCTAGTTAAGATAGCAAAAGATAAATAATCAAAAACTAAGGGGCGGGTAATCCCGCCCCCTTTCTTTTACAGTATAAATTAAGATATCTAATTTTTAATCCCTCTCCCCCCGCTGTAGGCTATACGCTATATGAAAAAAAGTTTTTAATTTTGGATTATGGTTTTGCGCTTTTCGCTTTAAGTTTTTAGCTTACTAAATACTATTCACTAACGACTAATTTTATTCACATATCCTATCTATTTCTTTTTTATATTTATTATGTATCTCAAATCTCTTCATCTTCAGAGTTTCAGTTAGATCACCATCTTCAATAGTAAATTCTTTAGGAAGTAGAGCGATCCCCATCACTGTTTCATAGGGTTTAAATCCATACTCTTTAGAGATTAATCTTTTTTGTTCTTTTTGATACAAAGATATTGTTCGGGGGTTATTAATTAATTCATTAGTATCTTTATATTTAATATCTTCTTTATCAGCATATAATTTTAAAGATTCAAAATCAGGAACAATTAGTGCTCCCAGACGAGGTTTGTCTTGACCAACTACAATAACCATATTTATATAATCACTTTCTTTTAGTTTGTCTTCGAGGGGTAAGGGCTCAACATTTTCTCCTCCTCTTAAGACTATAGTATCCTTTATTCTTCCCACAAGCTTAAGATATTTTCCGTTATAGGTCTTCTTACCTAAATCTCCGGTATTAAACCAACCTTTTTTAATTACTGCATCAGTTTTTTCTTTATTTTTATAATAACCCTTCATTATCATAGGCCCTTTAGTTAACACAATACCTATTTCGCCATTAGATAATTCCTGATCATAATTATCCTTATCTACAATCTTTATTTTTACTTCCGGGAGGGGAGGTCCTACTGTAAACAAAATATTATATTTTTCTACTCTGCCAGCGAGGATTGGAGATGTTTCAGTCAATCCATATCCTTCACAAACCATAATTCCAACTAGGTTAAAAAATATATCAGTAGCTTTGGGAAGTGCTCCCCCGCCACTAATAGCAAACCTTAATTCTCCTCCAGTTATTTCTCTAATCTTCCTAAAGACTAGCTTATCGGCTAGCTTATATTTCCAGCCCAAGCTTTTCATTGTTCTTTTAGCCTGACTTAATTCTTCTGCGGTATATTCGTTTCGATCAAATAAAGGTAGAGTATCGTTTATAATTCCTTCAGCTTCTTTATATTTTCGTCCTATTTCGACCGCCCAATTAAATATAAATCTCTGTATAGTACTTCCTTTTTTAATATTATCCATAATCCCTTTATGTAGACTTTCCCATATTCGGGGGACACTACACATAACAGTAGGTTTTTCTGCTTTAAGATCTGGCAGAAGGACCTGTTTAAAAGGTTTACTATAAGCGGTTGAGGCCCCTACAGTTAAGGCACAATACTCTACAGTTCGTTCATAGATATGCCAGGAGGGTAGAACCGATAAGAACCTGTCTTCTTTATGAATTCCTACTGTTGGTGGAGCTGTTCTTAAATTATGCATAAAATTAGAGTTGGTAAGTGTAACTCCTTTGGGGTCAGCGGTAGTCCCACAGGTGTAGATTATGGTTACCAGATCATCTGCTTGGGCACGGTCAGCTATTTCCGTAAAGGAAGTATCTCCCTGATTTAATAAATCTTCCCCGATTTTATTTATTTTTTCGAAGGAATAAATTTGATGAGAATGTGTTTCATTATATTGTTTGTCTAGTACTACTGTCCTATTTAAAAGACTATTTTTAACGGAGTCAGCTGTATCTTTAGAGTGAGTCTCTTTTAAGAGATTTTCTATATTTTTTTCTAAGTACTTTTCTAATAATTTTTTGGCTTCAGTTGATAAGAAGATATGCTTATTTTTATTATTCACTAAAGAATGTATAATGGTATAAAAATTTTTGCTTATTTTTTCGTTTTCTTCGAATCTGGTCGGTATAGTCCATTCCGGAGCATTTTCTTTCTCAGAAAACATATTGATTTTATCTATTAGGATAATATTTTTTATCTGAGGGAGGTCTTTAATTACACTATAAAAATTAGAAAACTGTTTCTCTCCTTCTATTATGGTAGCCTTAGAATCTGAATGATTCAGTTTAAAGTAAATGTCCTGAGATGAGCTATCACCACTGCAAGGGACATCAACTGCTCGTAGGCCAATAATTGCCAGATCAGAAATTATCCATTCAAAGCGGTTATCACTGATCAGACCTATATGGTCATATTTTTCTAGGCCAATATGTAACAATCCGGTGCCGAATATTTTAACTTTTTGGTAGAATTCTTTATAAGATATTGGTTTGAATTTTCCTTCTTTTTTTACTTTAAAAGCATTTCTATCCCCGTATAGATTGACACTGTTTTTTAACGTTTCATTTATTGTTTGCAACTTCATAAAAATATCCCCCCCTAATCTTTATTAAATAATTATTAGTTAATATTAATAGTAGTTATTAGTACCAAGTATATAGATAAATTTAAGAAAAGTCAAATTATTAAATTACAGTATCGAGTATAGAGTTAAGAAAGAGAAAAAAAGATAGAAAAAAGATGTCTTATTTTGTCGGAATGAAAAATTATTTTTTAAAAAAAATAAATAAAAAGAAGGGTTTTTCAAAATAATGTAGAATAAAAATATAAAGAGATAAACGGAAAAGAGAAAAAATATTTTTTAGATTTTATGAATTCTTTTCTATCTTTAAAAAATTATGGTATAATTAAATCAAAATATAAAAATAAATATAACTTTATTTTTTTCTTCCAGGAGGATAGAGGGTGTGCGGATAATATCTATTGCTAATCAAAAAGGTGGAGTAGCAAAAACCACTACCACTATAAACTTGGGGGCAAGCTTAAGCTCATTAGGGAAAAAGGTATTATTGATTGACTTGGATCCCCAAGCTCATACTACTTTAGGCTTAGGCATTGAACCAGATAATTTATCTAAAACTATGTTAAATGTCTTAGAACCATATCGCTCTAAAGATAAATTAAAATTAGAAGAAATAATAATAAATTTAAAAGTAGGAGGAGGAGAGAATTTATTTTTAGCTCCTACTAATATTGATTTTGCCAGTGCAGAGTACAAACTTATAGACCAAATAGGCAGGGAAGATTTTTTAGGTGCTAGTATTAGGGAGTGCAAAATTCCTTTTGATTATATAATTATTGATTGTCCACCCTCTTTAGGAATTTTGACCGTAAATGCTTTGAAAGCATGCAATGAAGTTATTATTCCTATGCAACCCCATTATTTTGCTCTTAGAGGTATACAAGAATTTATGGAGACAGCAGAAATTGTACGAAGGAATTTAAATCACCATTTAAAAATTAATATTTTAATTACCATTGCTGAAATAAAGAATAATTTAGCCCAGGAAGTTATAGCGGAGATAAAACAGTACTTTAGTGATAAGTTACTTAAAAATATAATAAGAAAAAATATAACTTTAGTAGAGGCCAGTAGTCAGGGCGTGCCTGCATTATACTATAGTCCAAATTCTCATGGGGCTATTGATTATTATAAACTTGCTCAAGAGGTGATATCGTTTGAAAAAGAAGAGATTAGCGCGGGGATTTAGTAAAATTTTAGATTATAAAGAAGAATTAATTAGAGATACTTCGGCGGATATTATAGATAAAGTAGAAAATCAAAATAACGTTGATGAATTACCAAAAAAACCTACCAAAACTCCTAAAAAAGAATTACAAAAATTTGTAAATATTAAAGTAGTTGGCGTGGGAGGTGGAGGAAATAATGCTATTCGGGAAATGGCTAAACAGGAAATGAATAGTCTTGATCTAATAGCTATAAATACAGATCTGCAAGCTCTATCCCTATCTCAAGCTGGACAAAAGATTCAAATTGGTAAATCTCTAACTAATGGTTTAGGCACCGGGGGTAACCCTGAAATAGGTAAGAAATCAGCTGAAGAGGATAAAGATAAGATTTCTAAAGCTTTAGAAAAAGCAGATATAATTTTTATTACCGCTGGCATGGGAGGAGGGACAGGAAGTGGAGCTTCTTCGGTGGTAGCAAAGATAGCAAAACAATATGGTATTTTAACTATAGGTGTAGTAACTAAACCCTTTACTTTTGAAGGTAAAAAGAGAAAATTACAGGCAGAAACAGCTATAGAAGAATTAAAAAATGAAGTAGATGTTTTAATTACGATTTCTAATGATCGTTTATTGAAAATAATTTCTAAAGATACTTCTATGAAGAATGCTTTTGAAATGACTGATAAAGTATTGCTTCAATCTGTACAAGCTATAGCTGACCTGATTACCATTCCTGGTTTGATAAATTTAGATTTAGCTGACGTAAGAGCAGTAGCGAAAGATGCTGGTTTATCCTTAGTTGGCATCGGAACCGGAAAAGGGAAGAAGAAGGCAAGTAGTGCAGCAAAAATGGCTATCTCTAGTCCTTTATTAGAAGTATCCATAAAAGGGGCGAAATCATTATTGATTAATGTTACTGGTGGCTTAGATATGTGTTTATTTGAAATAAATGAAATAGTTGATATTATATCTAAAGCAGTCGGCCAAGATACTAATATTGTCTTTGGAGCAATTATCAATGAGGAAATGCAGGACGAAATAAGAGTATCAGTTATTGCTACCAAGTGTGAAAAAAATATTGAGGAAGAAGTAAAGAAAAAAGAATTACCTAAAGAAAATTATATAGAAAAAGATAATATTAAGATAGAAGATAAATTTAAATTAAAAGATAAATTGGTAGATGATAAAGACTTAGAGATTCCTGCTTTTTTAAGAAAAAGAATGAAAGATGATATATCAAAAGATTCTCCGAAACCGAAAAAGTTTTTATTTTAGAATATCTTTGCAAATTTAAATTATGGCTTTTTTTATTTCTACTTTTTTATAATTTTGTCTATCCTCATCAATTAGTGGGATGTTAAATGAATTTTACACTCGTTTAAAATAAATTTTGGTGCAATTATTCTTATGAAAAACGAAAAAAGAAGGCAACTTTCTTTTATTACCTATGAAGCATTCCAGAAAATCAAAAAAAACGATCCCCTAAAGATTATTTTTGAATCCCTAGACTGGACTTTTATTTATCCCTTAATTAAAAGTAAATACGTTACTAAGAAAGAATTGATTTATAATCCAGTTGATCTATTTAAAGCTCAACTTCTAATTTGGTTAGGGGAAGTAAAATCAAACCGAAAATTAGCTGAGAGCTTACAATTTAACTCACGGTATTGTGTCCTTTGTGGCTTTGACAGCTTTCTTAAGACTCCCGCTCATTCTACTTTTTCTTACTTCAGGAAAAGAATTGGAAAAGATATTTATTATAAAATTCTACACCGTTTAATTGCCCAGGTAGTAGTTGTAGCCGGAATAAATCAAATAAATATAAATAGCAATATAGTTCATATCGTAACATATTCTGATAAAAATAAAAAGAAAAGTTGTAATTGCAGCGGTAGTAGTGGAAGATGTAAGTATAATCAAAAAAAGAGACACTTTAAAGATAGAACTAATGTAAAGGTGATGACTAAAAATTTTGTAGCCTTCGGGTTTAAAGTTCAAATGATAATTAATCTTAATTCTCAATTACCGGTTGAAATTATAGTTAAACCAAAGGACAAAGAAATTTTAATTTGAAAATAGTAATTCTTTTTTAATAAAATTAATTTTATAAGAATATTGCCTTATAAAGATTTTGAAGTAAACCGATTTCCTTGCTCCGGGAGTATGGCACTGGCTTCCTTTTGTTCTGACTCCCCAAATAAAAAATAAAGTTTACCCTACTATTAAGAAAATCTACGGTAGAAAAGGATTTAGAAATAGTAAATTTACCCCAAAAATTAGATATTGTACTAACTAATTAATTTAGGAGGTTAGAATGGAAGAAGTTTTAAGATTGGAGAATATTTATAAAAACTATGGAAAAGTTGAAGCGATTCAAGATTTAAGTTTTTCCTGTGGTAGTTCTTTCCGAGTTAATTGGTGGTCATGGAATTCAATGGGGAGAATTATCGGCTCTTTCTCTGATTGCAATTATTCCCGGAGTTATTTTGGTAGTATTTTTCCAGAAATATTTAGTGAGGGGCTTAACCTTTGGAGCGGTAAAAGGATAGTTGGTGGTGATTAATTTGAAAAAAAGTAAAATCGTAATTGTAGGAAGCTATAATACAGATTTAATGTCTAAGACTCCCTGGCTTCCAAAACAGGGAGAGACGGTGTTAGGTGGACCATTTAAATTGGGCCCAGGAGGAAAAGGCTCTAACCAGGCTGTAGCGGCATCAAGATTGGGTGCAGAAGTTCATTTTATAGGTTGTGTAGGAGAAGATTATTTTGGTGAGATTGCCAGAAATAATTTTATAAAAGAAAAAATTAATATAGATTATCTTAAAATAAGTAGGACCAATCACACTGGGATGGCCCTTATTTTAGTGGATGATAAAACAGCAGAAAATATGATCGTAGTAGCTCCGGGGGCTAATATGGAAATAAATATTCTATTAGTAGAAAATGCAAGAGATATTATTGTAAGTGCAGATGTAGTATTATTACAATTAGAAATTTCTGTAGAGATAGTAGAATATGTAGTAAAAATGGTGTATGAATCTAATAAAGCCATTTCTATCCTTAATCCTGCCCCGGGGAAGAAATTGGAGAGAAAAGTCTGGGAGAAAGTGTCTTTAATTACTCCCAATAGAAGTGAATTAGAACTTATTACTAATCGAAGTATTGTTACGGTTGAAGAAGCGGAAAAGGCTGCCCAGGAAGTTATTTCAGTAGGCGTAAAGAATGTAATTGTTACCTTAGGAGGAGAGGGAGCTTTAGTAGTAAATACTGATAAAACTACTTATGTACCTTCTTATCAAGTAGATATAGTCGATACTACCGGAGCAGGAGATGCCTTTAACGGAGGATTAGCTATAGCCCTTTCTGAAGGAAAAGATTTGGTGGAAGCTACTAAATTTGCTAATGCAGCTGCAGCTTTAAAGGTAACTAAAATTGGTACAGCTCCTGCTATGCCCTATCGTGAGGAAGTAGAGAGATTTTTAAAAGATTACCAGAAATAAAAAAAAGAATATATCTTTAAGAAGAGGAGGGAAGAATAAGATTATTTATTCTTAATAAAATGAGAGACTATAAAATAAGTTATAATATTTTGAAATCCTCTTTAGAAGAAAAAGGAATTGAGGTAAATAAAGTTGAGAAGAGGTTAAAGACATTAAAGATTGAAACCCCAAGCTGGGGTTATGCGGATTCAGGTACACGTTTTGCAATTTTCAAACAAAAAAATGCTGCTAAAAAGGTAAAGGAAAAAATTCAAGATGCAGCGGAGGTTCATAAACTTACTGGAATATGTCCATCTATAGCTTTACATATTCCTTGGGATATAACTGATGACTGGGATGCTCTTTTAGAATATTCTCTTTCTTTAGGAATAAGACCAGGAGCTGTAAATCCCAATTTATTTCAGGATCCAGATTATAAATTAGGAAGTCTTTGCCATCCAGATGAAAAAGTAAGAAAAAAAGCCATTAATCATGTTCTGGAGTGTATAGACATTGCTAAGACCCTTAAATCTAAGGATATTTCTCTTTGGTTAGCTGATGGAACCAACTATCCTGGGCAGGATGATATGAGAGAAAGAAAACACCGGTTGGAAGAGAGCTTAAAAGAGATATATAAAAATTTAGAAAAAGATATGCGCCTACTGATAGAATATAAATTCTTTGAGCCAGCTTTTTATCATACGGATATAGCAGACTGGGGAATGGCTTATAATTTATGTACAAAATTAGGTGACCAGGCAATGGTATTAGTGGATTTAGGACATCACCCTTTAAGTACCAATATAGAACAAATTGTAGCTTATCTTTTAGATGAGGAAAAGTTAGGAGGGTTCCATTTTAACAACAAAAAATACGCTGATGATGATCTTACTGTAGGATCTATAAACCCTTATGAATTTTTCCTTATTTTTAATGAATTAGTTTCAGCAAAAGACAATGGAATAAAGGCTAATATAGCTTATATGATAGACCAGTGTCACAATCTTAAGCCAAAAATTGAAGAAATGATCCAAAGTGTGGAAAATATTCAAAAAACCTATGCCAAAGCCCTAATTGTAGATAGAAAATCTTTGAGAAAATTCCAACAAAACGAAGATATAATTATGGCGGAGAAGGTACTAACTGAAGCTTTTGAAACTGATATAAAGCCTCTTTTGTTTAAAGTAAGGGAAGAGATGGGGGTTCCTTTAAACCCTCTTGAATTTTTTAGAGAGAGTGGATATATAAATAAATTAAAAAGAGAATAGTAGCTTATCTAAATAATAGAAAGATAATATTTCTTAATTTTATTAAATGGTTGTAATCCAAAAAGTAAACAAACCTGTCCTCGACCTGATCGGGGAATGGTAATGTAGGGGAATGTAGGGGTCGGATTTATCCGACCCGGTATTGCTATATAAAATCTTTTGAAAATATTTTTGGCTTTTTGGGAAATAACCATTAAATGATAAATATTCTACATTAAAAAATTTATTTTACCCAAAGCTCTTGACATACTTAAATTAATAGGTTAAG
>Ga0210016_1004491_pt1 | contig 11889 bp, 9 predicted proteins | sample CryGeyCG2014_300_FD_185454 | JGI IMG/M metagenome (GOLD analysis project Ga0210016, IMG submission 185454) | Groundwater microbial communities from aquifer - Crystal Geyser CG02_land_8/20/14_3.00 (SPAdes) (version 2) | ecosystem: Environmental > Aquatic > Deep subsurface > Groundwater | place... | reverse complement strand
GAGATTTCTTTCAGACTCGGCCTTGATTTGCAGGGAGGTACCCACCTTCTTTATCAAGCAGACTTGAGCGGCATTAATACAGAAGACCGCAAGAACGCTCTCAATGGCCTTCGTGACGTGATTGAAAGAAGAGTCAATCTTTTTGGCGTCAGAGAGCCTGTTGTTCAGGTTGAAGAGCAGAGCCAAAGATTAATTGTCGAATTGGCCGGAATCAAAGACGTCAAAGAAGCAATCAATATGATTGGCCAGACTCCTTTTCTTGAGTTCAGAGAGCAAAAGCCCCAAGAAGAGGTGGATAAAATTATTGCCAAGCAAAAAGAGCTTGAGGGAAAATCTTTTGAAGAAGCCCAGAAAATCCCTGATTGGCAGCTAGCTTTTGAAGAGCCTTTCACCCCGACTCAGCTGACCGGCCGTTACCTTAAAAAGGCCGAGCTCACTTTTGACCAGACAACGACAAAGCCCATGGTTGCCATTGAGTTTGACGACCAAGGAGCAGAGATGTTCAAGGAGCTGACGACAAAAAATGTTGGCAAGCCCTTGGCTATCTATATCGACAACCAGCTCATTTCCAGCCCGGTTGTCCAGGAAGCGATTGAGGGAGGCAAAGCTCAAATCAGCGGCAATTTTGACATTGAAACTGCCAGAGAGCTTGCCAGAAACCTTAATGCCGGAGCCCTGCCAGTGCCCATAAAGCTAATTTCTCAGGAGACTATTGGTCCGAGCTTGGGGCAGGATTCTTTGGACAAATCATTAAAGGCAGGCATGATCGGCTTTGCTCTGGTGATTATTTTTATGGTTATTTTTTACCGTTTGCCCGGCGTTTTGGCGTCATTGGCTCTGGTAATTTATATTGCCCTGAGCCTTTCTTTGTTTAAATTAATGCCCGTTACCCTGACTTTGGCCGGCATTGCCGGCTTCATTTTATCTATGGGCATGGCAGTTGATGCTAATATCTTAATCTTTTCCAGAATAAAAGAAGAATTGAAACAGGGGAAAGGCTTTCTGATTTCGCTCGAAGACGGTTTTAAACGAGCCTGGCCGTCAGTCCGCGATGGAAACTTTACCATTATTTTAGTGGCTTTGATTTTATTCAGCTTGGGAACCAGTTTTGTCAAAGGATTCGCCTTGACCCTGATCATCGGTAATTTAATCGGCATGTTTTCAGCCATTTTCATCACCGATAATTTCTTGAGATGCTTTGCCGGCACAAAACTTGAAAAATTAAGTTGGTTATGGAGATAATTAAAGAATTATGCCCCGTAGGAAATCGCAGGGTTTTCCGTAGGGGACAAGAGGGGTAAAATATTTCGTTTAGAAAACCCATTGAAACCATTAACCCTTGTTTAAATGAGATGTCAAATGATTAAATTATTAACCACGGAAATATTTTAATTTCCTACGGGGTATGAATATTCCCTTTCTAAAATACACCAAAGCTTACTATATTTTTTCCGGGGTTTTGCTTCTGGCGAGCCTGATCTCTCTTTTGGTTTTCGGCTTGAGATTTAGCATTGATTTTTCTGGCGGCAGTATTCTAGAAGTCAGTTTTGAAAACAGGCCGGAAAACCAGTTAATCCAGGAAAAATTAAAAGACCTTAATTTAGGGGAGATGGTTATCCAGCCCATGGGAGAAAAAGGAGTGATTATGAGAATGAAAGAAGTTGATGAAAATACTCATCAGCAGATTATTTCCAGGCTGCAGGAAATGCAACCCAAAACAGAGGAAAAGCGCTTCGAAAGCCTTGGTCCGGTTATCGGCAAAGAATTGCGGCAGAAAACGATAATCTTAATAGTTGTTTCTCTGACAGCCTTACTCATTTACATTACCATTGCTTTCAGAAAAATCTCCCGGCCTTTATCCAGCTGGCAATACGGGATAATCTCGATTATCGCCCTTTTCTTTGATGCTTTGATACCAGTCGGCGTTTTCGCCTCTTTGGGAAAATTCTATAACGTTCAATTCAGCATTCCGATTGTCATCGCCTTATTAACCCTTTTGGGTTATACGATTAACGACAAGGTAGTTGTTTTTGACAGGGTAAGGGAGAATCTCTTGAAAATCAGGGGAGGAGATTTTAATGCCTGCGTTAATCAGAGCTTGAACCAAATCCTGGTTCGGTCAATCAGCACGGGTTCGTGTACTCTTTTGGTCCTTTTGGCGATATTCTTCTTTGGCGGAGAAACATTAAAGTACTTTTCCCTGACCTTAATTATCGGAATTATCGTCGGCACCTACTCGTCTTTATTTTTAGCCAGTCCTTTATTGGTGAGCTGGCAGAAGATGAAGAAGCCTTAACGATTGACATACGTTTTTTCTAATGTTATAAATAACAATATGTCTGCGATCTTAAATTATCAAAAAAACTGTCAGTCTCTTTTCCAAAGATTAAGCTCAAAACAGAAAGAGATTATCTCTAGAAGATTCGGGCTTGAGAATGGAAAAAGAGAGACGCTTGAAGCCATTGGCAAAGACCTGGGTTTGACCAGAGAAAGGGTGCGTCAGATTATTGAGGCGACTCTGGCTAAGACGAGAAAGGGGGAAATTACTCCTGAAATGGCCAGGGCTTTTTTGACGTTTAAAAAGTATCTTTCAGACAACGGCGGCTTAAAAAGGGAAGATCTTTTGTTCTCAGAGCCGATTTTCAATCATCAGGAGAATTCTTCTAACTGGGTCAATTTTCTCCTGGTTCTCGAAGGAAATTTCTGCCGAAACAATGAAACCAAAGACAATTATTCTTTTTGGGCGCTTAATCCAAAAGTTTTTTCTTCAGCGGCAAAACTTCTGGCAGAGATTGAAAAAAGACTCTTAAAAGAGAAAAAGCCCTTGAGCGTCAAAGAACTGGCTTCTGTTTCCAAAAAGAGCAACCCTCAATTTTTAAAATCAACTTTTGAAATTTCCAAAAGAGTATTGAAAACCGCAGACGCCAAATACGGCCTGAAATCCTGGCCAGAAGTCAATCCCCGGGGCGTTGGGGATTTGGCCTTTTTGGTTTTTCGCAAAGTCAAAAAACCCCTGCATTTCACAGAAGTCGCCAATTTAATTGACGAGTTTTTGCTAAAGCAGCGGTTCTTGCCAGAATTCTCAGTTATTGCCGCTTCTTCTCAGCCGCAGAAAAAAACCAATTATCAGACAGTCCACAATCAATTGATCAAAGATTCCCAGTTTGTTCTGGTTGGCCGCGGCCTTTATGCCTTAAGAGAATGGGGATATAATCCGGGAACGGTCAAAGACGTCATTTCCAAAGTTTTAAAAGAAGCCAAACAGCCCTTATTAGAAGATGAGGTTTTAAAAAGGGTTCTTTCCCAGAGATTGGTCAAGGAAAGCACTATTCTTTTGAATCTGGGAAACAAAAAATGCTTTTTGAAGTCAAATAACAACAGATATTCCTTGCGCGAGGCTTAAAAACATGTCTATCGAACCTTCACTAACCTGGTTCTTGTCTCTTCTTAAATCTCAATTCTGGCCTATTCTCAATGACTGGTGGTGGCTTTTTTTAATCGTGGAGTGTTTTTGGCTCAGTAAAGCCGCGCTTTTCTTATGGTATCAATGGCGCAAGGAAGTTTTCGACGCTAAAGAAAACGAGCCGCGGGTGTTTTTAGAGATAAAGATTCCCGAAGAGGTTTTAGAGCCGATCAAGGCCATGGAAACCGTTATCACCGGCTTTTGGCAGACTTACCAGTTTCCAAACTGGTATGAAAAATGGTGGCGAGGGCAGGACGTGACCTCTTTCACTTTAGAGATTGCCGGCATTGACGGCGTGCCTCATTTTTACATCAGGGCGCCAAAAAAATTTCAGCCGGTCTTGGAAACCCATATTTATTCTCAGTATCCCTTGGCTGAGATTTTTGAAACGGAAGACTATACCAAAAACGTGCCTCAGGACATGCCCAATGCCGAATGGGACATGTGGGGGACTGAATACAAGAATCTTAAGCACTGGGCTTATCCGATTAAAACCTATATTGAGTTTGAAACCGGCAGAGAAGATGAGGAAAAAAGAATTGATCCGATTTCCTCTCTTTTGGAAGGCATGGCCAGATTAAAGCCCGGAGAGCAGATTTGGGTTCAGTTTAGGCTTTTGCCGGTTTTAGACGAATATGTTTCCTGGACACCAGCCGGGAAACAACTGCGTGACAAGCTAGCCAGAAGGGACGTCAAGGAAGCAAAGCCAAAACCGATGTTCCAGGAAGCAGCCGAGATTTTGATTACCGGCAAGGTTCCCGAGCCGCCCAAAGAAGAAAAAAAAGACTTTATTCCCGTGGAAATGAAGTTAACTCCGGTGGAAAAAGAGATTATGAGCGGCGTGGAAAGAAAAATCGGCAAGCTCGGGTTTTTGACTAATTTCAGGTTTATCTACTTGGCAAAACGGGATGTCATGTTCAAGCCGAACAGTAGACTGGCAATGAGTTATTTTACCAACTTTATCACTGACAATATGCAGAGCCTGGTGCCAGCTGCAGACACGATTACCAAAGTTAAGAGGAACTGGTATGACTGGTTCTGGTTTCTAAAAAGGCGCCTTTATCTGAAGAAACGAAGGATGTTCAGAAGCTATGTCAAGAGGCTCTGGATTGGTTATCCTAATCCCTGCGTTAAAGCGCCAGACCAGAGCGGCGGCAGGCGGTTTGTCTTGACTCCTGACGAAATCGCCTCAATGTATCATTTCCCCGGCCGGATGCAGGCTCCAGCTCCAACCATGCCCAGGGTTGAAGCCAAGAAAGGCGAGCCGCCTTCATCTTTGCCAGTAGATTAATGCTTATGCCCCGTAGGAAAACAAAGGGTTTTCCGTCAGAGACGAGAAAGGTAAAATATTTCATTCAGAAAACCCATTGAAATCTTTAATCCTTGCTTAAACGAGATAACAAATGATTAAATTATTAACTACGGAAATATTTTAATTTCCTACGGGGTATGATAATCCATAATTTAAATCAAATAACTGCGGGAAATATTCCCGCCTGCCAAAGCCGACCAAAATTTTGATGTAAAACTAAAGAACATTTAATTATTCACATCGCGTATTATCAAATAACTTAAATTGCTTGCCCTAAAATTTTGGTTTGTTCGGCGGGCAGGTAATTTCCTACGGGGTATGGCGAATAACGATATAAACTTTTTTGCAGAAACAACTTTCCGTCGCGAGAAAAAGCGATTCGGCATTAAGTTGGACGACCGGAGAAAGCACATGTATCTTATCGGCAAGACCGGCATGGGCAAGACCAATATGATGGCCAATATGGCAATCCAGGACATTCAGGCAGGCCGGGGTATTGGTTTTGTCGATCCTCACGGAGAAACAGCTGAGGGTCTTCTTGATTTTATCCCCTCAGACAGAGTTAATGATGTCGTCTATTTCAACCCGGCTGATTTGGATTACCCAATTGCTTTTAATGTCATGGAAAAAATTGATGTTGAGCACCGGCACTTGGTGGCTTCTGGCCTGATGGGAGTTTTTAAGAAAATCTGGCCTGATGTCTGGTCAGCGAGGATGGAATATATTTTAAACAACGCCATTTTAGCCCTTTTGGAATATCCTGGCTCAACTCTCCTGGGCATTAACAGAATGATGGCAGATCCCGAGTATCGCCAGAAAGTGATTGAAAAAGTGTCAGACCCGGTGGTTAAGGCTTTTTGGCTTCAAGAATATGCCAGATATACCCAGAGATACGAGGTTGAAGCCACGGCCGCCATTCAGAACAAAGTCGGCCAGTTTATTTCCGCTTCTATTATCAGAAACATTATCGGTCAGGTTTCTTCAAAGATTGATATGAGAGAAATCATGGACAAGAACAAAATCCTGATCGTCAACCTTTCCAAAGGCAGGGTGGGCGAAGACAACTCAATGCTTTTAGGAGCTCTTTTGATCACCAAACTACAGCTGGCCGCCATGTCCAGGGTTGACGTTCCTGAAGAAGAAAGGCAGGACTTCTTTTTATACGTTGACGAGTTCCAGAACTTTGCCACTGAATCTTTTGCCACCATTCTCTCTGAGGCGAGGAAATACCGTCTCGACCTGATCATGGGGCACCAATACATTACGCAGATGACAGAAGAGGTCAGGGACGCTGTTTTTGGCAACGTCGGCACCCTCATTTCTTTCAGGGTCGGCGCCGAAGACGCTGAATTTTTGGAAAAGGAGTTTTCTCCGGAATTCATGGCAACTGATATTGTCAACCTGGGCAAATACAACATTTATCTGAAATTAATGATTGACGGCCTGACTGGTCGGTCTTTTTCTGCTCAGACTTTGCCTCCCATAGTCAGACTCGAGAGTTCCAATCGGGAAAAGATTATTAAAGTTTCCCGGGAAAGATACGGCACTCAAAGGCAGATTGTCGAGGATAAAATCAGCCGCTGGACAGGAGCGACAGAGGAAAGGGTAGCTTCTCTGCCTCAAAAAGAACCTCTTTTATACGATGCCCAGTGCGCCAGCTGCAAAAAGTGGACAAAAGTAGTTTTCAAGCCAGACGGCAGAAGACCGGTTTACTGCAAAACCTGTTTGAAAAATGTTCAAAGAGAAAAAGAGCAGCCGCAGTCTTTGCCTCCCCAATCCCAGTCCCCACTTTCTTTAGAGGAAGCGATGACCAAAGAACCGGTTCCTTTTTCTTCTAGAAGAGACAAGCCCAAGAAAGCTCCTGAAATCGAGAGAGTAAAAGAGGTGATAAAAGAGGCTTTAAAGCCCAAAAATGAAGACAGTTAAAGATTTTGTCTTTAAAGGGAAAAGAGTTTTGGTCAGATGCGATTTCAACGTCCCTGTTGCTAAAAACAGGGCTATTTTAGATGACTTTAAAATTAGGCGGTCTTTGCCGACGATAAAATACCTGCTTTCAAAAAAGGCCAGGATTGTTCTGATGTCTCATTTGGGAGATCCGAAAGGCAAGGTCGTTTCGAGGCTAAGTTTAGCCAAAGTCAGCGGAAAATTGGAAAAGTTTTTGAGAACCAGAGTTTTTTTAATAAAGAGTTATGAAAAAAAACAAATTATTAAGGCGCCAGCCGATTCAGTCATTTTGCTGGAAAATCTCAGGTTTTGTTCAGAAGAGGAAAGGGGAGGGCTTGGTTTTGCCAAAAAACTGGCCAGGCTGGGCGACATTTTCTTAAATGACGCTTTTGCCTGTTCTCACAGAAATCATGCTTCTTTCAAAGTGGCAAAATATCTTGCTTGCGGCGCCGGTCTTTTACTTGAAAAAGAGATAAAAGTTTTAGGTAAGTTTTTACACAATTCCAGGAGGCCTCTGGTCATTATTCTGGGCGGCCAGGCCAAGGGGATTGAGACAAAAATTAAGCTTTTAAAAAGCATTTCTCAAAAAGCTGATTTTATCCTTTTGGGCAATTTGGTGGCCGAAGAGCTGAAGAGAAAAGGATTCAAACCAAAGTTTTCAGAGAAAATGGTTTTTCCCGCAGATTCCAACCAGGGCCTTGATATTGGCCCCAAAACCATAAAAATGTTCAAGGAAAAGATTTTTAAAGCAAAAACTGTTTTCTGGTCAGGTCCGTTGGGAAAAATTGAAGAAAAACAATTTTCTTTTGGTTCAAAAGAAATAGCCCAATCCATTATCAAATCCAGGGCCTTTTCAATTGTGGGCGGCGGAGAAACCACCTGGTTTTTGAGAAAACAGGGCCTGGCCGAGAAATTTAATCATCTTTCTACCGGAGGAGACGCTCTCTTGATGTTTTTGTCAGGAGAAAAATTACCGGCAATAGAGATATTAAACCATGGCAGAGATAAAAAATCTTAAAAAACTGGCCCAAAGGATTTTAGAGGCGATTAATCCGCCAGCTGGCGGACAAAAGGAGAAGATTATTCTTTTCGGAGATTCTGACATGGACGGCGCCTGTGCCGTCATTATCCTAAAGGAGGCTATTTGCAGCCTTGGCGGGAATAGCCCGATTATTTACTTTTCCGACAGGAAAAGGGAAGAGCACGGCATTAACAGGCAGGCCCTTGAATTCTTGAAAGCCGAATCTCCCGCTCTGTTCATCGCTTTAGATTGCGGCATCAGCAATTTCAAGGAAGTGGACCTGGCCAAAAAGCTTGGCTTTGAGGTGGTAATTATTGATCACCACGATATTTTGAGAAAAAAACCCAAAGCCAAAATCATTATCAATCCCAAACAAGGGAAAAAGGATTCACCTTTCTATTATCTGGCCGCTTCCGGCATTGTTTTTAAATTAGCAGAAGAAATGCTGGGAAAAAACGTTTCCAAAACTCTTAGGCAAGACATTTTGAGCCTGGCTGCTTTAGCAACTTTTACCGATTTTGTTCCCGAGATTGGCGAGAACCAAAAGATTTTGGAAGAAGGCCTGCCAATTTTGGAAAACAGCTGGCGGCCGGCAGTCAGGTTTTTCTTTATCTCGGACTTAACCAAGAAATGCATTTCCACCAGAGAAATCATCTGGAAAATCATTTCGATTATTAATATCACCGACAAAGAAGGAGTTCTCAACGAAATTTACCTCTTTTTGATTTCCCACAACCTTGAAGAGGCAGAATCGAGGTTTGCCGAGTTTCTCCGTAAAGCCTCGGAAAGACAGGCTAAGATTTCTCGGGCAGTAGAAGAATTGAAAGCCAGGATTTCCTTTCAGGACAAAAACCAATTGATTATTTTTGAAGGCCTGGATGACTATCCCTTTCCTTTTGTTTCTGCGGTTGCCGGCCGGGTCAGCAATTTTTTCAAGAAACCGACTTTTATCTTTACCAGAGAAAAAAAAGAGAATTGGGGAGCTTTTAACATGCCTTTTAAAGAAAACGGGGTTGAGGCTTTAACAAGCTGCGCCAGGTTTTTGAGAAGGTATGGCGGCCACCCGCCAGTCGGAGGCTTCTATTTTGAGGATAAAAACAGTGGCAAATTAAAACAGTGCCTGATAAAATATTTTACCCCGTAAGAAATCATAAGGGCTTTCGTGAATGACAGATAGCGGAAATATTTTTGTCAAAAGCCCCTTTAAATAATTTTAAACATAGTTTTAAACAATAGAAACATTAAACTTATTAACCACGGAAAATATTTCATTTCTTACGGGGTTTAATAATCAGCATAAATCAGTTTAAATTAGCATGAATCAGCGTTCTTTAATAGTTTATACCGATGGTGGTTCTCGGGGAAATCCCGGGCCCTCGGCTTTAGGCGTGGTTTTAGCTGACGAGAAAGGAAAGATAATCAAGAAATACGGTCAGTTTCTGGGAGAGATGACCAATAACCAGGCAGAGTATCAGGCCGTTATTTTCGCTTTGAAAAAGATAAAAGCGCTTTTGGGCAAAGACAAAATTCAGAGTCTTGAGGTAGAAATCAGGTCCGATTCAGAACTCCTAGTCAGCCAGCTGCAGGGCAAATTCAAGATTTTGGATGAAAATATCCAGAAACTGTTTATTTCGGTTTGGAACTTGAAAATCGATTACAAAAAAGTGGAATTTGTTTTGATTCCCAGAGAAAAGAACAAAGAAGCCGACTTTCTAGCCAACGATGCTTTAGATCAAAAAGGCAGAATCCAAAAATTGATTTAGAAGAATTTAGCAGATTGGCATGGCTACTAGAATACTAATTACATGGTATAGCAAGGCTTTTGGAGGGGCAGAAGATTCTGTGATAGATTTGTGTAACTATCTGTCAAACCATAAGGATTTAAATATTATTTTTCTTTGCGTGACTTCCAAACAGGTCTTTTTGAGGCTAGAAACCAAATTGAGTTCGAAGGTAAAATTGTATCATTTTTCACTCTCTTTATTTATCTATAACCTCCTCGCTTTTTTTATAACCATTTTTATTATCGTAAGGGAAAAGATTAATATAGTTAATGTAAATTATAGGGCAGTTTTGGCAGAATCGCTAGCGGCAAAAATCTTGGGGAAAAAAGTTGTTTCTACAGTTAGGGCTATTTTCATTCATAGAACAAACATTAATTTATTTTGTTGCACCGATATGGTAGTGGCGATATCTGGAATAGTAGCCAAGGGAATGAAAGAACTAGGCTATCAAAAGCCGGTAAGAATCATACATAACGGCCTTGATTTAAAGGATTTCAAAATATGGACTTCATCCAAATTTAGAAACAGAGAAAGTTTTTATTTTATGGCTCGTATGGTAAAATGGAAAAGACCCGATTGGTTTGTGAGAGCGGCTATAGACATTCATAAAGAATACCCTTATTTAAAATTCATATTATTCGGCGAGGGTCCAGAACAAGAAAATATAAAGAGAATTATTGAAGAGAATAATGCCAAGGAATATTATAATTTATTTAAATCCCTTTAGATTAAGCAATGAGTGATTTTTTCAGCCCAATTAGTAAAAACTCGTATATTTTTGCCAAAAAAGGCAATCCTTTGTTTGGCACAGTGCAAATTAGTGGCGCCAAGAACATGGTCACGAAAATAATGACCGCTTCTCTTATTGCCACCAGGGGGAAGTTAATAATTAAAAACATCCCTCTTATAGATGAAGTTTTCATTACCCTGAAGCTTTTCGATCAGCTTGGAGTCAAATATAAGATTAATCCCGATAAAAGCTTAGAGATTGAGCCAGGCGAATTCAATTCTTCTAGGGTTAGGTTTGCCACCGAAAACGAGAGTAACCGAATTTCTTTACTTCTTATCGTTCCCATTATCTCTCGTTTTGGCGAGGCCATCGTGCCTAGGCCCGGAGGATGTAAAATAGGAAAGAGAAAAATAGACTATCATATAAAAGGGCTTGAGGCATTTGGCGTGAAAATAAGAGAAAAGCCGGGATTTCTCCATATGAAATTAGGCAAAAAGGGATTACGGGGGAGCCATTTTCACTTGCCTTTTCCTAGCGTCGGGGCAACCGAGAATTTTATAATGGCTGGAGTTTGCGCTAAAGGAGAGACAATTATAGATAATTGTGCCGTTGAGCCAGAAATTATCGAGTTAATAAAGTTTTTTCAAAATGCCGGAGTGGAGATTTTGATTCACGGCGACAGGTCTATTTATATAAAAGGAACCAATGATATTAGATTGTCAGAGGTGGTTGTAGTCCCAGATAGAGTAGAAACCATTTCCTTTGCCGTGGCAGCTCTTTCAACCAAAGGAGATGTATTTCTTAAGGGGGCGAGGCAGGATTTAATGATTACCCCTTTAGGGATTCTAAAAAAAATGGGGGCGGGGATAGAAGTTAAAGAGGAGGGGATTCGTTTTTTTTATAAAGGTTCGTTAAAGCCCGTTTCTGTTGCCACAGATGTCTATCCCGGTTTTCCTACCGATTTTCAGCAACCATTGGGTATACTCCTTTCCCAGGTTAAAGGAAGGTCTCTGATTCATGAGACAATTTTTGAAGATCGGTTTGGATATTTGAAAGTTCTTAATCCTCTTATCGTGAGCGGCAAGAGATTCGTCGTCGGTAAAATATGTCCTCAGGGAACAAGATGTAGATTTTGGGGCAAGAAACGTCCTCATTTATCTGAAATAGAGGGGCCAGTGCGATTTGGAGAAGGCCAAATTTATATTTCTGATCTTAGAGCCGGCTTCGCGTTATTAAATGCGGCCTGTCTTTCTAATGGAATCAAAGTTTATAACCTAGGATTGCTTTCCAGGGGATACGAGAATCCAGTGGGCAAATTAAAATCTCTAGGAGCAAATATAGAATTGATTAGATAAACAATCTATCTAAAACTTATGCGCTATCGTGCAAGAAAAATCTACGACATCCCGGACGAGTAACGTTTATAAATTGCGGGTGAAAGCTTGATTTTCAGGGAAAACCTTGTTTAGCGGGAAAGAGATTCGTGAGAATTTGGCCCAGCGGCGTTATTACTCGATGCGGTAAAAAACATATTTTGGGCAACCTTTTCGATTCTAAACTACATCTTTTTAAAAAGGAGAGAAAATGCGACGATTATTCCTGTCCGTATTTCTGTTTTAAATATTTCAGCAAGTC
>Ga0210016_1004490_pt1 | contig 11891 bp, 10 predicted proteins | sample CryGeyCG2014_300_FD_185454 | JGI IMG/M metagenome (GOLD analysis project Ga0210016, IMG submission 185454) | Groundwater microbial communities from aquifer - Crystal Geyser CG02_land_8/20/14_3.00 (SPAdes) (version 2) | ecosystem: Environmental > Aquatic > Deep subsurface > Groundwater | place... | reverse complement strand
AAAGAAATAGAAATAGTTCATCATAGAGAACCAAGATCTCCTCATACTCTTTATATTAATCTCGATGAAAGATGCAATGAAAACTGCGTTTTTTGTGTAGTAAAAGGAGAAAATATGGGGAAATTCGGTTCTATGAATAAAGAGGAGGCTAAGAGAATAATCAAAAAATTTATTAATGTAGGAGGAGAATCAATAGTTTTTACCGGAGGAGAACCGACTTTAAGAGAAGATCTGCCAGAGATAATAGAATATTCAGAACAATTTAAGGCTCTCCAAGGAATATGGATTAATACTAATGGAGTTAGGCTTAGTGATAAGAAATATTTAAATAGTTTATTAAAAGCTGATTTTAGGAAAATTCTTAGTTTTTCCGTTTCGCTGCATTCGCATAAAAAAACAATTTCCGAACTATTAACTCGTCTACCAAATTCTTTTGAAAAAACTATTAAAGGAATTCAGAACATAATTGCTAATAATCGTAAAATAATTATTTATCAAGTGATTACAACTAAAAACTATAAGGATCTATATAAGTTCGGTACATTTTTGTACATAAATTTTCCCCAAATTAAAGTAATAAATTTGGCTTATCCTTTTCCTCAAGGCAATGCGTTAGAAAACGACTGGATTTTTCCTAAAATTAGCGAAGTTAAACCGTATTTAATAAAGGCCTTAAAATTTTTTGAAGACAAAAATTATAAAATACTCATTGCTAGCTGCGGTCAATTTCCTTTATGCGCTATTCCAGGTTTCGAAGAAACTGTTTTATCAAGTTTAAATTTGAGCGAAGAAACTGTTTTAGGAGTAGTCGGAAAAAAAGTTTATCATGATTTTGAAATGGCGGGAGAAGAGTTTCAACAATTTTATAAGAATAAAAATAAGTTATGTGAAAAATGTCTTTTAAATAAAGTGTGTCAAGGATTTTGGAAAAAATACATAGATTTGTTTGGTTTCAATGGTATTCAGCCAATTACCAAAGATAATTTTAAAGGAAATAAAATAAAATTATCTTTAAGAAATGACAAGCAAGTCCAAGAAATAGTTACTAAAATGATAAAAGAAAAAGTAAACCTTATAATAGTATCCAATTATCTCAATGATTATCTTAATAAATTAATAGACCTTTTAAGGCATAATAAAATATTTGTTGTGATTATTTATAAAAATACTATCTTGTATCCCAAATAAGAAAAGTTGGATAATTTATGAATATTCCAAAACAAATCAAAAAAACAGTTATTTTCGCTGGTTATAAATGCAATAATAGGTGTATTTTTTGTATTAATTATGATAAAAGAGAAATACTTTCACCATCTTACTCAGAAGTTAAAAAAGAAATGATTTCAGCTAGAAAAAGAGGAAGTACTTATTTAGAATTAATTGGCGGAGAACCAACCATTAGACCAGACATCATTAGCCTTATAAAATTTGCTAAAGAGCTAAATTTTGATACTATTATGATAGCAACTAACGGACGAATGCTTTCCTATGAGGATTTTGCTCGTACTATTCTGAAAGCGGGTTTAAATAGTATTGTTTTTTCTATTCATGGTCATACTGCTAAACTTCATAATTCTTTGACTCAAGTCCCAGGAAGTTTTGAACAAATAAATAAAGGGATTCAAAATGTTCAAAAAATTATTAAAGAATTAAATTTGAAAGTAAGCTTGGGTACGAATACAACTATTGTTAAACAAAATTATAAATATTTGCCTCGAATTGGAGAGTATATAAGAAAATCAGGTTTGTATAATGCTGAATTTATTTTCGTAGATCCTACTTATGGAGGAGCTTATAATGATTTTGATGAAATTGTGCCTAAAATTTTAGATATTGCTCCTTATGCTCATAAATGCCTTGATATTGGGAAAAAATACAAAATTCCTCACTGGCATATTCGCTATGTTCCTCTTTGCTATTTTAAAGATTATTTGCATCAGATTAGTGAATTAGTAGAAGTAAAAACATTTACTACAGAACATATTGCTCCTGATTTTTATGATTCAGATGTAATAGAAAATAGAAAAAAAATTGGTCGATTAAAACCTGAAAAATGTCGGAATTGTAAATTATATAATCAATGTGAAGGCATTTGGAAGGAGTATCTAAAACATTATGGAGATAAAGAATTAAAACCAATAAAATAAAAAAATACTAACATGGCTAATACAAAAACAAAAAAAGATCAAAAAAAAGAATATGTAGTTATTTATCAAAGCCAAGAACATTATGAGGTCTTGGGCTATGCTCGCGCTGCTTCTTTAGAAGAAGCCAAAGAAAAAGCGCAGGCTAAATTATTACCTGAAGCAAAATACTATAATGTGACAGAAGCGGAAATAGACGAAATAACAAGATTCGATAAAATTTCGTTTAATATAAAATAACCAAGGTATAAAACGATATGCCAGATATTGCTATTTGGAATAGATGTAATAGTCATTGTGTCATGTGTACTAATCCTGCCGATTTTCAGAAAGAAAACGACAGTTTTTCTTATACCATTTCAACTTTACAAGATCGTTTTGGTTCTTTAGACATTGATGAATTTGATAATTTGAATTTGACCGGTGGAGAACCAACTGTTCATCCTGATTTTTTTAAGATTATTCATTGGTTTCGCACCCAATATCCTAAAAATAAAATAGCCATTGCTTCAAATGGCAGAATGTTTTATTACCAGAGTTTTACTAAAAAATTATTAAAAATTAATAATTTACTTGTAGAAATAGCAATTCATGGTTATGATGAAAGGAGTCATGATATGATAACCCGCGTCAAAGGAAGTTTTAAGCAAACCGTAGAAGGTATTCATAATATTTTCCGTTATAAAAATAATTCCCAGGAATTAGAAATTAGAATTATTATTACAAAATTAACCTATAAAAATTTAGATAAAATACTTGCTTTTGTAAAAAACGAATTTGATGTAGAACAAATTAGAGACATCACTTTGATTTTTATGGAAATGGAAGGACAGGCAAAAGATAATTTTAATATTGTAGGAATAACTTATAAAGAAGTAATGAAATATTTACCTCAGGTAGTTAACGAATGGGTTTCTCAATTTAATGATTTTCGTTTATATCATTTTCCCTTATGTGTTTTGCCTCCAAAATTATGGCGTTACTCTTGGAGAACTTTAAGAGGAGAAGAAGTTATGTTTTTACCTCGCTGCAATAAATGTTCCTTCAAAAAATATTGCTTAGGGATTCATCGAGATTATTTAACATTAATAGGAGATAAAGAATTTAAACCACCAAAAAAGATTAAAATAGAAAAAAGTAATTTTTCGTACAAGCCTATTAATAATGTTTTTGATTAATGATTATTTCTTCGATCATTTTAAGGTGCTTATTCTTGCTACCTCTTCTGGTGATAGGAGGAATTACCAGTTATAGTGATATAAAATACGGGAAAATCAAAAATATCCATTTATTTTGGGGATTTTTGTATACCTTATTTTTATATTTCTTTTTAATTTTGTACAGTTATTTTGTTATTCATCAATTCGGTAATCTAAAATATTTAGCCGAATTATTACTTAATGGTTTAATAGCTTTCATTTTCGGCTATCTTTTATGGCGTTTTAATTTGTGGGCTGCTGGCGATGCTAAGCTTTTTGTAATATATTCTTTATTGGTGCCTCTAGAATTTTATTCAAAAAACTATATACCATATTTTTCCTCGGCAACACTTTTGATTGATACCTTTATTTTTATTTGTTTCTTTTTCCTCTTTAAAATGTTGTGGAAGATAATTAAATTAAGCTTGAGTAAACTTCAAAAAATTCCTATGAGATCGAAAAGAAATACAACGTTATTATCATTTCTTCCAAGAATCAATTATAAAAACTTATATAAAAACCTAAAAAATGCTATTTTAAAAACAGGAAAATTCTTTTTAATCATTACCTGTTCTCTTATTACTTTACAATATTTGAGAATAAAAACTGATATAATTTTTCTAAAACTTCTGTTTAATCCCATTCTTGTCTATTTATTTTTCTTTACTTTGCAAATGTTTTTTTTAAGAACCTTTTTCACAAACAAAATATTTAGTACTGTAATTATTTTAAGTGGCTCGTTATGCAGTTTAGCTCTTATACTTTCTAATAAAGCAATTGTACTGATTAGTATCATCAAAACTTCTTTATTTTTAATGCTTTTTGTGGGTCTTGGGATGCAGTTAGCTTATCTCTATATTGAGAATCATGAGATTAAAAAAATAAAGATCCAAAACTTACATACTGGTAGTTTTCTTGCTTTGAAATCATTAACTGAAATAAAAAATCAGATTAAAGAACAAGACCAAGCAGATAATTTGAGTTTAATTGGCTCAGATGGTTTAAATGAAGTACAGATTCAAGCAATTCAGGGGTTGTTTAAAAACGATTTGGAGAAAGAATTATATATCTATGAGACTTTCTCCTTTGCTCCTTTCATGTTTTTATCTTTTATTTTTTCTCTCATCACTAAAACTTCTTTTTTACCATTGTTTTCTTATCTTTTGAATTTGATTAGATAGTACTACCCTTTTTTACTTGAAATGGAAAATTTGCTATAATATGATCAAATAATAAAATATAATTCAATAAAAAATATGAAAAAAGATAAAATTTGGCTTTTCATAATAATTGCTATTTTAATAGGGATTGGTCTAGGAACGCTTGTAAAATGGCAGGTTAATAATAGAATTGAAGCGAATTCAACGCTGCCAGAAATAAGCGTGGGGAGTACTCCCAATGACAATGGGGGGAATCTTTACCTGATAGATGGGATAATAGAGAAAATATACAGTGTACAACCGTTTAAAATAGATGTGAAAGTGAGGGTTTACAAGTTTTTACCCGATCAAGAAGGGAAAGAGATTGTTAAAACTATTCTAGCAAAGGAAGATACTCAATTTATTTTGCATAATCTGGGAAAAAACAAAGATTCTATTATAGAGCCTTCTTTGTTTATGGTAGATGATGATATAGCTATTTGGATTGCAGAGCCCAATAGTGATATTTTTAAACTCGACCAGTTGACAGCTACAAAAATTATTAAGTACCAATAAGGATTTCATCTTCTTCTTTACTTTTTATTGAATCTTCTTTTTTGAGGTGCTATACTACTCTTAATGAAGCCGAAATTCTCTCTTAAAGATTGGCAAAAATTGTTAGTTCCTGAATTTACTATCAGTGCTATTTCCATTGAAGAAAGGATGGTGCGGGTTTTTTGTTTTGATAAAGCCATTAATAGAATTACCAAAGTCGGCAAATATGTTTTACCTTCAGGGATTATTGAAGAGGGGATTTTAAAAAAGCCTCAGGAATTACAATCATTTTTCGCGTCATTAAAACAAAAGATTTGGCCCAAAGACAAAGAAGTTTGGATTGCTCTATCTTTACCTTCAGCTAATTTTTATACCAATATTTTGTCTTTGCCTGATTTAGAAGAAGAACGTTTTAAAGACGCGGTGATTTTTAATACTCAAATGGTGGCGCCTTTATCTTTAGAAGAGGTTTATTTTGATTGGGAAGATTGGGGACAATCAGTTAAAGATAATGAAAGGGAGGTTTTTATTGCTTTAGGCATTAAAAAACAAATTAATCCTTATTTGGATATTTTAGAGAATAGTGGTTTTAAAATTGTGGCTATTGAACCTTGGGCTTTAAGCTTAATCAGATTTTTTCAATATTTTGGTGAAAAGCAACAACCAGTTTTAAGTGTCTCATTAAGAACCGAAGGTATTGAATTTATTTTAAGTGAAGATAATAAATTAATTTTCTTTGATTTTGATTCCTGGCCGGAAATTTTCGGCGCCAACATTCCCCCGAAAATTACCCTCGAAATGTTAAAAAAACATTTGGATGGCGAAATTCCTATGCTGTTGAATTTTTATTCTTTGAAACGCAAAAAACCCCTTCAGAAGTTTGTTTTTATAAGTGCTGATAATCAAATGACAGCCATTTTAAGTCAATGGATTAGCGAGACTTATAAACTTTTACCTCTAAATATAAGTTTTCCTTCTTACATGCGTTGGGTGACAAAAGAGTGGTTTTCTATCATTGGTTCAGCGCTTCGTGGTTTAATTCCTCGTTATCAAGATACTATAGTCAGTTTGGCGCCAGTGGGGACAGAAGAAAGTTATGAGCAAAACCATCTTTATCGGGTAGCTTCTTTATGGACCAAGGTGGCCTTGGTGGTGATGATGAGTTTAACTTTAACTTTTAGCCTTTTAAATGGCACTTTTTTTACTACCATTCGCAATAGATACCAGCAAGCTTTAGCCAAACCCATTGACGTTGCTACCGTCAATAAAGAAGAAGAATTATCAAGAAAAGCTGACGAGTTTAATACTTTAGTGGCTATTTTAGAAAAAACTCAAACTTACAAAAGAGATTGGAAGGCAATTTTAAGTAATATTTTTGACTCCAGCAAACAAAATAACATTAGTGTTCAAAGAATCTTAATGAGTAATATGCCGGCCAATAATATTACCATTCAAGGGAAAGCGGTCAAAAAAGAAGCAGTCATTTCTTGGAAAAAATCTTTGGAAACAGCAGGATTACTTAAAGATATAAATTTGCCCTTAGAGGCTTTAGTAGAAACTTCAGAAGGAGTAAGCTTCTCCTTAAATGCCAAAATATGAAACTTACTTTTTACGGTGGGATAAAGGAAATTGGCGGTAATAAAATTTTGTTGGAAGATAAAAATACCGCTATTTTTTTGGATTTTGGCAAAAGTTATAAACAAGCTTCTGTTTATTTTGAAGAGTTTGTTAATCCTCGTTCAGTTCATGGCCTCAAAGATTATTTAGAATTAGGTTTATTGCCCAAAAGAGGCGGTTTATATCGCCAAGATTTATTAGATATTTTAAAAAAAGAAGAAATTGATGTTTACCAGCAAATAGCGAATAATCCTGTAGCTCTTGATGCTCTTCTTTTATCCCATGGCCACATGGATCATGTTGGCTATCTGTCTTTTATTAATGAGAAGATTCCTGTTTATTTGAGCAAAGAAACGAAAATCGTTCTTGATGCTTATAAAATTATTAAACCGCCATCTTTAGAAAATGAAATTATAGAAATCAGTGTCCCTCATGAATTATTGCCGCGGCAAAGAAAAAAGAGAAGAAGAAAATTTGAAATTTTAACCAAGCAAAAGCCCTTTCAAATTAATAATTTGGAAATTACGCCTTTATTCGTTGACCACTCTCTACCTGGGGCTTTAATGTATTTTATTCAGGGCTCAAAAAATGTTTTATATTCCGGCGATTTTCGTTTATCGGAGATTCCAGAGAAACAATTAAAAACAATTTACGATTTCTTACAAAAGCAAAAAGTTGACGTTTTTTTGTGCGAAGGTACTCGGGTTAAAGAACAAACGGTTTTAAAAGAACAAGATGTTTTTAATAAAGCTAATGAGGAAATTAAGAATATTAAGGGCTTAGTGGTGGCTGATTATTCTCTGGCTGATATTACCAGATTTAAAACTTTAAATTCAATTGCCAAAGCCAATAAAAGAAAAATCGCCTTGCCTTTTAATTATTTTGCCTATCTCACAATTCTGAAAGAAAACGGGTTAGAAGTAAATGATTTTGACAATATGGTTTTATATGAAAAGAAAAAGGGTAACCTTCGTGCTTGGGAAAAAAATTTATTGAAAAAATATTCTTCTATTGACGCTCAAGAAATTAGAAATCATCAGCGAGATTATTTAGTCATTTTGAATTTTTATCAGATTCAGGAATTAATCGATTTTCAACCAGCTAAAAATTCTTATTTTGTAAGAGCTATTACTGAGCCCCATTCTGAAGAATCTGAGATCTCTGAAGAAAGATTTATCAATTGGATTAAGCATTTTGAGATGCAAGGGTTAACTCCAGAAGACAAATTTGAGCGAGCTCATGTTTCCGGCCATATTTCCGGCAAAGAATTAGAAGAATTTATTACAAAAATAAAACCAGATTTAGTCATTCCTATTCATACGGAACACCCAGAAGAATTTCAGAAATTGCACAAAAATGTCAAAATAGTAGGTAAGGGAGAAGAAATATTAATTTAACAATAGCGAGGGCTATGTCGCTAAGAAAACCGTCGCGCAGGCTGAGCGGGCATGGTGTCCCGACGAAGTCGGGACGAGCGAAGCCGAGCGCGAGCGCGGTCGCCTCGCTGGGGCGACCGATAGCGTGTTTTCGTGCGACTAGCCCGAGCTGATTGGAGTAATTAAATTTTATGGTTATAGATGGCAAACAATTAGCCTCAGAAATTATTGAGGAATTAAAAAAAGAGCGAGAAGCAATTCCTAAAAAGATTCGCTTAGCTGTAGTTTTAGTAGGTGATAATCCTGCTTCTTTATCTTTCATTAAACAAAAAGAAAAAATAGCCCAAGAACTCAATATTGATTTCCGTTTATATCAATATCCAGAAACTATTAAAACCAAGGAATTAAGAAAAAAAGTTTCAGCAATTTGCCGCGTGACCTATAACCGAGGAATAGTAGTTCAGTTGCCCTTACCAGCTTCTATTAATTCCCAGGTAGTTTTAAATGCCATTTTAACCTTAAAAGATCCGGATATTTTAAGCGAGAAAAATTTAGGAGGATTTTATGTTAATCGCTTAATTGTTTTGCCGCCTGTTATCGAAGCGATTAAATTTCTCCTAAAAAAATATCAAATTCCCATTGAAGGGAAAATTGTTCTTCTTATTGGCCGGGGGCAATTAGTAGGGAAACCAGCTGCTTTATGGTTTATTAATCAAAGAGCTACAGTCATCGTAGCTAATAGTAAAACTCAAAACCTTCAAGACTTAATAAAAATGGCTGATATAATTGTTTCTTCTGCCGGTGTTCCTAATTTAATTACTGGTGAAATGGTAAAACAAGGTGTCGTTATTTTTGATAGCGCTGTTGTTTCTGAAGCTGGTAAACTCAAAGGTGATGGCGATTTTGATTCTTTAAAAGATAAAGCAGCTCTTCTGACACCTGTTCCTGGAGGTCTTGGCCCATTAACCGTAGCCTTTTTATTCAAAAATCTCTTGGAGTTAGTCAAGCAACAAAAATAATGGTAAAATAGAGAATCATTATGTACGATATTTTAATTAAAAATGGAGAAATTTTTGATGGTACTGGGGCCGAACCTAAAAAAACAGATTTAGCCATTAAAAATGGCAAGATTGTAGCCATTGGTTCGCTTAAAAACGAAAAAGCCAAAACAGAAATTAATGCTGAGAATAGATTCATTACTCCTGGGTTTATTGACATTAATAATGACGCTGACCATGATTTGAGTTTATTGAAGATGCCTGAAGCAGAAAATTTATTGCGGCAAGGAATTACGACCATTGTTGGCGGGAATTGCGGCGCTTCACTCGCTCCTTTAATTTCTGGCTCTTTATCATCTCTTGATAAATGGGCTAAAGTTATTGATTTTAATATTAGTTGGCGGACAGTGAAAGAATTTTTGAATTTTTTAACTAAAAAACAATTAGGAGTAAATTTTGCTACTTTAGTTGGTTGGGGAACCTTAAGAGCAGATATTACCAAGAATCAATTTCGGTCTTTAACAAAACAAGAATTAGAAGAATTAAAATTTATTGTTAAATCGAGTTTAGCTGAAGGCGCTTTTGGCGTTTCTTTTGGTTTGGGTTATAACCTAGAACAAGCTGTAGGCCTGACTGAAATTCAAGCCCTAGCAAAGGAGATTAAAGAAAAAAAAGCCTACCTAGCCTTTCATTTAAGAAACGAAGCTGAGGGCTTGCTTTCGAGCATAAGAGAGGTTTTAGAAGTAGCTGAAAAAGAAAAAGTTTCTTTAGAGATTTCTCATTTGAGAGTGGAAGGAAAAGATAATTTTGATAGTTTTCCTGAGGCTCTAAAAATGATAAATAATGTCAACCAAGAACCTGCCTCGCCGGCAGGCAGGTCAGAATTAGTTAATTTTGATATTTTTCCTTATGATTATAACGCGGAATCAATTTATTTGCTGTTACCAGAATGGGCGGCGGTTGGTGGTCGGGAAATTCTTTTAAAAAACCTTCACGACGACATAGTAAGAAAAAAATTAATTGAAGATATAAAAAAGAAAAAATATCTCTATCAAGATTTAATTATAGCTGATAGCGGCGAGAGATGGTGGTTTGCCGGCAAAACTTTAGCAGAAATAGCTCAGGGATTTAATTTAAGTTTAGAAAATGCACTTTTGAAAATTATTGAACTGTGCGAGAAAAGAATTTTGGTCTTTGTAAAAAGTTTATCCCTGGAAAACGTGGAAAAGGGAATTCTTTCTCCTTATTCTTTCGTGGCCTCTAATAGCGGTATTTATAATTTGAATAGCGGCGAAAAAGGCACTTGGGTTCATCCTCGAGCTTTTGGTACTTTTCCCAAGTTTCTTCATGATTATGTAAAAGTAAAGAAATTTTTTTCTTGGGAAAAAGCCATTCATAAAATTACCGGCAAAGTAGCAGATAAAATTGGCTTAAAAGATAGGGGATATCTTAAAGAAAACTATTTCGCAGATATTGTTATTTTAAATCCAGAAAAAATCAAAGATAAAGCTACTCTAGAGAATCCTTTTCAATATCCAGAAGGAATGGAAACCGTGATTGTTAATGGTGCCTTAGCCTATCAAAAAGGCATCTTTAGTCATGAAAAACACGGTCAGATTCTCAGAAAAGATTAAATTGACTATTAGAGAGCTCAATGATATAATTCTTCAATCTTATTTATTTTTATGATTATTCGTCAATTAGGCATAGATTTAGGCACTGCCAACACCTTAGTTTTCATTCCTAAAAAAGGCATTGTTATTAATGAACCCTCAGTGGTGGCTATTTCTGTTGATGAAAATAGAGTTTTAGCCATTGGCTTAGAAGCCAAAGAAATGTTAGGTCGAACGCCAGAAATGATAAAAACTTATAAACCCTTGAAAGATGGAGTGATTGCTGATTATCGGGTGACAGAAGCGATGCTTCGTTATTTTATTGACAAGGCTTTAGGTTCTTGGAAAATTTTTAAACCGGAATTAGTCATTTCCGTGCCTGTAGGAGTGACTTCTACAGAAAGAAGAGCAGTTATTGATGCTGCCAGAGAAGCTGGCGCTAAAGAAGCTTATGTGGCCAGAGAGCCTATTTTAGCTGCTTTAGGAGCCGGGGTGCCGATTAATTCGCCGGCTGGCAATATGATTGTTAATATTGGCGGTGGGACTACCGAGGTGGCGGTGATTTCTTTAGGAGGAATTGTGGCTTGGGCTTCAGTAAGAATTGCTGGTAATAAAATGGATGAAGCCATTGCTGAATATATAAAACGAAAATATAATTTAGCTATTGGTGAAAGAACGGCCGAAGAAATTAAAATTCAAATTGGCACTGCTGTTCCAGTAAAACAAAAAGAAGAATTAGAAATCAGGGGATTAGATTTAACTGAAGGCTTGCCCAAAAATATTATCATTAGTGCCAATGAAATTGCTGAAGCTATTACTACTCCCTTAAAAGACATTATTCAGGCGATTAAATCAGTGTTGGCGGAAACTCCTCCTGAATTAGCCGCTGATATTATGGAAAGAGGTATGCTTTTAACTGGCGGAGGATCGATGCTAAGAAATATTAATGAATTAATTACCAAAGTTACCGGTGTACCAAGTTTTGTGGCTGATGAAGCCATTTATTGCGTAGCCAAAGGAACAGGAGTGATTTTAGATAATCTCGGATTGTATAAAAAGAGCATCACTACCTATAAATGATATTCGCTCACCCTTTTCTCTTTCGCTCCTGATATTCCGCCAAAGGTAATAATCGTTTAGAGATATCTACCTTTCGAAAACGTCCAAAAATCCCCAGCGAGGATTTTAGGACTCGCCAAGCCTCCTCGCTCCCCCTCACTTGGAAAGCACAAGATTTCATCTTTAAGGGC
>Ga0210016_1004485_pt1 | contig 11900 bp, 8 predicted proteins | sample CryGeyCG2014_300_FD_185454 | JGI IMG/M metagenome (GOLD analysis project Ga0210016, IMG submission 185454) | Groundwater microbial communities from aquifer - Crystal Geyser CG02_land_8/20/14_3.00 (SPAdes) (version 2) | ecosystem: Environmental > Aquatic > Deep subsurface > Groundwater | place... | reverse complement strand
ACATCATTAGACACGACATTTATGTCGTGTTCAAAATATAAACAAAAGAAAACGGGCTTTAGCCCAAACCAAAAATTAATGTTTAATAAGAACAAATCCATACCGTTCAATAAATTTATCATATTCCAGTTGGAATGTAATCTTTTTATGATGCTCTCCCTGATTAGCAATGTAATTCCTAACGAGCTCAATTTTTTTTGTTTTATATGTTTGGGCTAAAGCCCGTTTTTCTTCTTTATTTTTCAACGCCATAAATGGCGTTGCTAATTATTTTGCGTAACATCAGTTAAAATTTAAGGGAATTTGTAAAAAATAGTGTTCATTATAATTAGAGTCTGTCTATAAAGTCCGCTGACTGCGTTATGCTCGTTTTGAAAACAGTCATTTACATAAGTAAACTCCTTGGTTTTCAAAACTTCGCAAGCCTTGTCATCGAACTTTATATTCCAGACTCTTGATTTTATGGACAGGCACTAATTTAACTACAAACATTATTTTTCCCAAATTTTAAATAAATAAAAAATTAATATATTTGTACATTAATTTATATTATGCAGAATAGATTATTCTTAAATAAAGTGCATTTCAAAGGTTTTAAATCTATTGAAGATTTACAAGTTGATTTTGAGAAAGGTTTAAACATTTTAATTGGAAAAAACGCATCAGGTAAATCTAATTTTTTAGAGTGTTTGAATCTAGCAATGTCGACAGGTGTTTCATTAAAACATTTAAAATCTTCTTATAAATATACCAAAATCGAATTTGTGTCTTCTGATAAAAACACATTCATTTTAGAATCAGAAAAAGAAACACCAAGTCAAATTAGTTTATTTAAGGATGAAAATATTGAAAAAGAAATTAACATAAAAGAAAAGTTGTTTATAAATAATAAAATAGGGTATGATTCATCTTCAAATAAAAGGCTTCTTGAATATATTGTTTATCAATCAAAGAGAGTTTACATGAGAAATAATATTAGATATTTTTTTTTAAAAGTAGGTTACAATTCTATAAATCCTTTATATTTAAAATTTAATTTGCCAGAAAATTTAGATTGTATAAGCATCTCTGGTACATTAAAAATTGAATTTAATGAAATATTTGACAGATGGAATGACTTAAATACTTTATACTTTTTAGTTGATCTTTTTTGGAGTGTAGAATCTTCTTATAAAGGAGAAATTAATAAAATCAAAAAAATTAATAAAACATCTTTTTTAAATCATCTTAAAATAAAGGAAGAAATAAAAGAAAATTTAAAAAAATATTCTCCTATTCAAGATGTTAAATTTAATGAGAATCTTAATATATATAAAGATGAGAAAAGCATAACAATAGAAAACTTAAAAATTGATTTTAAAATAAATAACAAATGGGTACCATGGTCGCTATTATCTGATGGTACAAAGCGATTATTTTACATTATTGCAGAAATCAGTAATCTTGAAAGTGGTTTTGTATTAGTTGAAGAACCTGAATTAGGGATACATCCACATCAGTTTAGTTTGATTATGGAATTCTTGAAAAAAGAATCAGAGAGTAAACAAATTATTATTTCAACACATTCACCTCAAGCTTTGAATCAATTGAATGAAAATGAACTCTCTCAAATCTTGATTACTAGTTATGACTCAAAAAAAGGCACTCAAATTAAACATCTTACTGTTAGCCAAAAAAAGAAAGCAATAAGATATATGAATGAAGTTGGATTTTTAAGTGATTATTGGCTACTTTCAGATTTAGAGTAATGATTAACATTGGATTAGTGGGCGAAGACCCTAACGATACATCTTCGATAAAAAACCTTTTACTAAAAAAGTATAAAAATAAGGTCAACTTTTTTCAGCTTACAAAAAGAATAAAAGGTTGTCAATTAAGCAATTCCAAAATAGAAAAATTATTACCAATTGAATTCAAGGATTATAAATGTAAGTTTATTATTTATATCAGAGATCTTGATGGGTTCAAATCTCAAAAAATAAAAATTCAATCAATAGAGAAATGGTATAAAAATCTTGATTCCAAAATTAACAATCAGGGTTTATTGTTATTAAATATTTGGGAAATAGAAGCTCTTATTATAGCTGATATTGAAGCTTTTAATAAATTGTACAAAATATCATATAATTATTGTGGTAATCCGATGGCAATAAAAGAACCTAAAGAAGAATTAAAAAAAAGAACTCGAAAAAACAGAAAAAAATATGAAGAGTCAGATTGTCCCGAAATATTCAACAAATTAAATTTTGAAATAGTTAAAAAGAATTGTTCTTACTTTAAGAATTTTATAAAAAATTTTGACGAAAAGTTAAAAAAAAACTAAAAAAGGCGAAGCTAACTTCGCCATAATTACTTATTTTATCTTCACCCTAATCCCTTCCGAATGTGAGGTAAACTCAGGTGCGTACATACATTGAATACTACTAATTCCATTTGAAAAATCGCCTGCTAAAGTTGCTCTAACTGGATATTCAAAAACATAAGTTCCTTTTGGCAAATAACTGAAAAAGAAATTTGTTGACGCATCTTTTGTGCTTTCGTAATACCCCAACCCATCTTGCCATTTGTACGTTGATATAACATTAATTGGCTCAAAACCTGCTGCACGCATATCTTTCATGTGAACATATTGCATTTCTCGGTCAACACGAAGTTCAATTCTTACAATAACTTTATCTCCAACTTTAATATCAGTTCCCTGTTTTACCTCATCCATTGATTTACCAACCATTCCCATACGTTCAATAAAAAGTTTTTTACTTAGCATAGATTTTCACGGAAATAATAACCCGCAATTTTACACATTTGATTTGCAGTCATTTGCCTAAAATTAAATCAGAAATTATTAAAACTTTATTTAACAGAATATCAGACATATAACGATATGGTACATTTTTACCGTGATAATCTATGTTTAGTTTAAGCGGCGTTTCGTGTGGAGTAATTTTATCAAGTTGCTCAAAATATTGCCAATACAAAGAACCCCAACTCACACCCTCGTCTTTTTTAACAACAGTTACATTTCCCATTTCAGATTTAATCTCGGTGCCATTCCATGAAGTTTTAATGTAACCTGTTCCAGCTTCAGCTTTCTGCTCAGGCATATTTTTCGGGTCTATTTTTATGCTGCCAACTGTTATTTCAACATTTGGTTCTGTTGCAAGCCAGTCGGTGCCTCGTAACAAAAGAGCATAAATTGCTTCGGTTGTAGCTTTTGTTGTTTTCCAATCTTGTGTTTGCTTTTGTTTTAACAACCAAACTTTCATATCATCAACTGCTTTCTGGTCGCCCGAAATTTCGTCATAAGCTTCAATTAATAATGCCTGTGTTTCAATCGGAGCCTGCCACCAATAATATCCACCATTATTTTCTTTCCAATACATTCCCATTTCTTCATTGTTCAATGAAAATTCTTTTAATGAAGCTAATATTTTTGTTGGAAGAGTTTTGTCGCCGGTGCGATAAAGTGCAAGAGCAATCATTCCCTGCATATATTTATTTTCTTCGAGCCAGTATTTCTGAGCTTGCCCACGGAAATATTCATAACCTTCTTTGCAGTTCGACTGGATTTCCAATTTATCTATATAATAACTTCTCATATAAAGATATTGTATTTCAATGTCTGATAAATGATTTTCAGCCAACTCTTTTGCTGTATAATGTTTTTTGAGCCAATCATAATCTTTACGCACTTCATTATCGAGATAACGAATACCACGCTGAACCATATTCCATGCCTTATAATCGGTATAATCGGTATAATCGGTATTTACATTTATTACTCCGAGATGGTCGAGATGAGCAAAACCCGTAACAATATGCTGTGTTATGTAACGGTCATCGGGCATTCCGGGAAACCACATAAAACCACCATTAGAACACTGCAACTTTTCTAATTTGTTAAAAGCTGAATTAAGATTGTTCGACATATTATTTAAATCGAAAAGCAATCCAATTCTGTGTTTGCGTGTTGTTTCATCTTTTGCATCGAGTACCCAAGGAGTTTCCTGCAAAAGCACATCTTTAAGTTCCTGATTTTTTTCAAGATTTGACAATAAAGCTTTTGAATCGGGAGTGTTTTTCCATGAATCGAAAACAGCTTTAATTTTTGGAGATGAATTAGCAATATGAGACGCAAGTTTATTTCCGTAATAACGTGAAAAAACCTGTTCGGCACATTCGTAAGGATATTCTATAATATAAGGCAATGCCTGAACAGCGTACCAAGCTGGATTTGCTGTAAATTCTAAAGTAACTTTCTGATGTTTTAAAGTTGACGAAGAACCTGAATTCAACAATTTTGTGAATGTAAATTTCTTTGTGTTTTTTCCACGAATTGGTAAAGGCATTGATTCAGTTACTAACATTCTATTTGTTAAAACAGGGATTACATTTTCTTCTCCATCACTGAATTTCCCTGCTTGTGCAACAATTTTACAAGTTAATGCCTCTATCCCTTCAGGAACATTTAATTCCCATGAAAGGTTTGCTGATTGTCCTTTTTTTACCGTAAAACTTAACACAGCACTTTTGTTTCCAAAAAGATTATCAACTGGTTTGTTTGTTAAAGCATCAAAAAGATAAAGCTGTGCCTGCCCTGTTGTTTCGTTTTCGCCAAGATTAGAAACTTTAGATGTAACAATAATTTTATCGTTTTCACGCATAAAACGTGGCAAATTGGGTATTACCATTAGCTCTTTTTGAGTTACCAATTCATTTGTTACGGTTCCAATTCTTAAATCTTTTGTATGAGCCAGACCTAACATTTTCCATTTTGTTAATGCTTCGGGGACTTTAAATGAAATTATTATTTCTCCTTTTTCATTTGTTTTTAAATTTGGAAAGAAAAAAGCTGTTTCGTTAAAGTTTTTTCTTGCCTTAATATTAGAAAGATCACCTGCAGGTGGTGGTGGAGGTGGTCCTACTTCTAACCTATTTACAGAACCTGTTGAACCAGCAGGTAAATTAGTAACTTCAGCATTTTTATCACTAGCAACTTTAGAAACAGTAGTTAAATCGCGTGATTTGTATGCTTGTTTTTCTTCTGCCATTGCAGGTGCATCTTTTGCAGATTGTTCATTTGCCATTAGCATATCTTCGCCTCTAATTCCATCATCTAAAAATCCATAATAACTGTACCGTGTATAAAAATAATTTTGCAAACCAAACATATCTAAATAGTCGTAATAACGTGTAACATAATATGCAGGTTCGTTAAAATAAACTTGTGTTAAAGCGGAATTTGCATTAGCAAATGACTGTCCCTGCGACCAATAAAGGTAAGTATATTCTCCTGGGTAAAGTGCTAAACTCCAGTTTTGAGGTCGAAATGCATCTAATGAAGCATCGTATAAAGTTGCAACCATTTCGGCAGCTACTTTATCGCCTTTTTTACCTTTTACAAGAATTTTCCACTCTTCTTGTTCGCCCGGGTAAAGTTTATTTCTGAATGATTCGAAACTAATATCAAGCTCTTTGTTAGAAAAGGGAACAGTTACAAGGTCATAATAATTGTTTGAACGATTATTGATTACAGATGTAAAATGTACAGAAAAATTTCCCCGTTGTTCTTCGGCAACAGAAATTTCGATTAACTTTTGCTCGTTGTTTAAAGTAATCCATTCGCTTTTCACAATTTTTCCTTTATGTTCAATTTCGTATAATATTTTTGAGTTTGCTTCAGATGAACCAATTAAATATTTAGCGTTTTCGCCTGGCTCACAATTGTTTTTAATTGATGCAAACCAACCCGAAGAGGAATAAGGCATTTTGTTAGAAATTGGATTATACAGAACCAAATAATCCTGATATTTAACATCTTCGCCAAAATTATCTTTCGAATTAATTTCTACATAATAATAGCCCTGTTCCCAACCTTTTATATTGTCCAATTTTATTTTTTTGGAAATTTTTGAGTTAAAATCAGACTCAAAAACTTTCTTACCTTTTTGCCAGTTAACAGGGTTTTCTTCATTTTTATATGGAAATTGAGGAAATAGTTTGTTAAATTCTGTTTCCGACATTTTATAAACATCGGGAAGGCTCCAACTTCTACTATTATAAACTTTGTTAGGTTGAGTTAACTTGTAAATTGTTATTTTTCCAGTTGCATTTACGTCATTACCATTAAGATTTTTCGAACTTATTTGGATATTATCAATTTCCAAAATATTAATATTTCCATACCAATTCGTTCCTAAAACTAAAGATTTATAACCTACATTTATTGAAGTAGAAGTGCTTCTTGTTTCTCCATTAATATCAGTAACATCGGCAGAAATAGAATATGTAAATGCAGGTGAAAATTTTGAATCAACATTTAAATCAGGCTTTGCTTCAAACTCTATATTAAATTTTCCATCGGCATCGGTTGTTGTTGTTCCATAAGTCATTACAGTTTCGGAACCTAATGTTGGAAACGACCACCAATACCACCAGCGATATGGAAAATAAGTTTTTCGTGTTACCCGATAACTAACAGTTGCATTATCAATCGAAGAACCAGCATAAGCTTTTGCCTGTCCCGAAACTTTTACCATGTTATTTAATCTGTAAGTTTCTTTTAAAGTATCAAACACAACTTCAAATTTCGGGCGTTTATATTCTTCAACCGAAAAATATTGTGTACCATAACCTCCGGCCGAGATAGTCATTTGCCCATTTAAACTACCCGAAGGCAAAGTAAAAGTTCCTTGAATACTTCCGTATTCATTTGATGTTAACTTCAAATCAGAAACTTTCTGATAATTTACATCATACAATGTTACAGTAGTTGTAAAATTTGGAATTATTTTGTTTGTTGTTCCATCAGTATTTATTACAATTCCCTTAAAATAAAGAGTTTGTCCGGGACGATAAATTGAGCGGTCGGTAAAAAAGAAAATCCGAGGAGTAATTTTTTGGTCATACCCATAATATCTGTATTGATAAAATGATTCGTCGGTTACTAATCTATCATTACCTTTTGTTAATTCAACAAAAAAGTAGCGATAATCTTTTGGTGCAGGAACAGAAAATTTACCATTTGCATCAGTTATAAATGATGCCGATTTGTAATAATCATAAGCTTGCAAAACATAACTATAATCTTCTTTCCATAACTGTGCATTTACATTTTGCTCTGGTGCACCGGTCTGACGATTTAAAATAATGAAATCCATTTTTTCATTATTAAACCTACGACTTAAATACGAAAGATTTGTAACATTAAAATATGCGTAACCATATTCGTTTTTATCCCATTTAAAATCTTTTCTGCTACTTGCTATAACAAAATACTGACCAATAGGCATTGATGGCATTGCAAATTCAGTTGAATACACCTGATAATCGGCACTATCCGGAACTCCTATTGCAAATGTTTTTACAGGATTTTTTTTAATATAGTACGAAACTAATGTGCTGTCATAAATATTTCTTGTCTTTTTTCGGTCTGTAAGCCAGTCAATTTTAATAATTCTAAAATATAAACTGTCAATATTTTTATAATTTAAACGTGTAAGAATTGCTTTATCGGGCGACTGGTTTTTCTCTACAACAAAATCGAATGATTTAACAAGAATTTTATTTTTTAATGCAAGGCAATTTGTTGCCCCTTCGGTATTCGGATATTTTTTTATGCCCTCTTCAGCTATAGCAAAAGATTTTTTTATATATTCTTTGTACTTTGTGTTAACATTTGGCTGATATGTTACTCCCTGCTGATAATAAAGCTCACCCAAGTTCCATGTAATATCTGCACAAACCGAATCGCCATCAAATTTTTCTTTCAAATTAAGTAAAGAAATAGTATATAATGAATCTTTTTGCGATATTACTGAGTTATTGTAAATAAATTTTAAGCGTTTTAAATCGGCATCAACCAAAGCATATTTTTTGTTGTCGTTATTATGAAAATCTAATAATTTTTGAAATGTTATTAATGCCTGAAATTTTAACGATAAACTGTCTTTGCATTGAATTTTATAATTTGTAAAATCTTTTTCGTTTAAAAATAAATTTTCGTCGGTTAAATTAAATTCATAGGAAGAGCGGGTAATTCCTGCTTCTGAATTCATATAAAAATCAATTGCTCTGTGTGCAAGAAAATCGAAAAGTGTTGGTCTGTATTTTCTGGAATTTGGATACAAAACTAAAATATCATCGTAAAGCCCAATATCAGTTCTTTGCAAACTGTCAATATTTTGGAGCGAAAGCTGGTAATATTTTATACTTTCTTCTATTAATTTTTTTGCATCCCAAGTAGCAATATCATCGGGGCGAAATGCTCCTGTATTTGTTCTTTGATAAATAACATATCTGTTTTGCGAATAATATTGCCAGAAAAAATCGCCAAGTATTGAATGTAAAACCGGCTTTAATGGGAACTTTGCACTATCGGCTTCGGCTTTAAGTTTTAAAATACTGTTTACAGTTCCGTTTTCGTCGGTTTGTAAAGCATATTTTGTTTTGTGCAACAACGCTTTTACTATTTGAGCATAATTATTTTCTTTTTTTGCTCGTGTATAAATTTGCTCAACCATTTCGAGAGCAGATTGCGGCAAACCTTTACTTTCAAAATCGGCTACCTGTTTCCAGGCATCTAAATACGAATCGCCTTTTTTAAATACTATTTTTTCTTTTGTTACATCTAAATTTGAAATAACAATTGCCGAAGCAGTTGCAAATACAGCAAGAAATATAATTACTGTAAAAAACTCTTTGATTTTGTTGACATATTTTTAATAGTTTAAGTTTTAAAATTAAAAAAATTCAAAACGTAAGATGCAGGATAAATAAAATTCCACAAAATATTTTAATAAAATTCCAGATTCCAAAAATCAAATGACAAATATCAAAAAAATAACAAATCACAAAATACTATAAACAAATTATTTAAAATACGAATTAATGAATTATTTTATTTGACCAAAGTTCTTCTAAAAAATATTTCCAAGGCATAATTGTAATATTTTCAATTTGCCGAGGATATGGGTCGTTGCTTATTAATATTAAACTTTTTGTATTAAACTCTTCTGCAAACTGATATAACCCTTTTAAATGTCTGGGTTGTGCTAAGTCAGTTGATTTTACTTCAATTGCAACTTCAGCATCACCCAGAATAAAATCCACCTCAATTTGCGTAGCGGTTCTCCAATATGAAATTTTGTAATTCAAATCGGAATAAAAACTATGTGCATAAATTTCTAAATAAATAAAATGCTCAAAAGTTTTTCCAAATGCTTCGCTTCCTAAATTTATTTTTGTTCTTTTTAATAAATAGTTTGCAATCCCAATATCAAAAAAGTAAAATTTTGGTGTCATTATAACTCTTCTTTTTGCTTTTTTCTGATAAGATGGTAAAAACCGTCCAGTTAACGTATCTTCTAAAATTTGAAAATATTCTTTTACAGTTGGCGAACTCACACCGCAATCGGTTGCAATATTTGAAAAATTAACAATCTCACCATTTGAAAACGCTGCCATTTCTAAGAATTTAGTAAAAGAACTTATGTTTCTGATTTTAGCTTCGGCAATAATTTCATCTTTTAAATAACTGCCTAAATATGCCGAAAGTAACTTTTCGGGTTTGGCTGATAAATAATGTCTTGGCAAAAGACCATAATTTAATGCTTTTAATAAATCAAAATCGTTTATTTCTGGATATACCAATGGATACAATTCATATCTAATTGCTCTGCCGCCTAATAAATTATATCCTTTTCTTAAAATATTTCTTGGACTCGAACCACTTAAAATAAATCTGATATTTTTATTTACTATCAACCACTGTATCTCGTTTAACAACTCTGGGATTCGTTGAATTTCATCGATTATTACCGGTTGTTGAAAATTTGTTTTTTCGATAATTTCCCGTAATAAAGATGGGTTGGTTTGAAACCGCATAAATTCGTTGTTTAACAACAAATCAAAATATAACGAATTTGGAAACAAATATTTTAATAAAGTGCTTTTGCCGGTTTGTCGGGCACCCCATAAAAATGCAGATTCATTATTTAATCCTTCAAAAATTTGCTTGCGGATATACATGATAATTTAAAGTGATGGTTTAAAAATACAATGCAAATTTAAAGTAAAGATTTGAATTAACAAATTTATTTAATAAATTTTTTCTTTTTTTTTGAAACATTTAAAAATCAAATTTCAAATTTCAAAAAAAATTACAAAACACATAATAAACTAAGATAAATTGCAAATAATTTCTTTTTACAAACAAGAATGAAAAGTAAAAAAATCGTTTAATTTAAATTATTAGCTTAAAAAATCAATATCTATTCTAAATATTTTGTATTTTTGTGTTTGCAAAAATTTTAATTAAAAGAAATATAATATGAAAATCATATCTCATAAAACAGAAATTGAAAACACATTTACTCAAATCAGAGCAATTTCTTACAAAGAAAAAAAAAGTCCACTTTTAGATGAAGAGAAAGTAAATACTTTTTTGGATGCTATCATAGATTTTAAAAAGATATTGATTGAAAAATCACAAATTATAAATAATATTAACGAACGTATCGAAAAACTTAGTTGGTTTAATGATTTGGATGATGAATGTTTGATGTTAATAAATGATTTAATTTCCTCTGCTAAAGATTTGCGTTCTTCGCTTATACGCCAATATATATCAATGAATTTCCTCAGAAAAAAAGGGATTGCAAAAGAAGAAATAAAAGATTTTAAAAACGCCATTGATGAGCTAAAAGAAACTTATGAAGATTTAGAATCTGTTTTCTTTTACTTGCCTAAAATCAAAGAATTTATTGAAATAACAAAGCAACTTTCTCTCGTTTAATGGAAATCTATTGTATAGAGGATTTTAAAGTTGAATATGAAAAACTCATTTCAAAAAAATCTTACAGTTCACTGAACCAAGATATTATTGATTATTTTTTCGGTAAGCCATTTCAGGAACTCTGCTCCGGAACAAGATTAAATAACAATGATGAAACTCCTTATATAAAAAAGAGATTAGGCGGACGTGGTGGATTCAGAGTATATTTTCTTTTAATATTGAAAGGAGAACGGTTATACCTTATGTTTGTACACCCTAAAACAGGTTCAATGGGTTCGGAAAATATTAACGACGAATCAAAAACATACCTTTACAAAAAGGTTTTGAGTTGTATAAAATTCGGGAATTTGTATAAGGTTGAAATTAATGTAACAAATAATACACTTGTTTATAAAAGAGAGCAAAAGCATTAATAGCAAGATAACAGCAAGAGGCAAAATTCATATAAATATTTAACGGAAAACAGGATAAATTAAGGTGGGTTCTAAAAATTAATAATTTCGTCATGGCAGGCTGTCATCTTGAGCTTGTCGAAAGACTGCCATCTCTTCACTCCAATTTTAAAGGAGATTACTCGCTATCGCATAGTAGCCAAAAGCATTGCTTCTTTAAGAAGCAATGCTTTTATTTGAATAGATTCCTGCTGGAGTTTACGCCGTATTTTGATACGGGGCAGGAATGACGTAAATGTATAGCGTATTTTTAGAAGTCCCCTTAATATAAAAATTGAAAATATTTGGATTATTCACAAATAGTATATACTTTTGTGATATACCAATTTTTATAATAAATGAAAACACTTTCTTTAAAATTAGACGACGTTATTTTCAATGAAACTGAAATAGTTGTTCATAGACTTAAAAAACCTCGTAATCGTTATATAAACGAAGCTTTACTTTTTTACAACCGACTTCAAAAAAAAAGAATTTTATCAAAAAAGCTTGAATTTGAATCAAAACTTGTTCAGGAAGAATCAATGAAATTTCTTGCGGAATTTGAAAGTTTTGACGAGTATGACAATTAAACAATTTGAAATTTGGGTTGCAAATCTTGACCCAAGACAAGGAACCGAAACTGGAAAAATTAGACCTATACTAATTGTCCA
>Ga0210016_1004472_pt1 | contig 11915 bp, 17 predicted proteins | sample CryGeyCG2014_300_FD_185454 | JGI IMG/M metagenome (GOLD analysis project Ga0210016, IMG submission 185454) | Groundwater microbial communities from aquifer - Crystal Geyser CG02_land_8/20/14_3.00 (SPAdes) (version 2) | ecosystem: Environmental > Aquatic > Deep subsurface > Groundwater | place... | reverse complement strand
TGGGCCCAGTGAGATTTGAACTCACGACCTCCTGATTATCAGTCAGGCGCTCCACCAAACTAAGCTATGAGCCCATAGGCAATAATTTACCTATTAATTATTTAATATTAGTTTTATTTCTCTCTTTCATTAATGCTTGCTTAATCGATACACTGTTGTCGCACATTGGATAACCAGAACATCCCCAGAATGACCCGTATTTACCTTTTCTAATTGTCATGAGACTTTTACATTTGCTACAGACATACCTCTTCGGGTTCTTTTCTCGGCATCTCATGCAGACTGGCTGGTCTTCCTTATTGAAAACAGTAGCAAACATTCCGCAATGAACACATAAATCAGGCATAGCAATAGCTTATAGACTTTCAGATAAATAATAATTATAGTCACAAGGGCCAATAGATCAATCCGGTAAGTTGAAGAAACCTGGAAGATCGTCTGGTTCGCATCCAGAAGGCTTGGGGTTCAAATCCCCATTGGTCCATATCCATTTGGGTTTAGAACGTATAAATATTTACAGTTCTAACTATCTTCATGAAAAAAAAGTATGGCTGTCTCCTTCAAGATGAGAATATAAGTAGATGGTTCAAGAATATGTGCAGAGGATCAGAAATAACTGCAAATGTATATCTTAGAAGACTTGGTAGTTTTTGCAACGAAAAAAAGATAACTCCTCAGGAATTGGTTAAGTTAGATAAAAGAAAAATCTATGATATGTTCTTGGATACTGTAACCGATATGGAAAAAACTTATGCTGGAAGCTACACCGAATCTGTTATAAAATCTGTCAAGTCTTGGCTTATTTTCAACGACATTAAGATAGATAAAAAAATTATAATAAGAGGCGCTAAAGATACGCCAAGCCTAAAGGACGAGAGGGTTCCGACTCAACCTGAACTCAGGAAAATCTTCTTATCTGGGGATTTGAAAGCAAGAACCATATGTTCTCTAATAGCTCACAGCGGGGTGAGGTTGCAGGTATTAGGGAAAGATAAAGGAGAAGATGGATTGAGACTGGATGATCTCCCAGAACTCAAAATAAATAACGGAGAAGTTAATTTCGAAAAAATCCCAACTTTAGTCAAAGTAAGAGCAAGCTTAAGCAAAACAAAAAAACCATACGTGACATTTTTGAGTGCCGAGGGCTGCGAATATCTCAAGGAATATCTGGAAATGAGAATGAGAAAAGGGGAAAAATTAACAGGGCAATCCCCAATAATTACCCCGAAAACTGCTAAGAAAAGTTTCATAACCACTATAAACATTGGAGACGCTGCGAGGAATTCAATAAGAAAGGCGGGGTTTCCTTGGCGGCCTTATGTTTTAAGGTCATATTTTGACACACAACTTATGCTTGCTGAATCAAAAGGTTTTGTTTTAAGAGATTATAGACAGTTTTTTATGGGGCATGTTGGGGATATAGAACGCACTTACACATTAAACAAAGAGACACTTCCGCCGGCAGTAATGAAAGATTTGCGGGACTCTTATATGAAATCCCAAAAATACTTACAAACTATTGAGACAAGTAAAGATGAAGATGAAATAATGAAAATGTTCAAAAGGCAAATGCTTCTTGTTGCAGGATTCAAAGCGGATGAAATTACAGATGAAGAGCTGGAATTAGATGATGAAGAATTTCAGAAAATTGTCAGAGAAAGATTGACCAAGCAAATGAACGGAAAAAATATGTCAAAGCAAAGAGCAATAGAAACGGAAGATGTTGAGAAGTATCTTTCAGATGGTTGGATTTATGTTAATACATTGCCAAATAGCAAGATTATAATGCAATCGCCACTATCCTTTTGAATCTACGATTTTCTTCTCCATTTCCAGGGCTTGCAGCCATATTTTCACTTTCTTGACATATTCTTCGTGAGGCATATCATCTGGTTCTTCCAAAATGGATTCAGATGTGATAAGATAGTCTTTCAAATTCTTCTTCGCAAATTTCTTCAAAGCCTTGATGTTAATTTCCTTTGTCCCCATTTTCCTTCACCATATCTTTTGGATAAGGTTTATCTGAGATGTCTTCAATTAGGCTAAGTTCCAGATTGATGTTCTTGAGGTGCTTAGCCCTCCGGACCACTTCGTTCAAAATACGAATAGAAGCGACTTCAAAAGTCACAACGACTTTTGTACCTGCAGATGAAAGTCTGTATCCGAAAGGAACCCTTTCTGAAAACTTGCTCAGGCAGCCTGCGACCTTTTCGGCTGGGACATTTTTACAAGTCATCTCGACCTTTATCGTTTAAACCACCTTTTAACTATACTAAACAATGGATAATGACTGAAGAGGTCTTCCTGTTTTTTATCCAAAGACCCAACTAATTTTTGAAGCATTCTAATCAACTTCATATGCTCTTTCATGCCTATAGCAAACGTCTGCATAGAGTCGATAATTTTATCCTGAGACTTCATCATCATAGAAAAACGTTTTTCATCATCTGACAGATGTTCCTTGACACTAAAATCAGTCTCTACAACTTCACCATAAAGTTTGAATATTTTTTCTAGATCTTCCTTCCCATGAACTTTGTGTATTGTTTCAGTCTCTGGAACATTATTTGAATGATCCACAGAAATTCTGCCGGAATTAGAAGTTAGTGTTGAACCAGTTTCTTCATTATATTTATAATACTCCAAAGCCTCAGGATCATACTGAATTGCATGATGTTGCTTAATCAAAGTTGCTACTTCTTCAGGCTTTCCTAATACCAGACCTGGGTAGCAATCTTCTAAATATTCTTTAATTTTAAAGACAAGTCTTACTGCAGCATCCATATTAACTGCAACATCGTAGTCATAGAACTCAGGCAACATATACTGCACACTCTTAGGAGTAAAAATCACAGCAGCGTTGAAGATATGATTTATGTATCCTTTCCAATTATTCGGAGTATATTCAATCCAATTATTCTTTAAAAGCCTTTCAACCAAGTTCTCCGGCTCCTGTGTTATTTTCGACTTGAATCTTATATTATGGGATCTTACCATAGGTTCGAATTGTTTGGCTCCATACCCAGTGAGAAAAGTTGAACAAGCCATTTTACCTGCTGGTGTAGGTTCAAATATCTTTGGGTTTAAGCCTATTTCAGTCAATAGTCCTAATGCAGTTAGTTTCTTAGTATGATAGCTGACGGTGCTTTTGGGTATTTTTAAATGGACTGATATTTGTTTGTTTATTTGATACTTAGAAACAGTCAATAATATTCTTTTATCTAATTGATCTAATTTATGGCTATGTTCAACTTTTTGTTCAACTTTTTTCTTGATTTGAATCACCTGATGCAAAGACCAGTTTAGCTATTCCCTTGTTATCCACAACAACCTTGCCTTCTTTCTCGAGAATTTTAATTAGATCACGCACGGTACAGTTTGAAATTCCAAATTCCCTAACCACATCAGAATAAAATACAGCCTTCCTTTTTTTAATGAATGAAAGTATGTCTTTTGTCAGATCCATTTTCATCACACGTTATTAATAGCTCTTTTAAAGGTGTGAGGTAAATATACTCATTAAACGAAAATGATATCGAGGTGAAATTAATTAGAGACTAAAAGAAAAAAAATAGAGGATATGAGCTTATCAGAAACAATTAAAACAGAACCTGGAAGAAAAATATTTCTACAATTATTTAAAAAATTCCAGACTTTAGATTTCACTTCTGAAGAATGCGGATACAAAGTGAATCGAATAAAGAATAAGATCTGGAAAAAAACTGTAATCATAACAGATGAAGATAGAAGAATCCTATCAAAGACTTACTCTCATACAGGCTCCACAGTTAATCGTTATTTTAGAAGATGGAAAAATCGTTATTTAGATAAAATAAGTGGGACAAAAATATATGACAAATTCAAGAAATCCATTAGATGTAAAAAGAGGGGTACAAGACTCTATAGGGCTAATCTGAAGCCATTTTTTGACTACTTGAAAAGTAGCGGCTGTAAATTAAATTATAGAGAAATTAGGCTTATTGAATTGTTTTTTGAGCATGGGGGTATAAGAGGGTTAGCCATTAAGAATTCGAATCCTCATTTCATTGATGGCTGCAAATGGGTAATAGAGAATATTTTTGTTAAAAACTGGATCAATACTGATTCTATATTTTATATTTCCGAAAAGAAAAATGAAGATCAATTCATTGAACTTTTTTTGATTGCACTCACTTCTGATAAAACGGTTAAAATTACCGATAAAATAAATAAATACCTAAATACAAATTTTAAGGATAAAGATATGGAAATAAAATCAAGAAAAGAAATATTTAAAGGGTTCTACAATTTATGGAAGAGTTTTGATCACATCTTCAAGAATTTTAATGATTTATTAGCATTCTATTTCTGGAAGGTCCTGAATCAAAGAGAATTGCTGTGTAAATTATCTAGTTTCACAATCAACCAAGCGAATAAAGAAAATATTATTTCAAGACTAGATGAAATTAAAATTTCAATGGAAGAGAATATAATAGATTCTTATAGAAAAATGGGGTCTTTAAGAGTCCTTAGAGCAATTTTAAGATATAAAGAATTTTTATCAAACGGAGAGATTTTAAAATCAAAGGATCGAGAGATCCAGAACCTACTCGAAAGTTTTATATGAATTTATTTGTTTCTTAACCTCTTCCAACTCCGGAACACTTTTCAATATATCAACTAACTTATCATTCATCTCCCCAGAAAACTTATCCAATACTTCAATAGTAGCTGAGAACGGGAAGCAGTCTTCAGCAGCAATCCTAACCATCCCCTCATCACAGTCAAGAGCTTTGAGATAATCAGCTATGAGGCTTCTGATTCCTTTCTCGCCCTCAGCCAAAGATTCAAATTCAGATATTATGTCGAACTGGAACAACCTATCTCTGCCTAATTCTAAAACAAGATACTGGTCCAACAGCACAACCAGCCTGATGAAACTATCCATGTCTGCACTTTCTATCCAATCCTGCCTGTGCAGCAGCTCCAAGCATTTGGGCTTCAAGCCATTGTTCTTAAGCTTCTCCATTTTCTTCTGGTTCTTCAATGAAAACTTCTCCATCAGCATATGCAACCTTATGGGGTCTATTGTCGATTCTTCCTCACTCCTTCCTTTGTTAATCTCCTTGAATGCCTCGTCGATAAACTTCACGAACCCATCCCATTCCTCTTTTGAGAGATTATGCGATATTCTCATTGTTGCTAATAGGCAGTCCTTGTAAAGCCCATGGTGCCTGTGGATATCCAGGAACAATCTTAATCTGAGATTCTCGAGAACCAGTGCTTTTCTTATGGGATGATTCGTTTTTATGTCCTCTTCTAGTATCTTCTTGAATTTATCAAACATGAAATGATTGAAAAGCCACAGCTGATCGCTTGAAGTTGAATGCAGCAGTTGATTTATCTTTTGGGCTATCAGCTCTTTATCCTTGTCAGAAGCTATCTTGGATTGGAATGCAAGGTAATCAAACATCGTCTTTCTTTGGTCAATATTCAAACTTCTGAACAGCTTATCTATTCTGTATTCCAGCTTATTCATTTAGCCACCCCTAACATTCAACACAGTCTCCAGCGTTTGGAGCTTTGCCAGGATATCCCTTTGCTCAAATGCCTTGAGCATAGAGTTGCAGATGTATGCTATTGAGTTAGCCCTTCGTATATCTATCTTACCTGTTCTCAAGTCATTAACAGTTTTTTCGTATAGGTCTATAATTTCTGAAGTGCTGTTGATCTTGATGGGGCCTTGCATGTATTCTACTTTCTTATTACTTCTCCCGCCTTTTGATGCTGCTTGCTTTCTGGATTGCACTACTTCTTCATTCTTGCTGTGGAAGAAGCAGAACTCGTCATTGTCCAAAGCTTTGGCTTTGCACTGCTCTCCACTAGGTTTTACAAACTGACATCCCATTCTATCACAATTCCATTACTTGGAGTAATAGGTTACCTACTCAAAACATACTATCGAAAGGAGCCCTAGATATAGTTTCTGCATGGAATGATGGGAAATGAAGGTAGATGCCAATAAATGAGCGAGCATTTAACGAGGGCGAAGCCCGAGTATAAAGCGAGCGAATATTACTTGAAGAAGTTGGGTTTTTATATGTTAGGTCATATTTTTCTATTGATAAACTCTATTCCTTCTTTCGGAATTTTATGATTAACTTTTGCAATTTCAGATAAATCAAACCATCTAGCATCTTTTATTTCTTCATTTGGAGATATTTTTTCTTTTGCTATGACTATGAAATTCAAGGAAACGAATTGTATATGTGGCTTCTTAGGATGAATGAGTTCTTCATATGCTAAGAATTTTGTGTCTATAGTTTCAAGACTTAATTCTTCTTTCAATTCTCGTTTCAATGCTTCCTCGACAGTTTCTCCATGTTCTACATAACCTCCAGGAATGCTCCATGCGTCGTCCCACATTTCATCAGATCTTTTAATTAGTAAAATTTTGGTTCTCTCTTTATTGAAGATTATTCCTGCTGTTATCAAAGCAACCTTGGGATTATTCATTTACCTATCACTTAATTAAATTAATATGAGTCCTCCATGATAAATTCTTTCATATATATCCTCGCCTTCAAAAAATATTCTTTCTGTCCCTGAAAATCTAGTGACATCACCATCAGCCCTATTGGTATATTCAAAGTTATCTCTTTTGTAACTTGGTGGTCCCCTGAATGGCTTAGAACTATCAACTTGTGCTAGACATTCTCTAAGAAACCTAAAAGTATCTTTTGATAGGTGTCGATATTCTTCTTTCATCCCACCCATATAATTCATAGCCCATATGGGGACATCTCCTTCCCAAACAATCTCTTGTCCAATATCATAAACCCTACCGAAATAACTATCTCTGTAGGTCAAATTTCCTTCTTGGCAGAGATAATCTCGCGAGCCTACTCTTGAAGATTCTGCTTTCTCTCCGCTTTTTGCAAATGTACTTCTCTTCGCTTTTGCAATAAATTCTGATAATATTTCAAGATCAGTCATCTAAAAACCTCCATGATGGAAATAAATCCGAGCCTCTTTTTCATGCATTCTACATAACTCTTCTATCTCTGCTTTTAAATCATCCCAATATCTATTATCTCTTGAATCGTATATTTTTCTATATTTTGGTAATAACTCAGGTCTATTTTCTTCTAAGTATCTATAGACTTTTGCACGATTTGTAGGTCTTAAATTTAGGTTTTCAAACATGAAGTAATCTGCATATGGGGCGGCTAATCTTATTATTTCTTCTAATTCAGTTATATAGGGAAATATAGGAGACACAAAAACGTATGTTTTTAATCCAGCTGTTTTACAGCATTTCAAAGCGTCCAGTCTCGACTCCGGTGTTGCTGCAAGTGGCTCTAATTGTCTGCTGCAATGTCTATCTAGTGTTGATAAAGAAATGCCTACAGTTGCATCATTAAATCTTTTCAAAACATCTAAATCTCTTGACACTAGTCCTGATTTTGTCAATATTTCAATTACAGGCTGTTCATCAACAAGCCTTTCAAGAATTCTTCTGGTAAGCCCATACTTGGCTTCAAGAGGCTGATAAGGATCTGTAACTGAACTAAATAATATTATTTTTCCTCTATATTGCCCATGGGCATCTGCTAGTTCAGGTCCATTTATTTTAACATCAACAAAACTTCCCCATGCTTCTTGATGACCTGTAAATCTTTTCATAAACTCTGAATAACAATAAATACAGCCATGCTGGCAACCCACATATGGATTCACAACAAAATCCGCATCCGGGAGTTTGCTTTTAGTTATTATTCCCTTTGCATTTATTTCTCTTACTTTGATTCCATTCATCTTGTATCACCCGCCATTTGCATAAAATGTAACGCACTTAAGAAAACTTCTATAGTATCTATGTTAAAAGCGTTCTCTGGCATTAATTCATAACCAACAACCCCACCTTCCCTTATAATTTCCCTTATAATTGAAGTTTCCCCTTGTATTCCAACATCTTCTGTAGTTCTTGAAAACAGACTGTCTATTCCTCTGATTGTTGCTGGCGTAAATCCAAAAATAACAGGAGCTAAACCTACATACCTAACTTTGTCGCTGATATTTCTGACGGCATTCCCATCAACATTGACTAGTCCATTTTTGATGAATTCTCTATAAACAAATGTAACTATGTCATAACCGCCATGTAAAAATCTATCCAATAATAATTTTGATGCCTCAGCCGAGGTAATTGTATCAGAATGCATTACCATTAAATCATCTCTGTATGTTGAAAGCATATCCTTCAAGTCTAAATATCTGTTTTGATCAAACACTCTTAATTCTATATCTGATCTCTTTAACCTTGGAAGTACCCCTCTTACTTTACTTTCTTGACTAGATAATGTAGAAACTGTGATCTTATCCAATCCTGTTGGCAGTACATCAACACTATATTCTAAAAGAGGTCTTCCATTGACTGTTAATAAGCATTTTGGATTATCATAATCAGTTGCCCATTCTCTTATTTCCCTTAATTCAGGATCAGGTTCATATTGGGATATACTGCTTTTCAGTCTATTTCCATATCCCCCTGCAAAAATAATTCCTCTAACCATTTATATCACACCCAACAATTCTCGGACAGATTCTGTAACAGCATCTTCATTTTTAGCATCTTCAAGATTAAACCATCTCACTTCGGCTATTTCAGACGAATCAGGTTTAATGTTCCCTTCAACTGTCACTACATAGTTCAATGAAACGAAATGCCTTGCCAACTCGCTTCCATCATAAACTCTATTATTTTGAAATCTCAAAAATCTGTATGAATTCATATCTAAACCTAATTCTTCTTTTAATTCTCTCTTGAGGCATTCTTCTGGAGTTTCACCATATTTCATACGGCCACCAGGGATACTCCATTTATCCTTCCACATTCTGTCTGTTCTCCTTATCAAAAACACAGAATCATAATTTTGAAGGGTTGTTGCTGGGAAATACTGGTTATCTGCATAATTTCCTAAAATTATTCCAGCTACTACTACAGCTACATCACTCAATTCTATCACCTACATATAGCGGATCTGATTCATCAAATAATCTTTCAAGGGAATCTTCTCTGCCACTATGCAAATAGGCAAAAATTTTACAATGAGGGGAATTTTCATCTAGACGACCCCAATATTGTTTTCCTCTTTCATTGTTTAATAATTCATCAACATGGTTATCTACAAGGCTGCCTAATACAAATGCATCATCCAATGGTTCTCCTCTAGGTCCTATTGCCCATGCATCTGTAAGCAATATTCCACGAGATGTTAAACCCAAGCCTTCTCTATATAAATTACAAGGATTTACGCCAGAAGTATCGTATAAACCCTTTAATGCACATTGTAATTTAACTATTGGGCTTCCAAGTTTCGTTTCCATATCCATCAAAGTTTCTATAGCCTTCATGTACTGTTCTTTCGTTGGAATTCCATCTGTTTTTCCAAATCCTCTTCCTACTGGAAAATATCTCATCGGCTCAACTACATCAATACCTGCATGATGAAGGTTTTCATACAGAAGCCTTAATAGACCCTCTTCAGTATTTCTCATATGCAAAGGCATTAAAGCCTTGACTCTCAATCCTTCTCTTCTAAATAAACTTGCTCTTCTTAGATTCTGGTTATTATATCCCATTGGTCTAATAGGATCAAATCTACCATCAGCATTGTCATATGTGAATTCCATTTTAGATATGTATGGAATTAATTCTTCAGGATCTTTCATAGATAAACCAGCTCCAGTGGTACTTATCCCTAAATTTTCCCTGCCAAATTTTTGAGCAGCACATCTAATAGCTTCAAGATTATCAGAACAAACAAGAGGATCTCCTCCCGAGAAATCTAATTTAACTCTCCTACTACCTTCCAGATGATCTATAACCCTTAGTTTTTCTTCTAAGGTCAATTCTAAACTCTTATCTTGCCTGAATCTTTCTGCTTGGTCCATCTGCTCTTTTCACCTTTGGTGTTTATGTAGTACTTGAAGGTTGGAGTTGCCTTGCAGAATTCACAGGATGATGTCAGGTCAAATATTTCCATTATCCTTTTAGTCTCCTCGCTGCAAAACACAGGAATATCTTCCCTGAGAAAATTGAGCAACCCTATGTGATCCAGATGGGCATGGCTTAGCAGGACAGCATCCACTCCCCTTTCTTCGGGGGTTATTTTCATATGCTTCAAGTAATCCTGCCTGTAAATCCCCGTTAATTTGGGAAGCAATCCCAACTCAAAATAATCCTCAAGGGCATTGCCCTTCTTTGGCTGGATGAAGTCAGCGAAGTATTTGCCTGAAAGCCCGAAGCTTAACCCGAAATCTAGGAATATTTTCGTTTTCTTGTCTTCTATTAGTATCTTGTTTCCACCTACCTCATTAAGGCCGCCGAAGAAGGTAAGCTTGGTCATGTTAATTATTTTGAAGGTTAGAGTTAATAATGTGATCAATCTTTTCTCCTAGAAAGTTCATTCAATTTTTCTATTATTTCATTCATTTTCTTATCTATTTCACTCAAAGGATTATGACCTATAGTCATTCTAAAATATTTTATTGAAGATAATTCTCTTAGCTCCAGAGCCATTTTTTTCGATTCAAAGAGATATTCAAATTCTTCATATTGAATAGGTATGTTCGAGATACGATATATATTATAAGCTAGTCTTCTTAGGTGATCCTTTAGTAATAGAATTTTTCCATTCTTTAAATACTCATCTCTTCTGGTCCAATGAAAATTTAATTCTTGGATATTCTTTTCTAGAGACTTAGAAATTTCTATTATGAATTCGTTGGATAAACTAACTCTCTTTTTAACTCGTGATATTATTTTTTCAACTGTTTCCAGAACTCTATTGCCCTTATCCTCAAATTCTTTCCAACTTTTACCCCCGTCAATATAAAACTGATGATTTTCTAGATCTTCCATTAAGGATCCTAATTTCGTAAGTTCAGAAGCAAACCCTTCTTGTTTGATTTCATTATCGAAACTAATTTCAATAAGACTCCTGCCAGTAGAACCTATATCATATCTTAGTTGCTCTAAATCAGGATTTACATTTCTATTTTCATGATCAGACCAAAGAAGTTCAAAATCACTTAATTGCATTAACAGATTAAAAAAGGTTTTTTGTTTTTTATCAACAATTTCTTGTGGTTCTTGTGAGATATAATATTGCCTAAATATTTCTTTCACTTGATCAGGGGTAGCGGGAATTGAAGAAGTCAAGTTTCTGATATAAGGAATATTATTAGAATAATAAATTGGTTCCTTGCCCTTGGGTACAAAAATCTTCACAACAATTTTATCCTCTACTTCAATGAAGTCAATATTCTTCAAAATTATTGCAGGCTTTACAGAATTCTGACATATTCCAGATAATCTATTGGATATAGAATCTTTTAATTTGTATAAGGTTTTAATATACTTCTTAATACCTTTTATTTTTCTATTGTTATCAACACCTAGATATATCATTCCAGTATTCGTAGTTGCAAATGCAGCTATTTCTTTAGCAAGATCATGTGCTTGTTCTGGATAATCTTCTATAAATTCTACTCCTTGATTTTCCCATATATCAATACTCCTCTGGAGTTCTTCCAAGAGTTCTTTGTTTTTTTGGTGCTGAGTCATTAAAAATACCATATCAAAATAATAATTAAAAGCTTAATTTTCAGAAATAAAAATATTGGATTTATGAGCCCGAGCATAAAGTCCCGAAGGGACATTTAGCGAGGGTGAGTGATTTAATATGATGTTTTGATGAAGTCTATTTTAATCATACCTTTGAGAGTTCCAAACCCATTTGTATTCAAATCCCCATTGGTCCATTAAAGAGAAGTTGCCGCATATAATATATCATTTGGTGAATATAGAAATTCCCTTAAATTTTCAAATAAGGTATCAGATACCTTTTAACAAAACAAGACCATCAGGA
>Ga0210016_1004433_pt1 | contig 11975 bp, 15 predicted proteins | sample CryGeyCG2014_300_FD_185454 | JGI IMG/M metagenome (GOLD analysis project Ga0210016, IMG submission 185454) | Groundwater microbial communities from aquifer - Crystal Geyser CG02_land_8/20/14_3.00 (SPAdes) (version 2) | ecosystem: Environmental > Aquatic > Deep subsurface > Groundwater | place... | reverse complement strand
TATTATTAGAGAACGCTTAGGAGAAATCACAAAAAGGTTGGGATGGACAAGAAAAGAGGCGGAGAAAAAAACAAAAGAGATTGAAAAAAGATTGAAGCCCATTAAACCTTTTATTAAAGAAGTAAAGGGCTTTGCCCAAATTTTCAAGACATTGTTGAAGAAAATTTGGTAACAAAAGCGGAGCACACAACATAGTACTCATAATTTCAGCAAAAATTTATTCGCCGAAGCTCTAAATTTTTGGAAATTATGGCAATTAGGAAACAAAATAAAAAAGGAGCGGAGGTTTCTCTAGGAACAGTGGAATTAAAAAATAAAGGGTATTAAACCCTTTGTTTCAACATCACTCGGACAAAATGAAAACAAGTTTTCATTTTACTCCTCGTTTATTGAAATAAATATGACATCAAACGAGCGAAAAATTATAAATTTCTTACAGGGAACGGAGGGAAAGACAAATGTCCGGTTGGTTGCGCAGAAAGTAAATCTTTCCAGCGATTACGTCAGGCTTCTGTGCCGTTCTTTGGCGCGGGCAGGCTACATTGAGTTTGAAAATGACCTCTGTCATTTGTTAAAACGAGAGCGCAACCGTTTTGATTCTTCGACTCCGCCCGGAATCAATCCTGAGCCCGTCGAACGGGTTGAAAATATTGATTCCGCGATTGAAGAGCCAATGGTAGTTGCTGCTAATGTTGCTTTAATTGCCGATGAGCCTGGAAACGATATATCTGCGGGTGGTCAAAGCGATAAAGAGGGAATCCAAGAAGAAGATAGCGAAAAGAAAAAAGATGAGGAGCGCCCGGCGGTCGACAACGATGAGCCCGATGGGGCATCGGTCGATTCAGAACTCTCGGCAAAAAAAGACGAAAGTGAGGACGAGGTGTTAGAAAAGGAAGAGAAGGAAGAGAAGGAAGAGGTGAAAGAACCAGAAGAAGAGCCGAAAACAGAAATTGAATCAGACCGAGAGGAAGAAAAAGAGGAAGAAGTTCGCGCAGAAACTAAGTCGGGGGAAGAAGCAAAAAAGGAAAATCTCGCGGGAGAGCCGATAGAGACAAAACCAATGACTAACATATTTGTTATGAGTTTTAACAGGGTTGTAAACTGGTTTGTCAAGAAAAAGTAAGGGGCCTTGCCTGAATTTTAGAGACTGCAAAGCGAATAAAATTCATCTATAAAACCTTGTAAATTTTAACAACATTCGCATATGGCACTAACCAAGTTATTGAACAAACCTTTGCAATTTATCATGTTCGGCGGGAAAGGCGGAGTCGGCAAGACAACTATGGCTAGCGCTACAGCGCTTGAGCTTGCTAAGACGCGCAAAACTTTGATTTTTACCACCGATCCGGCGCCTTCTCTTGCTGATAGCTTCGGGCAGGAAATCGGCAACGAGCCAACAGCGATTAAGGGCGTGAAGAACCTTTTTGCGATGGAGATAGACGCGAAAGTTGTTCTTGAGGAGTTCAAAGAAGAGTACGGCGAGGACATCTTGAACATTTTTCAGGAAGGCACTTATTTGGCGGATGAGGAAACGGAAGAAATCTTCGGTCTCGATATCCCGGGGCTTGACGAAGTGATGGGGTTCAAGAAAATAACCAATTTTATGGAGAGCAAAGAATGCGATTTATACATAGTTGACACCGCGCCGACCGGTCATACCCTGCGTCTGCTTACCCTGCCGGAATTATTGGATGATTGGATTAAGTTTCTGGCAAGTCTTCGCTGGAAATATCACGCAATGGCACGGCAGTTCGCTGGAGAAGAAAGAGTTACGAAAGCCGATCAGTCTCTTCTGGAAATGAAAAGGGCGGTAAAAAAAGTGCGGGAGCTTCTGCAGGACGAGAAAAGGACAGAGTTTATCGCAGTCACCATTGCCGAGAGTATGGGGGTTCGAGAGACGGAAGATTTGATAAACACTCTTGAAGAATTTCACATTCAAACGCGCCACATCATTATCAACAATATATTTCCAAAAGAAGAATCTGACTTTGCTAAAATCAAGCGGAAAAATCAAGAGAAATATATAAATGAAATTAAAAAGAAATTTAGTAATCACGCCATCACAGAAGTTTTACTGCAGCCAAATGAAATTCAAGGCGTCAAAAGTTTATAAAATTTAGGAAACCAATTATTTCAATAACATTATGGAAAAAATAGAAGGAAAATACATCTATTGTATTATAAGAAAACCAGAATCTTTTGATTTAGGTTTTTGCGGCGTAGGTGGGGGCGGAATTCATTGCGTAGATTCAAAAAACCTCAGCGTTGTAGTGAGCGATTCCCCGGTTATGGAAGATTATCCGATCACCAGGGAAAATACCGTTACTCATCAACGGGTTATCGAGGAAGTCATGCTCATGCATTCGCCGGTTCTGCCTGTGAGTTTCGGAACAGTGGCCGAGAGTACCCGAGTTTTAAAGGAGAAGATGTTGGAAGCTAAAGAGGTTGAGCTCTTGGATGCTCTTGGGAGCATTGAAGGCAAGGTCGAACTTAATCTCAAGGCCATCTGGCTTGATATGCCGAAAATTTTTCAAAAGATCGTCGCGGAAAGCCCCGAACTTAGCCGCATAAAACAGGCGATGTTGGGAAAAACATTGGGAATGGACGACGCGATTGAAGTTGGGAAAGCAGTGGCGGCAGCCGTTGAATCAAGGCGAGAGAAAATAAAAGAAGAAATCTTTGATTTATTGAAAGACATAGCGGTTGACCATAAAGAGACCAAACTTCTCGGAGAGCAGATGATATTCAACCTCGCCTTTCTTATTCCAGAGAAGAAGCAGGAAACATTTGATAAGATCGTTAGAAATCTTGACGAGCAGTATGCGGACGAAAATGCTTATTTCAAATACATCGGGCCGATACCGCCATTTAATTTTGTCAGAGTACCTATAACCCTAACCTAACATGTTGATTATTGATGATTTAAAATATGACTGAGGGAAAATATCTTTATTGCATTATCAAGGAAAAAAATCCTAAGAAATTCAATTTTTTAGGACAGGAAGAAAAAGAAGTTTATACCATCAGTGAAGGAGGTCTGGCAATTTGTGTAAGCGATACTTCAAAAGAAGAATATTCATTTATCAAAGAACATTTGACAGGGCATCAAAAAGTTATTGAAGAGGTGATGAAAGAAGGGTATGATGTTTTGCCGGTTAAATTTGGAACAGTGGCAAAAAGTGAAAAGAATATAAGAGAAAAAATATTAAAAGCAAAAAGAAAAGAACTTTTAGAGATATTTCCAATTGCAGAAGGGAGAGTAGAATTGGGCCTCAGAGCTTTTTGGAAAGATATGCCCAGCATTTTTCAAGAGATAGTTAAAGAAAATCCTGAAATTCAAAGAGCAAAAAAAGAAGCCCAAAAAAATCTATTTCAAATGAGGGTTGCCAATGTAGGAGAATTAGTCCAAAAAGCATTCTCTCTTAAAAGAGAAAGCGAGGCCAAAAAGATTCTTGGTCCCCTAAAGAAATTAGCAGTAAAGTTTAAAGAAAGAGAGCTTTTGAGATCAAGTGATGTTATGAAAGATTCAATGATTTTAAGCAGCGCTTTTCTGGTGTCAAAAGAGAGTGAAAAAGAATTTGACAAAAAAGTCGAGGCTTTTACCAAAGAATACGGGGAGAGAATTAAATTTATTTATATGGGCCCTATTTCCCCCTTTAATTTCATAGAATTACATCTAGAGGTATAACAAATATGTTTTTAATAGACGATATATTACTACTTCCAGCCCGGATGGGTATGGATATTGTTGAAAAAATCCGGGATATGGCATTAGAGCAATTGGAAGACACTCCGGAAAAACTCCAGAGAGAGCTACTTGATCTTGAGATGGCATTAGAAACTGAAGATATAACTGAAGAAGAATATCAAAAAAAAGAAAAAGACATTTTAGCCAGAATGGAGGTTTTAAAAAAGGAAGAAAAATGAAAGGCTTTTTAAAAAATAAAGAGTTAAAGTTCATTCTATTTGGCGGGAAAGGAGGAAGTGGAAAGACTACTTCAGCTGCAGCTACTGCTCTCTATTTAGAAAAGACCACAAAGAAAAAGATTTTAGTTGTTTCTACTGACCCGGCACCTTCTCTCGGAGACAGTTTCGATGTTGAAATAGGAAATAAAATCACTCAGATTAAAGATAATCTCTGGGCTATCGAATTTGATTCAAAAGAATTATTGGAAGATTTTAGGAAAAAGAATATTGAAGTGATTAAAGCCTTGGTGGAACGAGGCACCTATTTAGAGAAAGAAGACATAGAATTATTTGAGAACTTAGCTGCTCCCGGAATGGACGAAGTGATGGCCATAATAAAAATTGCTGATTTTTTAAAAACTAAAGCTTATGACTTGATTATTCTTGATACTGCCCCCACCGGTCATACTAAAGTTCTTCTTTCTCTGCCTCAACTTATGGAAGGATGGTTAAAAGTAATGGGTTTAATGCAGGAAAAACACCGATATTTAATGAGACACTGGAGAGGGAAATATGTGAACGATGAAGCTGATGAATTTTTAGAAGAAACTCAGGCCGATATAACTGAAGTTAAGAATCTTTTAAAAAATCACGATTTAACTGAATTTGTTCCAGTAACTATTCCTGAACCAATGAGTATTTTAGAGACAGAAGACTTGATTGAGCATCTCGATGGACTGGATATAAAGGGAGAAAGTATTATCGCCAATCGAATTTTATTTCCGGAAGAATGCGAATTTTGTAAAGAAAGAGCAAAAATTCAAGAAAAATATATCAAAATGATTGATGAGAAGTTTAAGAAATTTCAGATTTCGGAAATGCCTTTGTTTCCAGAAGAAATTCGGGGAGAAAAAGATTTATTAGAGTATGCTCAAATCTTATTCGGGGAGAAAGAATATCAGTCCATTTTACCAAAAAAAGCCCTGCCAAAATTTCCTGTTTTGCCTAAAGGCCAGATGGCTGATTTTTTGGAGAAAGATCTGGACTTTATAATTTGTGGAGGGAAGGGTGGCGTAGGAAAGACAGTAATGGCTGCCACAACCGCTGTAGCTTTGGCTGAAAAGAAAGCAGATAAGAAAATCCTTATTTCATCTACCGATCCAGCCCATGCCCTTAGCAATGTTTTTGCTCAGGATATTCCTTTAGATACAAAGGCGGTTCCTTTAAAAGGTTTTAGTAATCTTTTTGCTCTGGAAATAGATGCTCAAAAAAAGCTTCGAAAATGGAAAAACGAATATCACCAAGATATAGATACTATTTTTAAGGAGTTTATTGAAGGAGGAATGGATACAGCCTTTGACCGAAAAGTGATGGAGGAGTTAATGGAACTTTCCCCTCCGGGGCTGGAAGAACTGATGGTTTTAGGCGAAATCATAGATTTAATGAAGGACTCCAACCCACCCGCCACCCTCCCACTCGCCGAAGGCGAGCGGGCCCCTGGCAAATACGACATTTATGTAATAGATTCAGCAGCCTCCGGTCATTTACTTCGATTTCTAGAACTTCCAGAGGTAATCAGGGATTGGTTAAAAAGCATCTTCAAAATTTTACTTAGATACAGAAATATAGTTGGACTGGTTGAGATTAAAAGAAAGCTATTAGATTTTTCCAAGGATATAAAGAAAATTCAAGAAACATTATTCGAATCTAAGGCTACGGAGTTTATAATGATAAGTATTGCCGAAGAAATGGGGGTAAGAGAAATGGGAGATTTAGCTCAGTCCTTAGAGAAACTTAACATTCCTTATAATTACATAATTTTGAATATGATTAGCCCCGCTTCTCAATGTAAATTCTGTCAAGCCAAAAGAGCAAATCAAGAAAAATATATCGCCAAAGTAAAAAAGGAATATCCTAAAAAAGAAATGGTTTTAGTCCCTTTATTTCCCTACGACATAAGGGGTATAGAGTCATTAAAAGAATTATCTAAATTTCTTTTTGGCTAAAATTAAAAAATCAAGGTCGAAAAACAAATTTGGTTATTAATATAAAAAAATAAAATGGAACCTAAAGAAATCATCGAAAAAGCAAAAAAACAATTGGCTGATTTAACTGGTTTTAAAGAACCGGCCGGAATTGGATTAAAAAAAGAAAAAGAAGGATGGGTGGTCACTGTTGAAATCTGTGAAAAAAAATCTATTCCTGAAGGAATGGACATTATAGGAACCTATGATGTTCATCTGGATGCCAAAGGAGATTTACTGGGCTATGAAAAAATAACGATGAGGAAGAAGATGGACGTCGAGGCTTTTAAGAAAAAAGAAGAATAAACCGAAAGCGATTTACGAATCTGCGCTTTCGGTTACGAATAATTTATTCGTATATTCGTAATAAATTCGTAATTTTGTAAGGTCATATGAAGGGTTTTTATTTTTATTGTATTATAAGTGAAAGCGTTCTTGAGCTTTCTACAGAAGGAATTGGTGGAGGTAAGGTTTTTATTATGCCTTATCAGGATTTGAAGGCTGTGGTTAGTGAAGTTTCTTTAGAAGAATTTAGCTCAGAGGAAATTCAAAATAAAGCCCAAGAAGATGTAAATTGGATTAGAGAAAAGGCTCAAAACCACCAAAAGGTAATTGAGGAGGCTATGGCTATGGGTCCTGTAATTCCGATGCAATTTGGAGTAATTTTTAAAACTAAAGAAAAATTAGAAGAAACTTTAAGCAGTCATTATGAACAATTTAAACAAAGTCTGCAAAAACTTGCTGGAAAACAGGAATGGGGAGTAAAGGCTTACATGAATCGGAAAGTTTTTGAGGAATTTCTCGAAAAAGGCAGTGAGGAAGTTTTGGCTAAAAAGAAAGAAGCAGAATCCCTGCCCAAAGGAATGGCTTTTTTTGCAAAAAAGCAAGCAGTTTCCCAAATTGGCGAAGTAAGAGAGAAAGAATTAGATAAAATCACAGGCGAAATATACGAAAGTTTATCTCAGTTGGCAGACAGTTTCAATAAAGCCAAAATTTTGGAAAAAGATTTTACCGGGAGAATAGAGGAGATGATTTTGAACTGTTTCTATCTAATAGAAGAATCAAAATTAGCCCAATTTCAAAAAAAGGTCGAAGAATTAAAGGAAAAATATAATAGCAAGGGGATTATCATTGAGATGACTGGGCCCTGGCCCTCCTATCACTTTGCCTAATCTGAGCAACTATGGACCAAGAAAATAAAAATGCTAGTTTAGTTGATGCTTTAGATGTAGTAATTGATAAAGGAGCTGTGGTTCAGGGAGATTTAGTAGTGAGAATAGCTGACTTGGATTTGTTGGCTATTTCGCTGAAAATTATTCTGGTTTCAATATCAAGATTGCAAACTCAGCAGGGGAAAAGAACGGATAAAGTAAATATCAATGAAATGGGGGACGAAGTCTATTTAAAAAAAATGGAAAAGCAGATTGAAAAAGCTCAGGTCCATATCAATCAAATGATTAATGCCGATAGTCCCGAAGAAATAGAAGGAGGATTAGGTCAATTAGTTTTAACTTTAATCAAACTTATTACTGATTTGGTAGAGAAAGAAGCAATGAGGAGAGTTGAAGGAGGGCAATTAACTCAAATGGAGATGCAGAAACTTGGATTAAATCTTCAGGCCATTGAAACCAAAATAGAAGAGCTTAGATTAGTCTTCGGACTCAAAGAAGAAGATTTGAATTTAAATTTGGGTCCTTTAGGCAAATTAAGATAATTAAAAAAGAATTAAGAACATAATTTATGTCAGAAGTAGGAATTCAAACATCAACCGGTGGTTCAACCCTTAAGGACGTTTTAGAACTTGTTTTGGATAAAGGAATTGTTATTGCCGGCGATATTCAGATTAAAATAGCTGATGTCGATTTATTAACCATTAAGATAAGACTTTTGGTCTGTGGGGTAGACAAAGCCAAAGAAATGGGCATTGACTGGTGGGAACACGATCCTTTTCTTTCCAGTAAAGCCAGAGAGCTTGAAGCAGACGAGGAAAAAAAGAAATTAGAAGCAAGAGTAAAAGAATTAGAAGGGAAATCAAAACAAGAGGCTTAATAAACCCCGTTAGAAAGGGTGGGGTTTTCTAACGGGGTAAAAGGTCGCATAAAATAATTTAATCTTTAAAAAACATGGCAGAAGAAAAAGACCCAATTGAGGAATCAAAAACCAAAGGCCGACAGGCAGTGCTTGATATGGCTAAAGATTATGAAAAAAATCCAGCTAAGATTCAACACGCAGTAGAGGCTTACAAAGAAGTTATAGTCAGCTCGCCTGATTCGAAAGAAGCAAATGAAGCAAGAAAAGGCCTTTTGGGCATCGCTCAAAAGTTCGAGAAAGAAGGGAAAAAAGAATCAGCTTTTCATCTTTATCAACAGTTAGCCCGAGAATTTCCCCAACAAGTTTCTACTCATCCTCTGAAATATTAAATTTTTGGGCTATGCCAAAAAGGGAAAATTTAATTAAAGTGGCTGAGCCGCGAATTCAAAAAATAAACCCCCACACCAAAATTTTTGGTAGAGGAGGTAAGCATCCATTACAAGGTTTTAGTGTGGGGGTAAATATTAAAAAACGAAGAAAAAAGTAGAAAAATTAGAAGGAAAACCTAAAGCCAAATAAAACAAGGTCGACCCGCGCACCAGAATAAATTCGGTGCGGGGTAAAATTTTAAATATTAATTAATAAATTATGGTAAAAAAGTATCCATTCAAAAAGCAAACTAAGCAAGCCAGAGAGGAATTAGAAAATCTTGAGGACTTGCCTTTGGTAGGCGGATTTATTAAGGGTCTGGGCAAATTCATTGATTTGGCAGAGAAAGTTGAGGAAGCTGGCGGAAAAATTGAAAAGAAAGGAGAGATAAGAGGAAAAGAAGGAAAAGCAAGAGGAATTTACGGATTTTCAATAGGGACTTTGGAAGGAATACCAAGAATTCAAACTTTCGGCAATATAAAACCAGTCAAAAAAGAAACTAAAGCAAAACCAGAATTTAAAATTACTGAGAACAGAGAACCAATCGTTGATGTTTTTGATGAGAAAGGCGAGATTCGGATTGTGGCTGAGCTCCCCGGCGTAAGCGAAGATAGTATTTCCCTGGATTTGAAAGGAGATATTTTGACTTTAGAGGCCGGCGATGAGAAAAGGAAGTATTCAAAAGAAATTTTGCTTTCGGCCAAGGTGGCTTTTGAATCGCGGGAAAAGAATTTCAAGAATGGAGTGCTAGAAATAAAGTTCAAAAAAGTATGAACGAATTAATTTTTAAAGTAGTTGAAGCAGAATCAAGGGATGTGGGGAGGGCTATTGTTAGAATTGATCCCAAAGATCTTTCCGAAGTCAAAGCCGAAGTCGGAGACATAATAGAAGTTAAAAGCGCCCAAGAAAAAGTAAAAGAAAAGGCGGTTGCTAAAGTGATGCCAGCTTTTGAAGAAATGAGAGGTAAAAGTATTTTGCAAATGGACGGAATCTTAAGAGAAAATACCAAAGTAGGCTTGGGTGAGAAAGTAAAAATTAGAAAGATAGAAATGAATCCCGCCTCAACTATAGTTTTAAAACCTTTAACTTCGGAAAGCTCTTTAAAAGAGGCCGATTCAGAATATTTAGCCCAGATTTTAGATGGGACTCCGGTAATTAGGGGAAATAAAATTAGGGCAACTTTGTTTGGAACTAAATTTCAGGATTTTGAAGTTGAAGATACCGATCCTAATGGAGCAGTTTTGATAAATTCTGAAACGGCAATCAAAATTAAAGGAGCTGCCAAAGAAAAGAAGGGAGTGGGCATAACCTATGAGGATATTGGCGGGCTTAAAAAGGAAATTGGCAAAATCAGAGAGATGATTGAGCTTCCTTTAAAATATCCTGAGGTTTTTGAAAGATTGGGAATTTCAGCCCCCAAGGGGGTTTTACTTCACGGGAGCCCGGGTTGCGGCAAAACTTTAATTGCCAAGGCGGTAGCCAATGAGACAGATGCTTATTTTACTTCTATTTCGGGCCCCGAAATAATGGGAAAATTTTATGGCGAGTCAGAGGGGAGATTGAGAGAAATATTTGAAGAGGCTCAATCTAATACCCCGGCTATTTTAGTTATAGATGAAATTGACAGCATTGCTCCCAAAAGAGAAGATATGGGAGGGGAAAAACAGGTGGAAAGAAGGGTGGTGGCTCAACTTTTGGCTTTAATGGACGGCTTAGAGTCCAGAGGAAATTTGGTTGTCATTGGAATTACTAACATTCAAAATACCTTGGATCCTGCCCTAAGAAGACCGGGCCGATTTGACCGAGAAATTGCTGTTCCTATTCCTGATAAAAATGGCAGAAAAGAAATTCTTGAAATTCATACCAGGGGAATGCCTTTATCACAAGATGTAAATTTAGATAAATTAGCTGAGATTACTCACGGGTTTGTTGGAGCGGACTTAGAGGCTTTGGCCAGAGAAGCAGCAATGTCAGCCTTGAGAGAAATTATGCCGGAAATAGAGTTTGAAAAAGAATATATCCCTTATAAAAAACTTTTGGGCCTGGAAGTAACAATGGATCATTTCAGGGGGGCCCTAAAAGAAGTTGAACCTTCGGCCTTAAGGGAGGTTTTTACTGAAATCCCTAATGTTAAGTGGGAGGAGGTCGGAGGATTAGAAGAAGCAAAAAGAGTTTTAAAAGAAACTATTGAATGGCCGTTAAAATATGCAAAACTTTTTGAAAAAGCCAAGACTAAACCGCCCAAAGGAATATTGCTTTATGGAGCGCCTGGGACTGGAAAAACTTTATTAGCAAAAGCTGCGGCTTCCCAGTGCGGGGTTAACTTTATTTCGGTTAAGGGGCCCCAACTTTTATCAAAATACATAGGAGAGTCTGAAAAGGGGATAAGAGAAGTATTTAAAAAAGCTAAACAGGCTTCTCCTTGTATTCTGGTCTTTGATGAATTAGATAGTTTGGTTCCTATTCGCAACCAATCCTCTGATTCCCGGGTAACCGAGAGAGTAGTTAGCCAATTTCTTACTGAATTAGACGGGATTGAAGAGTTAAAAGGAGTAATAATTATAGGAACAACTAACCGATTGGATTTAATTGACTCAGCCTTGCTGCGAGCCGGTAGATTTGACTTTCTTTTAAAAATTCCAAAACCTGACGAAAAAACCAGACAGGAAATATTTAAAATTCATACCAAAGAGAAACCTTTAGCTCAAGATGTGAATCTACAAGAATTAGCAAAATTAACCGAGGGGTTAGTGGGTTCAGAGATTGAATCAATTTGCAAAAAAGCATCAATGGCGGCAATAAGAGAGGCGGTTTCAGGTAATCCTTCCAAGAATTTAAAAATTAATTTTAAACATTTTAAAGAAGCCTCAAAAGATTTTAAATAAAAATAATCAAGGTCGAGATAATAAGTAATAAAAAGATAATAATTAATAAAACAAAATGAATATGGGAGAGGAAAACAACCCCAAAGCAGATGCTTCGCATCGCTACGGGGCAGGCACAAATTTTTCAAGTCCCGCCTACGCCAAGGCTTCGGCGGGCAGGCAGGCGACCGTCAAAAAAGCCCAGCAGGCTACTTTGAAGATGGCCAAAGATTGGCGCAAATCCGAGGATACTATTCATCACGCGATAAAATCGTATAAGGATGTGATCCAGATTGATCCAGAAAGCGCGGAAGCGGACGAAGCCAGAGGCGAGCTTTTGAAGGTCGCCGAGGATTGGGACAAGAAAGGTCGGAAATACGCCGCCGCCCAGCTTTATAAACAGTTAATGACAGCAAATTAATCTAATAACATTGGCTCTAGACTAGCAGACTAGACTAGCTATAATACCTTTTTAAGATTTTAATCAGTTCTTTTTCAAGTATATCAGAAGACTTGCCGTAACGCCACTCAGACTCTTTTAAATGAAGGCTGAAGTTCTTTTTGACTCCGCTGAATTTAGCCAATCTTCTTTTGGTAAAACTCCAGAAATTCTCGATGCCGTTGATGTGAACGCCTCCGCCTTTTGAAAATTCATTTTCTCCATGATTAACCCGGAAGTGCTTGTTGTATCCGACGTCAACCAGTCCATCATATCCACGCC
>Ga0210016_1004432_pt1 | contig 11975 bp, 6 predicted proteins | sample CryGeyCG2014_300_FD_185454 | JGI IMG/M metagenome (GOLD analysis project Ga0210016, IMG submission 185454) | Groundwater microbial communities from aquifer - Crystal Geyser CG02_land_8/20/14_3.00 (SPAdes) (version 2) | ecosystem: Environmental > Aquatic > Deep subsurface > Groundwater | place... | reverse complement strand
AGCGCGAGGAATTGCTAAAAATTCCCCTGAACAAACCCGCCCCTCTCAAAAGAGAAAAATGCAGAAAAACCATGTCAAGAATTGTTTTTGCAGTGTGGCAATATGCCTCACTACCGAAAGGGCTGAATAGTTACAATAACGCAGAGCATGATATTGAAATTAACTGGCTGTATGACGAAGATAATGATTCCAGCATGGAAGCCGGAGAGGATTTCATCGAAGACTTTGAAGATTTAACGATTAATCTGGTTAGCAAGTAACCCACTACTTTTTTGATGGCATTTAAGTCGGTGATTTGAAAGTCGAAGCACAACGTAGTTCATAACGCATTTTGCAGAAGAATGACTAATACATAAAGATTTCAGCAGGGCATTTGAAGCTCAGCACTGGTCGGACTATCAAGGCTTCTGTCATGGGTATGCCCTCAAGACTCAGTTCGATCTGTGCTTATTCAATGTCCAAATGACTGAAATATTTTTCCAGAGCAACACTTTATCTGCATAAAGTGTTGCTCTTCTATGTTACGGATGCCCCAAACACGATTGCATTTTCTTGCGTCAAAAGTACTGTGCAGCCTAGAAATTTCATATGGGGTAATAAATATCATGACGATTGAAGATCAAATTGCAGGGTTCAGAACGCGTGCTGAAGAATATCAGACACGGCTGAGTGCTCTGCGGAGGTCACTTTGACGTCGAATCGCAAGAAGAAGAACTTACTGAACTCATTGCACGCATAGAAGATCCTACCTTATGGAATAAGCCGGATGAGGCTCAGGCTGTCATGCAAAAGAAAGCTCATCTGGATCGCGTTCTGAACACTTTTCATGGTGCTGAAAGTCAGTTGGAAGAGAGCATGATGCTGTTTGAAATGGCATATGAAGAGCAGGACAGAGATACACAAATTGAATCCGTTGCAGGGCTTGATCAAGTGCAGAATGAACTTGAAAAGCTGGAGCTTGCACAAATGCTTGGCGGAGAAACAGATGCTGAGTCGGCTTTTTTGGACATCAATTCCGGTTCCGGAGGAACAGAGGCGCAGGATTGGGCGGAGATGTTGCTGCGTATGTATTTGCGCTGGGCTGAAAGAAAAGGCTTTAAGACCGAATTAATGGAGTGTACAGCGGGAGAAGAGGCGGGCATTAAATCGGCGACTGTATCGATCAAAGGTGAATACGCTTATGGGTTTCTGAAAGCTGAAATTGGTGTACATCGACTGGTGCGCAAATCACCATTTGATTCCGGTAACCGTCGTCATACTTCTTTTTCATCTGTGTTTGCCTATCCGGATATTGACCGTGAAATTGATATTGATATCGATCCGTCGGATGTGCGTACTGATACTTATCGTGCCAGTGGTGCCGGCGGTCAGCACATCAATAAAACTGACTCTGCCGTACGCTTAACGCATATTCCGACCAATATTGTGGTTCAATGTCAAAATGATCGCTCACAACACAAGAACAGAGCTGCTGCCTGGAGTATGCTCAAAGCCCGTCTTTATGAGCATGAACTGAACAAGCAGAATGCAGAGAAGCAGGCTCTGGAAGATACCAAAACTGATATTGGCTGGGGGCATCAGATTCGTTCATATGTTTTGGACCAGTCACGTATTAAAGATTTGCGGACAGGTTTCGAAACAGGCAATACTCAGGCCTTCCTTGATGGAGAGATTGATGACTTTATTCATGCTCAGCTGATGGGAATCAAACGACAGTAACAATAAATTAGTAAAACCTTTAAGTAGCTTAAGGTTTTTCATTGGGAATGGATTGAATGCACAAGGAACTAAAAGCTTTTGCCTTACCGTTACTTGGAGCATTGCGAGATCTGGCACCCGTTGTTGCTGTTATCGCAGTATTTCAATTGTTGGTATTGCAGCAACCCATTCCCAACCTGAGCGCCATGCTGTCAGGTTTTTTTTGTGTTATTATTGGACTGGCATTGTTTGTACAGGGGCTGAATACGGCTCTGTTTCCACTGGGAGAAAAGTTAGCCTATTCGTTCGCTCAGAAGGGAAGTTTGACCTGGTTATTATTGTTTTCTTTTTTACTTGGCTTTGGAACCACCATTGCTGAACCGGCATTGATTGCAATCGCTGATAAAGCAGCAGAAATCGCAGCGCAAAGTCATTTAATTGATACGACACAGGCGGCAAGAGATAACTACGCAGATGGACTGCGTTTGAGCGTGGCTCTGTCCGTTGGCCTGGCCATTCTCGTTGGCGTGTTACGCATTCTACTGGGGTGGCCTCTTCCCTTTATGATATTGGGCGGATATCTGCTCATTGAAATACTTACTCCATTCGCCCCAGAAGAAATCATTGGAATTGCCTACGATTCGGGAGGCGTGACAACCTCTACTATCACCGTACCACTTGTAACAGCGCTAGGTGTGGGGCTTGCCTCATCAATCTCCGGAAGAAACCCGGTACTCGATGGATTTGGCCTGATTGCATTTGCCTCTTTGCTGCCGATTTTATTTGTCATGCTGTACGGCATCCTAATTCACTCATGAATAGCTTCCTGATCAACTTGCTGCAAACAGCATTGGATACGCTGCTCGATGTGGCACCGATTATCCTGACTCTTTTTTTCTTTCAATATGTAGTACTCAAACAATCCATTAACCACATAGGCCGTGTTTTTATGGGATTGTCTTTTGTAATCAGTGGTTTAACACTTTTTCTTGTGGGTTTAAATGAAGCTATTTTTCCACTGGGCGATACGATGGCCAGACAGTTGACTGACCCTGAATTTCTTTACGGCTCACAACCGCATACATATTTATGGTATGACTATGGATGGGTGTATTTGTTTGGCTTCCTTATCGGTTTTTCAACGACGTTAGCAGAGCCTGCTTTGATCGCAGTTGCGTCGAAAGCGCAAGATATCTCTGGTGGGGCAATATCGGCATTTGGTTTACGTATTGCTGTCGCATTAGGTGTGGCGATTGGCGTCGCTATCGGTTGCTTTCGCATTGTGACCGGAGGACCCCTATGGGAATATATCGTGGTGGCATATATTCTCGTGATAGTGCAGACATTTTATGCACCAAAAATGATCATACCGCTGGCATATGATTCAGGCGGTGTAACCACATCAACAGTCACGGTACCATTACTCGCAGCGCTTGGTCTGGGTTTGGCTAGTACCATTCCTGGTCGCAGCCCGATGATTGATGGCTTTGGTTTGATCGCCTTTGCCAGTGTTTTCCCTATTCTTTCAGTATTATCATATGCAAAAACCGCTGAAGTCCTAAAAAATCGTCAGCGATCTCAGGATGAGCTCAACTCAGCCAGTAAGGAGTAAATGATGCAATTCAAACTAATCGTCGCTTTGGTTGGAGATACTAAAACAGAGGATATTCTGCAAGCTGCGCGAGATGCCGGAGCAACCGGTGCAACAGTGATTGCTGATGCGCGCGGAGAGGGGTTAAGGCCACAAAAAACCTTTTTTGGCTTAGCTCTGGAAACTCAGCGCAACATGTTATTATTTATCGTAGAAGAGCATCTAAGCCGATGTGTACTTGAAAAAATTTCTGAAGTCGGTGGATTTGAAGATAAGCCAGGCAGCGGTGTGGCTTTCAAAATCGACATTGAAGATGCTATTGGCTTTAATAAACAAATCAGTGCCATCGTCGAAGAAGTGGAGGATCAGCTATGAAATATGATAACATTATTCGTGTCAGGGATGTTATGAAACATCAATTCGATATCGTCGAAAGCAGTGATTCCGTACGCGATGCCCTGAAAATGATGCACCATGTTGAGACCAAGTGTCTTATCGTAAATAAAAGACATGAGAATGATGAGTATGGTGTTGTTGTCATTGCCGATATCGCTCGCCTGGTTCTTGCAAAAGATCGCTCGCCGGATCGAGTGAGTATTTATGAAGTGATGACAAAACCGGCCATTACCGTTCATCCGGACATGGATATTCGTCATGCCAGTGCACTTTTTGGTCGCCTCAGTTTATCTCGTGCTCCTGTTGTAAGCCATGAAGGAAAGGTGATTGGTATTGTCAGTTATACAGACATGGTGATGAAAGGACTCCTTAATATGTCCTGATTCATCTTGACTTTTTTATGTCTTTTACGTTAAGATTTATTAATTAATCGCATGGGACGGGAATACCGATAAGGGGATGGAGAGTTAAGTAACAGGCAGGTTGAAGTTTCGAACCTACCGGGTGGGCAAATGGAATGGAGCCTGAACTTAGAATAGTTCGTTCATCTGTACTCAGATTTAGCAGACTGTGTATGGGTTTTCTGTTGCTGTTTCTTATTTCTTCCTGCGGCAACACTTCTTCAACCAGTGCAGTATCCTCCAACCCAAACCAAACTTCAGTTACCATTTCTCTTTCTCAAATTGCAGCTGGTGCATTGTTACCCAGCGGACAGGTTCCGGCATCAGTAAAATCCATTTCTGTTACAGCCTTAGACTCAGCAGGTAATTTGATTGCGGGTCCTGCGACCGCCAATGCACCCGGATTAACGGTGACATTAAGTGTTCCCAATGCGAGCGGCATCAGATTTCGCGTATTGGCATTTAGTGCGCTCAATGCCGGCGGCACAAAACTTTATGAAGGTTTATCAGCTGCGCAAAGCTTAACAGGTACAGCGGTGACTGTGCCGGTGAAGATGAATCTGTCGGTGATTGTTGGTGCCACGCTGGTTTCATCTGATCCCTATACAGGTGTGGTTACGTTTGACTTGAACGGTTTGGTTTCAGGTGCCACGCCACCAGCGACATCGCCATTGCTGTGGTCACTGCCTGTGGGGCAGGGCACGCTTGGCACTCCAACGGCCAATGGCGCAACAATCCGCTGGACATCCCCGCAGAAAGCCGGTGTTTATACGATTACGGCAAAAGTTGATACAGCGGTGAATCCTGATCAGAGTCCTGTAATAAGTGACGTGGCTGTCATCACGGTTACTGATGGTCTCAAACCGGTGATTACGATGCAGGGCATTAACCCATACTCGATTTCTCAAGGTAATATCTATGTAGATGCCGGAGCAGCTGCCTCGGATAATTTTGACGGTGATATTACTGCGAAGATTGTAACAACAAGTACGGTTAACTCAGCAGTTCCGGGCACATATACGGTTACATATAATGTGACTGATCTTGCTGGCAACAAGGCAATTCCGGTGGTTCGGACGGTAATTGTCATAGATACGACAGCACCAGTCATTCAACTCAATGGCGTTTCTCCTGTAACAGTTGAGGCAGGTAGCGTGTATGTTGATGGCAAGGCCACAGTGACGGATAATGTTGATGCGACAAATACTGCGCTGATTGGCGTAAACACAGTCAATACTGCCATTCCTGGCACCTACACGGTCACCTATAATGCTTCGGATGCCGCTGGAAATCCGGCCATTACAGTTGTGCGTACAGTGAATGTGGTTGACACAACAGCACCTGTGATTACACCACCTGCAAACATCACAGTTGCCGCCGTCGATGGCTATGGTGCTGCTGTGAATGATCCGTACATCGCAGCATTTCTGGCTGGTGCAACAGCAACGGACAATGTGGCTGTAGTCGGTGTTATCACCAACAATGCTCCGGCTCGATTCCCTCTGGGCCTGACGATAGTGACCTTCTCGGCCTCTGATGCAATCCCTAATAATGGTACTGCAACCGCTACAGTGAATGTGCTCGATCAGAGTGCACCTGTGATTACACTCAATGGTATAAACCCGTATGCAATGAGCGCGGGGCAGGTATATGTGGATGCCAAAGCAACATTTACAGATAATGTCGATCCGACCAATACACAGCTTGCGGGTGTAAGTACTGTTAATACAGCCGTTCCGGGCTCGTATACAGTTACTTATAACGCTACAGATGTTGCGGGTAACCCGGCTGCTCAGGTTGTGCGAACCGTAGTGGTCGGCGATACAACACCTCCGGTCATTACGCTTAACGGCGTTTCACCGGCCACAGTGGAAGCAGGCAGCATTTATGTTGATGCCTATGCGACAGTCACTGACAATATTGATCCGACCAATACTGCACTTACAGGTGTAAGCACGGTCAACGCTGCTGTTCCGGGCACTTATACGGTAACGTACAATACAAGCGATACATCGGGTAATCCTGCAGTAGCAGTTGTGCGTACGGTTAACGTGGTAGATACAACAGCTCCGGTGATTACACCGCCTGCGAATATTACGGTTGCGGCAGTGGATAGCTATGGTGCAGCCGTGAATGATCCGTACGTTGCAGTATTTCTGGCTGGCGCCACAGCTATAGATAACGTGGCGGTAGTTGGTGCTATCACCAACAATGCCCCGGCCCAATTTCCGCTTGGCCTTACCACAGTTACATTCTCTGCTTCTGATGCGGCACCTAATACAGGCACGGCTACAGCAACAGTGAATGTAACCGATCGGATACCGCCAGTGATTCAAATCAATGGTATTAATCCGTATACGATGCATGCAGGTGGCGTGTTTATTGATCCGGGATATACTGCAAATGATAATGTTGACGGTAACTTAACAGCCATTGTTACTGTAAATAGTAATGTGCAGGTGAATGTACCAGGCACCTACACGATTAACTACGATGTTTTTGACAAGGCTATGAATTCGGCGACAACCCAGGTGCGTACAGTTCTAGTTACGAATCAATCACCTCTGATCACCAATCCAGTCAATCCATATTCCTTTAGCTTGCCGCAGAATACGTATAGTAATATTGCTATCAGTGCATTTGATCCGGATTTTGACAACATAACCTTTGATATTTTAACGCCACCACTTAATGGCAAAGTAAGCGTTGATGCATATACGGGGCTGATGAGTTATATCAGTGCAATTAATTATGTTGGCGCAGATAGCATGACATTACGTGCCAATGATGCATTTGGTGGTTTTGTGCTGCTGGATGTTTACGTTACTGTCATATCACAAGTCACGGCATTTAATGCTCTTGGCGTTGTAGCAGCAGGCGCGCCGCTAGCAGCGGCGACTGTAAAGCTGATTGATATCTACGGAACGACCGCATCCACAGTCACCGATATTTATGGTCAGTACAGCATTAACAGCACGCTCAAAGCACCTGTATTAATGCAAGTGGATCGTTATGGAATGCCTCCCATGTTCACCATTGGCACGATGTCCGATAGTTATGCACATATTTCACCATTGACGACTCTGGCGACAGCTAAAGCATTGAGCGTCAGCAGTACTAACGGCATTATTTCAGCGTTTCCAATTATTGGCCAACTGGTGAGATATGCCGACATGTATACGGCGATTCAGCAAGTCACCTCGGTGCTTGGAATGACGAGTTTGACGCGACTCGGAAGCATGAATCCTCTGGATGAAGTAACATTTATCGCCAATGGTACAGCTCTGGATGCCGTAATGGATGGTCTGAACCTGGTTGAGCGAGATGAAGACGGTGATTTGACCGCTGATCTGGTTTTAACCAGCCGCACAATCAATGCGCTAAGCGTTGTTTCCCTGAATTCGTCTACACTATCATTTGTCAGCGGGGCAGGTCGCCTTGCCATCACCGGCGCATCGCAACAGGGCGATGATATTCTGGGAAGCTTGCTTGGAGAGTCTGATGTTCTGCTTCTGGGTAATCCTCCGAAGCTACTCACATTGACTTCGTTGCCTGTGAATACGCTGGGTTACAGCATGGAACAATTAAATCAGGTGCTTCCGATTGCTCTTGAAACAGCAGCAGAAGTCGGAGTGAATTTCGCCGACGCTTACGCCAATGCGAGCTTACAACATTATCTGGATCAGTTACTCGGCAATCTGCAGCCGACACTTCATCCGGCCATTATCTATGATCATGCGTGGGGCAATTCGGTGGCGACTGAAACCTCCGCCATATTCGGCATGAACCTCGATGTATATGGTAGCTTTATCCCAACATTTGTGTCGCTTACCGAAGCCAACAGAACAGCATTTAATTTAATCGCACCTGTTCAGCAGCTTATTCTGAATACCAATGCACCGGTTGCCTTCTCCGTTTTGCAGGGAAGTGCTATTACAGTTTCAGTTGCTTATACCACCAGTAATCTCAGCCAAAGTACGGGGTTGGGGCTGGCTGTGTTTTATGATTCTACAGTTCTTTCATTCAATCAGATTTTGCCTCTATTTGCGACGTCGCTGCAAGCTTCCAGCACGCTCGTTCAAAGCGATATATTTAATCTGGATAGCGATCCTGTAACCGATAGTCTGATTCTTATGGCCTGGGCTGATATGACCGCCAGTTGGCCGGGCACCGCATTTCCACTGAATCTGGCGACGCTTAATTTCACAACGTCTACCGGACTGTTGTATCCGATTGTATCATCAGTGCATGTGCGGGACACATCACATGCCGTAACACATCGATTCCTGCCAGCATCTATCAGCGTGGGGGTAACACCATGACACGCATTGATTTTAATTCTTATGTTTACGATCCTGAAAAACTCCGGATCCCTGAGGGGGTACACGATGTATAGCAACTTAAATCTTTCGACTATTTACAGATCACATTCCCTGATAGAAAAGTTATGGCGATACTTTGCACAATATCTTTTTTTACTGATCTTTGCGCTAACGTGTGGATCGATGAGCGTCCTGGCTGTGACATTCCCCATGCAGGATAACGTTGAAGCGGGTACAGCGAACTGGACAGCTGATGCGTACTCGTGGGCAACAACTACGGCTGATTTTCACACCTCCACAACATCATGGACAGACAGTGCCGGTGGTGTATATCCGAATAATATGAATGCCTCACTGACAATGACCTCAGGGCTTGACCTGTATACGACTGCAATTAATCCGAAACTGTCTTTTTGGCATCGTTACCAGATCGAAACCAGCTTCGACTTTGGCTATGTTGAAATATCTCTTGATAATGGAGCAACATGGGCGCTTTTAAAACAGTTCACCGGCATCAGTAACGGATGGGTGCGTGAACAAATTGATCTGGCTGCCTATGCAGGGCAGTTGAATGTGATGATTCGCTTTCGGATTACTACCGATAAAACCGTGCAATGGGATGGATGGTATATTGATGATATCGTTATTGGTGATCCGCCATCTGCTGTTGCCGCATTTACAGTTAGCAATCCGACGGTCAGTTCACTGGACGTCACGTGGTCGCAAAGTCTGGATACCAACTTTGCAGCTTACTCACTGCGCCGCGCTACCCGCTCCGGTGTAACCGAAGCCGACCCGGAGGTAGTCCATTTCACCACGGTGAATATGTATTCTTTTAGCGATAGCAATCTGCTGCCCGGTACGACCTATTATTATAAACTGTTTGTCAGCAACACTTTCGGTTTAACAGCTGCCAGCAAAGATGGCTACGCCAGTACCAATCCGGGCTCTGTACCGTATCCGTTCTTTGACAATATGGAGAATGGCACAGGCGCGTGGGTGGCGGCCACACCGTGGGCTCTGGAGGTAGGCTTCGATCACAACAACAATCCGGCCGGAACTTACTGGACGGATTCTCCTAGCGTTGGTGTAGTCTATGGCGATAATGTTAATACTTCATTGACGATTGATCTCGACCTTCTTCCGGCCAATCGCCCGATTCTTACCTTTTGGCAGCGCTACAATATGGAGACCAATCAGGATTTTGGACTGGTAGAGATATCCACGGATGCCGGAGTTTCCTGGACCACGCTTCTTGGTGTAACCGGGTTCTCCAACTCTGTATGGGAGCAAGTAAAGATCGATCTGACACCCTATTCGCGCACGCAAGTGAAACTTCGCTTCAGGCTCGATAGCAATGGTTGTTGTACACGAGGTGATGGCTGGATGATTGATGAGGTCGCTGTAGGTGAACAGGCAGTGGCAACCACAACATACCCATTCTATGACAGTTTCGATTCCTACACATCCGTGCTCAACAACTGGGTTTCAGCCAACAGCAACAGTCAGATTGTATGGAATGGCGTAGACGGTAACGGTCTTCTCAAAGGTTCTGCATCATTTCCATATAATACGAACACATCTGCAGCTGGTGTCTGGCAGTACATCCACATGACCATGGCGCATCCAATCAATCTGGTAGGGACAGTTAAGCCTCAACTAAGCCTGTGGGCTAAGCGGTATATTGATTATGATGATCATTTCCATGTTCAGATTTCAACCGATAATGGTGTCAGCTGGGCAAGTTTGTATGATCTTCGTTACTACTATCCCAATCCAATAATATGGGATCGATTACAGTTTGATCTTACGCCCTATGCCAACAGTAACGCTGTGCTGGTTCGATTTACTCTTTATGGAAATGGTGGAACAGATACATTGCTTATTGATGACGTGCAAATTCGTGATGCAGCCCCCGATGTAGTGCTGTCATTACCTGCACAGGTTTCTTCCGACCCTGAGCATTCGGCACAGCTCTCATGGAGTGGCGTGCCTGACCCTTACACCTTCGTACAATATGAGGTGCGGCGTGCTACAGTGACTGGTGTTACCCGCAGCTCGCAGTTAATGGCAACGATTACCAATCCTGCACAGACCAGCTATGTTGATGCCATGCTCAATCCGGGTGGCACCTATTTTTACAAGGTGTTTGTGCTGGATATTTACGGCAATGCCAGCGCAGGCAGTAATGAACAATCGCTCACTACCCGTAATTTCTCAACGCTGGCATCGCATATGGCAACATATCCGTTTGCCGATCCGGTTGATATCTACTCAGCCGATGCATATTCAACTCCATGGTCTACGCAACAAACGTGGGGGTTGGATTCAGGTATGGATCACAACAATGTGATGGGAACCTACTGGAGCGACTCTCCGGGCGTGGGCGTCAATTATGCCGACAATCAGAATAGTGCTTTGACTTTGAATGTTGATCTGACCACGACGACACGTCCAATCCTGAGTTTCTGGCACCGCTACAACATGGAGACCAATCAGGACTTTGGTTTGGTTGAAATTTCGACCAATGCAGGGGCATCGTGGACAACACTGTTGGGCGTAACAGGATTTTCCAATACCGGTTGGGAGCAAGTGAAAATTGATCTGACGCCTTATTCAAGGCAGGCATCATTAATTCGTTTCCGACTAGACAGCAATGCCCCTAATATTGTTGCTGACGGTTGGCTGATTGATGATGTATCGGTCAACGAGGAGATGATGGCTACTGCGCCATACCCGTTCTATGACAATTTCGATATTTACAGTTCATTGGCGGCAAACTGGATTACAGCAAACAGTGCCAGCCAAATCTCATGGAGCGGAGTGGATGGCAACGGCCTGATCAAGGGTTCAGCGCAATTTCCGTACAACACCAATACGTCAGCAGCCGGTGTCTGGCAGAACATTCACATGACTATGGCACATCCGATTGATTTAACCACATCGGTAAATCCGCAACTGAGCCTGTGGGCCAAGCGATATATTGATTATGATGATCATTTCTACGTGCAGATTTCAACAGACAATGGCGTCACCTGGGCAACCTTGTATGATCTTCGTTACTACTACCCTAATCCGACAATCTGGGATCGATTGCAGTTTGACTTGACGCCGTATACCAATAGTAATGCCGTACTGATTCGCTTCGCCCTCTATGCGAACGGTGGAACCGATACATTGTTGATTGACGATGTGCAGATTCGTAATGCTGCGATTGATGTGGTTCAGGCAGCGCCCGCACTGGTCACAATCGATCCTCAACATTCTGCAACCGTCTCGTGGTCGGCTTTCGCTGATTCATATACCTTTGTACAATATGAGGTAAGGCGCTCGACTACGCCGGGTGTCACTATTGCATCACAACTGATGACAACCATAACCGATCCGACAACAACCAGCTTTACGGATACATCGCTGAATCCGGGTGGTATTTATTATTACAAGGTGTTTGTCGTTGACATTTACGGTAACACAACGTTTGGCAGTAATGAGCAAGTGGCTCAAACGTTTAACTTTGCCACCATGCCGACACATATGGCTAAATTACCATTCTCTGATCCTGTGGAT
>Ga0210016_1004426_pt1 | contig 11980 bp, 8 predicted proteins | sample CryGeyCG2014_300_FD_185454 | JGI IMG/M metagenome (GOLD analysis project Ga0210016, IMG submission 185454) | Groundwater microbial communities from aquifer - Crystal Geyser CG02_land_8/20/14_3.00 (SPAdes) (version 2) | ecosystem: Environmental > Aquatic > Deep subsurface > Groundwater | place... | reverse complement strand
GCTCCGGACCTTCCGCCAGCACATTCAACTGCTTGTCGGTCACCAGCGTGGCAATTTCGATAATGGCGTCGCGATCCGGATCGAGCCCGGTCATTTCCAGATCGATCCAGATCAGGTTCTCGGCATTTTTTTGCGGCGGATTCATGGTGATGGGCGTTCAGCGGGTTGATGGTCGCGGCATCATACGGCAGCGCCAGCGTTGATCGGGGCTGGCCGCGCACACTTGGCCTCAACGCGGCGGCTGCAAACTGCGCTTGTTGCGAAAATACGCGGTCAAGCGCGCGCTCGCCTCAGCGCCCAGCACCCCGCCCTGCACATCGACTCGATGGTTGTGGCGGGCATCGCCGAGCAGGTCGAACACACTGCCGGCAGCGCCGGTTTTGGGGTCCGCTGCCGCGTACACCAGCCGCGCGATGCGCGCGTGCACCATCGCCATCGCGCACATCGCACAGGGTTCCAAGGTCACATACAGCGTGCAGCCGACCAATCGGTGATTGGCCAGCTTTTGTCCGGCCTGGCGCAGCGCCACGATCTCGGCATGGGCACTGGCATCGTGATCGCTGATATTGCGGTTCCAACCCTGCCCGATCAGTACACCGTCGGCAGCGATCACCAGCGCCGCCACCGGCACCTCATCGTCTTCGCGCTCCGCCCGCTCCGCCAGCGCCAGCGCGGATCGCATCCAATGCAGATCGACTTCGGCGCTCATGATCCGCAACCGTAACCGACACGCGGTTGCCTATCGACCCGAATTTCTGGCGCAACCGTTTCCATCCATCCACTCCCAGGCACTGTCGATGCGCAAGAAACCTCGGCCATCACCGTCATTTCGCCAACCTGAATGCTGCCGCCATCCGCTGCCGTTCGCGCGCTGGAATGCCCAGGCCCTTGGCGACCTTCGACCACTGTCGCACGATGGCTTGACTGCGCTCGATGATGACGTTCGCAGCTTTCAATGCAATGCGAAAGTAGGCTGCCACGGAAAGCGCCAGGTCGAGATCCAGGGCGTTGTCGGCCGTGCTGACGTTCAGCCGCAAACCTTGCGCGTCGGGCATCGGGTTCAGGTCGTAGGCCGCGGACAGTTGCCAGCCCTTGCCCGGTACCAGCAGGAAGCCGTGATTGCGCAAGTGGTCGTCGCTGTTTGACACCAGCATGTTGAATACGATGCGTGACCACAACTCCAGAAGGTCGGCATCGGTCTGCGCGCCGTGATCGATCAGCACGCGAGCCAACTCCAGATAGCTGGCGCCCGCCGACGCATCATCGCCGTCCTTGCGCCCGGTCATCGTCATCGCTGAGGCGAAGTGGATGCGTCGCCCGGTTTCGGTCCGATCAAAACGCTTCACCAAAAAGCTGTGGTGCGGATTCGCGAAGCGGCGTGCCAGGCTTTCTGGCACCCGCAACCCGCAACCCCGCGCCAAGGTTTGGACGACCAGTTCCCAGCCACCGACGTCGTACTCGTCGCGCACGCTGGGAAACTTGGCGATCCACAAATGCCCGTCCGGATCGACGACGCTAGCCTTGGGCCGGGCGCCACCCAACGAACCGCCAGGGGCAATCAACAGGCGCAGCCAATCGTCGCCGGCTTTGGCGGTGTTGTCTTCATCGCGTTCCAGCGCCAGGCTGGCGGATTCCAGTTCGCGCAATTGCACAAACGGCGGCGCCGCGACATCGTGACGGTTATCCAGAAAAGCACCCGTGTCATTGAGCCGGAATCGAAGCGCGCCCGCTCGAAATGCGTCATGCACACCCAACAGGTAGTCGGACTCGAACAGCCGTGCTTGCTTGGGCGCGTGTCCCGCACGTTGCTCGCGTTCCAGGCGCCGCTGCATCAGCAAGCGGCCCCAATGATCCGGACTGGCATCGGCAAACACACCGAAGGTCTCGTGCCCCTGCGGTGGGTGCTGGCGGCCCGGGTACCGCCCGAGCCGCGGATCGAGTGGCAGGCCGGTCAGTCCAGGATGTGCCAATGCTGCAACATCGAACTCGAATTCGAACACTTCCCGCCCCGCGCCTCGCAATGCATGGAGCCAGCCAAGGCGCAAAGGATGCGGCAACTCGGCCCAATCGGCGTACACCGCGATGGTCACGGCTCAACGTCCTTTTTTATGCGTGGTGATTTCGGCGTCGATCAGATCAACCAGGCTTTGGCCACTGATGAAGCCGTACTTCTCAACCCATCCTCCGCTGTGCTCGCGCGACTGCGGCTTGGGCTTGGTAGCTGTGGCCGGATCGGGCTGCCTCGCGGTCAAATCAATCTCCGCAGATGGGCGCCTGCCGGGCAGCGGCTTTCCCGTTGCCGACAACTGTGCGCGCACCAATACGTTGCCGTGGGCCGTCAGGCGAGCGTCCTGCAGTTCTCGGCCCAGCGTATCGGCGGCACCCAGCAAGTCCAGGTCTTTCTCGATGCCAAGCACCTGCATGACGGCCAGGTAGGCCCCCATCGTTACACCCGCCCCGCCCCGCTCCAGGTTGCGCAAGGTCATCGGCGCCATCCCCGCGCGCTCCGCTACCTGCTTCGCGGTGAGGCGCCGGCGATGCCGCGCCAGACGCAAACGTTCGCCGAACCGTTGCAGAAGTTCAGTGGTCGATGGCAGTAGTAGGGCAATCGTCTTAGCCATAGTGTAATTATTCTATGCTTTTATTCAGGTTATAGCCAAAATAATTGCTATAACAGCAATCGACAAGTCGCACTCCACGGTGAGCGACCGAGCCGCTCTGACCTCGCTGGGCTTTACTTTGCTGGCCACAGACTCGCTCTCAGCGGTCAGCTTCAGACACTTCACCACCTCGGTGTCAGCGCAAGGCTCGTCGTTGACGATGCCAGTGCCGGAGCGGTATCCACACGCGAATGGGCTGAAGCACTCAAGCACTCAAGCGTTCACATCGAGTCATAGGGATCGCCGTGCGTCAACCTGATGCTGTTCGGCTTTCCTATGCCTTCACCAGCTTCGCGGCATTCGGATCGTAGAGGTAGCCGGTGATGCTGCCATCCTTGATGCGCGCGACGGCCTCGTCGATCACGAACAGCGGAACCAGAAACCATTCCTCGGGCTGCACCGGGTGACCAAAGCGATCACTGATGGTGATGTTCAACCGCGCGGACGCGAACAGCCGGTGGAACAGGTTCTCCATCCGGGTGCGGTTGATGCCCGCGAGCTTGTAGGTCGCCACCACTTCGACCTTCGCCAGCAGGTAGGTGGCGTCGTGTTCGGCGTTGGCGATGCGCGTCTCCACCCTGCCGCCGGTCACGCCCATCTTGTGGATGATGTCGCGGTGCTGCACGACGTAGGGATGATCGGACAGGGAGCGCAGGACGTAGATCGTGCCACTTTCGACATCATCAGCCTCAAGCTCGCCGCCGAAGGAGAGTTGCCCGCTCTTGGGCGAGGCCAGCCGCCGCGCGGCGGGGTCGTTGTAGAAAGCGCGCTGGAGCGAGCGCAGCAGCAGATTGCTCTCGGTGCCGTTGGCGAAGATGAGGCGCAGGCGGCGGTCCACTTCCCCGGCGGTGGTTTTCAGTGGCTCGCCGACCTCGGCGACGTAGAGCGTGATGCCATCGAGAACGAAAAAGTCCCCGGCCTCAATCGCGCGGCGGCCCGCCGCTATCGGCTGTGACTGGCGCAAGCCGGTCTTGACTTCGGTCGCTACGCGCTCGAACAGTGGCTTGAACGCCTCGAAGTCTTCGCACGGCTTGCGATCTGCGATCTCCTCGGCGTCGCGCTTGTCGGCACTGGTGCGGACATGGCGCAGAACCGTGATGTCGTCCGCGTCGGCCACGCCTGCCAGCTCGGCGGCCAAATCGTCGATGTCGATGGTTTCATCCGCCGAAGCAGCAGCGGCTGGCGCAGCGGCAAGCAAGCCCTGATGGTCCAGCGGCTCCAGCAGCAAGCGCCAGACCGGGAGCGCGCGCAAGCGGTCCAGGCGCACGGCGTAAAGGCGCTCGAATATGTCGCGGTCCTCGCCGTGCTGCGGCGCACGCCCGTGCTGCTCGGTGAAGCGTTGGACTTCCTCGAAGCCCGCGATAACGCGCTCCTCACTGGCCGGCCGTCCGCCTTTCTTCTCGGGCGGTGCGAACTCGGCAAGCTCCGCAGCGAGTGCGTCAAGATCGGGGTCACTCATAGCGCCCCTCCGCCTTGAAGCGCATGAACGCGGTTGCGCCTTCGGCCATGCGACGCTCCCAGGCATCCTGCGAGTCGAGCGCCGGAATGCGGCCGCGTTCCTTCTTGAACTGAACGGCGCGAACGGCTATCTCCTTCGCTTCGTCCGGCGTCAAGCTGGTGCGCTTGGCCGAGATCGCCGCCGCAACCTGCTTCAAGCTCTCCTCGCTCATGGCCTTGGCGAGGATGGCGTAGGCTTCGCCGAACGGGTTGATGCGATCGATCAGGTCGATGTCCAGATCGCGCACGTCCATCGCGAAGCGGCGCACGCCGACGATCAGGGCAGTGTTGGGCGATCCGTCGCGCTGTTCTGCGCCTTGGCCTTCGAAGACCAGCCGCTTGCCCTGTTGCGTGAGGTTCAGCGCAGCGATGGCGTGCTGGCGCACGGCCTCCTGATCTTCGGCATCAAGCTCGGGATACTTGTCTTTGATGATCTTGCCCATGCGAACCTGGGTCAGCTCCTCGGGCACCAGTTCCTCATCGAACAGGCCGCGTTCGATGCTGGGCTTGTCCTGCACGAAGGCCGCGATGACTTCGTTCAGGTCTTCCTGACAGATTCGCGCCGCCTCCTTGCTCTTGGGCTCGGCGATGCCCTTGATCTCGATCTCATACGCCCCGGTCTGCTCATTGACACCGACATTGCAGCGGCTCGGGTCGTAGCCACCCGCGCCGTAGTCGAAGCCCGGCGTAGGCCCGTTGTCGGGGTGCTTGGGCTTGAACTCGAAGCGCGGCGCCAGCACCTGCTCCATCAACAGGCTGGCCGCGATGGCCTTCAAGGTATCGTTGACGGCTTCGGTGACAGCGTCCTCGGCCGCATCCGGCTCGGCGATCAGGTTGGTGAACCGCGCACGGGTCTTGCCCGGCGCGTCGCGGGTGGCACGGCCAATGATCTGCACGATCTCGGTCAGGCTGGCGCGGTAGCCCACGGTCAGCGCGTGTTCGCACCAGATCCAGTCGAAGCCTTCCTTGGCCATGCCCAGCGCGATGATGATGTCCACATGGTCGCGATTGTTCTTCTGCGCCGGGTCTCTGAGCGCAGCGGACACCCGGTCGCGCTTGGCGGCATCGTCATCGACCAGATCAGCGATGCGAAGAACCTTGCCGTCGGGCCGCTTGACGAGCTGGAAGCCGGTGGCTGCATCAATGCCCTGCCACTCGCCCAGTGCCTCGATGATGTGCTCCACCTCGCGCATCTTGTCCTTCGTGCTTTCACGCGAATTGACGTTGGGGATATGGATGATGGTCTTCTCGGCGGGGTCGAGAACCTTGAGGAGGTCATCAACGTAAGGCCCGCCGTAGAAGAAGTAGCCGATGTCGAGTTGCTTCAGGTACTCGTAACCGTTCAGTTGCTCGTAATAGGTGTAGGTGACGGTATCGAACTTCGACTCGTCCTGCGGGGCCAGCACGGCCTCGGCATCGCCGCGGAAATACGAGCCGGTCATGGCGACGATGTGCGTCTTGCCACGCGCGAAGAACTGCCCGAGGTGCAGGCCGAGCCTGTTGTCCGGGTTGGCCGAAACGTGGTGGAACTCATCGACCACGATCAGGCGGTCGTCGAACGCCGCAACGCCGTAGGCTTCGACCGCGAAGCGGAAGGTCGCGTGGGTGCAGACCAGCACCTGGTCATCGCCTTCGAGGAACGCGCCCAGCGACTTGACCTTGCCGCCGTTGTCGTCGCCCGGCGCGTTGCACAGGTTCCACTTCGGCTCGACGTGCCAGTCAGCCCAGAAGCCGTACTTCGACAGCGGCTCGTCGTTGAAGCTGGCGCCGATCGCCTTCTCCGGCACGACGATGATGGCTTGCTTGATGCCCTGGTTCTTGAGCTTGTCGAGTGCCACAAACATCAGCGCACGGCTCTTGCCCGACGCGGGTGGCGACTTGATAAGCAGGTATTGCTCGCCGCGCTTCTCGTAGGCGCGTTCCTGCATCGGTCGCATCCCCAGCGCATTGGCCTTGGTCGATGTGCCGTTGCGGGCGTAGGTGACGGAGACGGAGGGGATGGCGCGCCGCCGGGTATCGCTATCGATCATGACTCATCGTCCGCATTGGCTGTACCTGCATCATTTCCCATCAATTCCTGTTCAATCTGTTCGATGCTCGGCAAATCTGTCGCCAGTTCCGGCGGCAGGGATTCAACAAGCTTGTATTCCGCCACGCCCAGCGGTTGCGTGTTCTGGCGCAGCGCGTATTCGGCCACCACCTTGTTCTTGCTCTTGCACAGCAGCAGGCCGATGGTCGGCTTGTCCTGCGGGTGTTTGACCTGCGCATCCACGGCCGTCAGGTAAAAGCTCAATTGGCCCAGATGCTCGGGCTTGAACTTGCCGCCCTTGAGCTCGATCACCACATAGCAGCGCAGCTTGAGGTGATAGAACAGCAGGTCGATGAAGAACTCGTCGCCACCCACATCCAGCAACACCTGCCGCCCGACGAAGGCGAAACCCGCGCCCAGTTCCAGCAGGAATTCGGTGACGTGCTTGACCAGGGCCTTTTCGATGGCCCGTTCGCCTGCCTCGCGGCTCAAGCCCAGAAAGTCGAAGCGATACGGGTCTTTCAGCGATTCACGCGCCAGATCGGACTGCGGCTTGGGCAAGGTCAGCTCGAAGTTGGTGGCGGCTTTACCACTACGTTCCAGCAAACGGGTTTCGATGTGGATGTTCAGCACGTTGCGCGACCAGCCGTGGGCAATGGCGCTTTCGGCGTAGGCCAGCCGCTGTGCCGGGTCTTTCAACTGCGACAGCAGCACGAGGTTGTGGCCCCAGGGCAATTGTCCAACAGCCTGTTGGACAATTTGCTCGTCGGGCCAGGCCGCCGCGAACGCCCGCATGTACATCAGGTTGGCGCGGGAAAACCCTTTCATGTCGGGGAAGGCGGCGCGCAAGTCCTGCGCCAGCCGCTCGATCACCTTCGCGCCCCAGCCCTGTTCCGCCTGCCGCGTCAAGATGTCGCGGCCAATCTGCCAGTAGAGCAGCACCAGTTCCCGGTTCACCGCCAGCACGGCGCGTTGCTGGGCGGTGTGGATGCGCGTCTTCAGGTCGGCCAGCCAGTCGGCGTAGCCTTCGGGCGCTGGTGTCAGCTTGACGGGTTGGTCGCTCATGCCTTGGCTCCCGCCTTGCGCTTCTTGCCCTTGGCCGGTGCAGCCGAAGCGGTCATCCTGGTGTAGAGCTCGAACAGCTTTTCCAGCCGTTCGGTGTCGTTCTTGAAGCGCCGACCGATGGTGATCCGCTCCAGCACTTCGTCGTTGCGCTCATGCGCGGCGCGCAGGTCAGCCGGCATGTCCTCGGGGGCGTATAGGTCCGCGATGGTCGCGGGGTAGTGGCGCTCCCTTGCCAGCAGGATGTCCTCGGCGCAGCGGGTGAGGTCGGCCTTGTTCTTCTCGGTCAGTGTCGGCACCGGGAACGTGTTCCAGCCGAGGGTGTTGGAGTACCGGAAGTCTGTTTTCAGCTTTCCACAGACGGTGGCAATCCAGATCAGGTGCAGGCGGCTGGCGATGAGCGCCATATTCCAGAGAGGGGCGTCGTAGAGAGCGAAGGCGTTATCCGACACGATAGAGTGCGCCGAGAGAATTCCTACCGGGAGATACGGGCGCGTCTCTGAAGTCACCTTGGGGATGACAATCGAGGAGTGGATGCCTCGACCCTGAATTTGCTTGAATCGATGCGGCCGATCCGCAAAATCTCGAGTGGATTCGGCATCGCTTTCGAGCCGCATTTTGCGGACACCCTCCAAGCGAGTTGCGATGGCGTGCGATTCACGAGCCTCGTTAGCCTCACCATCCTCAATCCATAAACAGCGCCGAACGATTCCTCTTACAAACTCCTGTGAGCCAACAAAGTCGTAAACAAATCGGTCGATTGACGGATCCGCAGCGAGTATAGATTCCGCCTCATCAAATGTAAGAAGAAGATTGCCGCCGTCTTTGGGCATATTGCCCAGATCCATATAGGCACAATTCGAAATAGACCTTTTTGACGGCTGAATATCAATATCCCGCGCCGCAACCAGGTAAGCGTTAATGTTGTCGGTTTCCTTGGCGATCGTTGATCCATCATCCCCTATTGAGAATAGAGCTCTGGCGCCTTGGTGACGATTAGATATTCCAACAATGGCGACAGTTACGCCCGCGTTGTGACTAGCGAGGTTGGCCCATTTAAACGAAGTATGTGCGAAGAAAATCTTCTGGCCCGCATCAAATATAAGGGGCCAAAGAATTGGAACCTGAACACCTTGGCAAATTGAGTTCGTGGAAACGAAAGCCGCTGCAGAATTGGTCTGTGTTCCATAATCAGAAGCCTTCATAAACCAGCCCGCGACGTAGTCGAGCGATTTCCAGCTTTTCGTGCGAGCACCGAAAATTGCCTGCAGTTCGCTCTTTTGCTCCCCAGTCTGCCACTTGGATCCTAGATAGGGCGGATTTCCACAGATGTACGTCTCGCCCCCTTCGTTCTCGAAGTCGATCTCGGCCTGATCGAGCGGCGAGCCGAACAAGTCATCCGCCTGCACCTTTACGCCGGTGCCGGTCGGCGGACAAACACTCAACCAGTCCAGCCGCAGCGCATTTCCGCAGGTGATCCAGTTCTCGTTACGCAGGGGCAGAAACTCGGCCAGGGCCAGCGTATCGCCGCGGTACAACACGTCGCCCTGATACTCGGCGATGACCAGCGCCAGGCGGGCGATCTCGGCCGGGAAGTCGCGCAGTTCGATCCCTCGAAAGTTGGTGAGCGGGATCTCCGACGCGCGCTCCGGCTCACCACGCCGCTTATTTGTCTCGGCCTCGATGGCGCGCATTTCCTTGTAGGCGATGACCAGGAAATTGCCCGAGCCGCAGGCCGGGTCGAAGACCCTGATCCTGGCCATGCGCTTGCGCAGGTTGAGCAACATGCGCGGGTTGTCGCCCGCCTCCTCCAGCTTGGCCCGCAGGTCGTCGAGGAACAGTGGATTCAGCACCTTCAGGATGTTGGGGACGCTGGTGTAGTGCATGCCCAGCTCGCCGCGCTCCTCGTCCTCGGCGACGGCCTGGATCATTGAGCCGAAGATATCGGGGTTGATCCGGGTCCAGTCCAGGCCGCCGACGTGCAGCAGATAGGAGCGGGCGATCTTGCTGAAACGCGGCACGTCCATGCTGCCGGAGAACAGGCCGCCGTTGACGTAGGGGAAATCTTCGGCCCAGCGCGGAATCCGGGCGGCGGCGCGGGCCCCGCGCCGGGTGTTCATGGCAAGGAACAGCGTACTGATCACCTCGTGCGTGTTGGACGAATCCCTGGCGCTCATCTGCGCGATGGTTTCGGTGAACTTGCCGCTGAAGATATGGGTGTCTTCGGCGAAAAAGCAGAAGATCAGCCGCGCCATGAAGTGGTTCATGTCGTGGCGGCGCTCCGCCCTGCCCCATTCCGGGTTGTCCTTCAACAGTTCGACGTACAGCCGATTCAGGCGGCTGGTGGCGCGGATGTCGAAGGCGTTTTCGCTGATCTGGCGGACCGTGCTGATGCCGGCCAGCGGCAGGAAGAAGCCGAAATGATCGGGAAAATCCGTGAAGGCACAGGCGACGGTCTCGCCGCTCGCCAGGTCTTCGGCCTCGAAGTCCACCCCGTCGGTGGCGAGGATGAACTTCGCCTTGGCCTTGGCATTCGCCGGGCTGGCCTTGAGCGCGGCCAACGTTTGCGCCACCCGCCCCGCGTCGCAGGTCAGGAGGTGGATGTTGCTGGTCTGGAGCACACCGCCAAGATCGGACTTGTTCGATGCCCCCGCGCGCAGGCGCTTGATCGTCGTCGGCTTGTTGCCGAAGGCTTCGAGGAAGGCATAGGGAAACGCTGCAGAGTCAAAGGGCTGCTCCGCAAGGTCGGTGATCGCCTGTTCGATTTCTACCGCGTTCATGGGCGTGCGGACACCCCTGCGAACAAGGTCGCCAGCAGGCTGATGTCCTTGCGTCCGTCGCTCATATCCGGCCTTGCGTTGTTGTCGGCCCGTCGGCAAAACAGCGGTGCGTGTTCACGGTCGTACTCCATTCGATGAAAGGCATGACCCGCAGCATGTTGGCACTTGTCCACCGCACTGATCCATCCAATCGTTAGCCACTGGTTGATCGGTATCGCCCTTGGCACTGCGGCGCCGATTTCAGCAGTTCGTTTCGCGGCCTTCATGGGCTGCTGTCGATGGGGTGCCCTGGCCTACGCGTCCTCCCAAGGATTGATCACGTCCGCCAATCTCGGACACCCACTCTTGCGGTGGAAAACTGGGTGTCCTGCGCCGCCAATCTCGGACACCCACTCTTGCGGTGGAAAACTGGGTGTCCTACGCTTCCGTCCTGCGCTTCCGTCCTGCGCTTCCGTCCTGCGCTTCCCTGTCCTGCGCTTCCCTCTACAGGCCGATCTGTTGTGCTGCGCTTACGCCTCGCATGGCGACACCAAGCATGTGCTGTTGTTTCCCGAAGATCCGCACGAGTGCTTCGAGTTCGCCGCCGCAGCGCTGGATCTGGCCGAACGCTTGCAGACACCCGTGTTCGCGGCAATCTCGGACGGCAATCTCGGACGGCAATCTCGGACACCCACGCTTGCGGCAGAAAACTGGGTGTCCTGCGCTTCGTTCCCGCGGCGGTCGGCTTGAGCGCATGGTTAGAGCGAGCAGCGAAGCTGGAGGGTTTTGCATGATGGGCGAGTGACGCGGCGACGGTGAGGGCGAAGCGTAGCGCTGAACGCCGACGTGCGAAACGGTTGGAAGTTGCCGTGTTGGCAACTGCGTGGCAAGGCCAGTGGCGAACCTGCCGCACCCCTGGTGATTGGCTCTTCGCACCAGCGCGCTAACACCTGAATTAAGCCGCGCCGCGCAGTGGCGAAAGCTTTGCGCTAGCGTAGCGCAAGCGCAAAGGTGAAGCCACGAAGCGGTCTCGGCTTGAACGAATTGTTACACCGATGCGTCTCGGAATGCACGAAGGACAGCATTGATCCGAGTTTGATAGCCAGCACCTTGCGCCTTGAACCACTCAAGAACGTCTTGTTCGATGCGAAGCGAAATTGCAGCTTTGGGCGGCTGGGGCTTAAGCCCACGACGAACGATGCCGCGCACGATGTGACGCACCTCAGTCTCCGGATGATCCGGAGCGGAAGCCACACGGCCACCAGATTTGAGTTTGGTCCAGTCAGTCTTTGATTGCATTGAAGTAGAGCTGCGTTTCGTGGCGGGTCGCTTGGCGGAAGGAGATGATGCGGATTTCATGTTCGGTCTCCGTGTGGACGATTGAGACAGGAACGCCGGCGAGCAAGCCGAGAGTGACAAATCGCTGTTCCCGATAGGAGAACCGGTCATCTTCGTAGGTGAAGGTTAGCCCCTCAAAGACGGCAACAGCATCTACAAAGTCGATGCCGTGTTGCTTGAGGTTGAGCGAGCGTTTGCGCTCTGACCATGTGAACTCCATGGCATGAAGTGTATATACAAAACGAAACACACGCAAGGAGGCTCGGGCAGCGGTCTAACACCTGAGTTAAGCCGGACCGCAGCCGGCGAGTGAATCACGCGCGAGACCGCGAAGCGGTCTCGGCTTGAACGAGTAAAAAGAGACTTCCCACATCCTACGGCCTCGAAGACCGGAGGGTCCAAGGGCCATGAGGGTAGTTCTACACAACCGTCAGCAGAAGGGGAAGTCTCGATGAATACTACAACCACAGCAACCGGCCTCGTGGGCGTGGATCTGGCCAAGAAGGTATTTTCGATTTGCGAGGTCGATGGTGGGGGTCGGGTCGGGCGTCGTCAGGATCTGACGCGCGATGCATTTGGCGTGTGGCTGGTGCAGCGACCGGCGGGGACGGTAGTGGCGATGGAAGCGTGCAGCG
>Ga0210016_1004422_pt1 | contig 11984 bp, 8 predicted proteins | sample CryGeyCG2014_300_FD_185454 | JGI IMG/M metagenome (GOLD analysis project Ga0210016, IMG submission 185454) | Groundwater microbial communities from aquifer - Crystal Geyser CG02_land_8/20/14_3.00 (SPAdes) (version 2) | ecosystem: Environmental > Aquatic > Deep subsurface > Groundwater | place... | reverse complement strand
CGACGACCACTTACACCCTCACTTGCGTCAATTCCTACGGAACTTCCACACCGGATAGTGTTACGATTTGCGTTTCTAATTGTTCTTGCGCTTCCAGCACTTGCGTCGGCGACACTTGTTCCGATGGCTGCGGAGGCAATTGTGCCGGAACTATGCCCAATACTTGCAGTAGCTGGGGATCTTGCAGCAAAGATTGCGGAGGCGGCATCCAGACTAAAAGTTGTTTTTGCCCTTCCCGAACCGAAACTCAATCCTGCAACGCTCAACCCTGTTCATCAGGTTATCGGGAAGTGACGCCGTGGTAGAGATTAGCTTTTAGCTGTTAGCTTATAGCTTTTAGCTTATAGCTTTTAGCTTTTAGCTGTTAGCTTATAGCTTTTAGGGATTAGTTTTTAGTAAAGATAATTTTTAATAAAAGATAAATATGAGAAAAAAAATCATAATGGGGGCGGCAGCCATAGTCTTCTTTTTAGCGGTAGCGGAAATTTCCCTGGCCGGTCCTTTGATTGATCCGCAAATCAATAAGCTGAATCCGGCCGTGATGGAAACGATGAAAAAAATTATTTGCGAAAAAAGACAAGGAAAAATCGAGGAAAGGAAGGCTAAATTTGAAGAACGCAAGACTAAGCACATGGAAGCTTACAACAACTTGCAAAACCGCCTGGAAAAGCTTTCCGACAAACTTTCAGCCAAAGGTTACGACACAACGGAGTTAGACGAAGACATCGCGGTTTTGGAGGAAAAAATCAACCAGTTTGAGACTGATTTCGCGGCAGCTTACGAAAAGATGAAAGAAGCGAAAAATTATATGTGTGAAAACCACACCAGCGTGGAAAATAAAAATGAAATAAAAGCCACGCGCGATTTAATCAAAAAAGTCAGGCAAGACAGCGTGGAAATCCGGAATTATTACAAAAATACCATCCGACTGGACATCTGGGCGATTAAAAAACAGACGCCGAGCCAGTAATTTAAGTTGCTGAAGAATATAAATTTTCTCAAAATTAACTCGAATCCTGAATTTTCTGGCCAAAAATTTTCCCACCTTCGACGGCAGCTTTGGAAAATTTTTGGAGAAAATTCGGGTTCTCAAACAAGAATTTCTCGAAAATTTATATTCTTCAGTGGTTTTAATAATTAATAAAATTTTTACTTAACAATATGGAAGAACCAAAAAAAGTAAATAATCCTCCCGCCAATCAATCAATGGCAGCCGCCGCGCCGAAAAACATTTCCACCGCGACGGGCGCGCTGATTGTTTTAGCCGCGGCCGTAATCGCGGGGATAGCAATGTTTTATTTTTTCCGAACCGATTCTTCGGAAAATTTTTATGGCAATAATTCGATAATGCCGGGCGGATCTTTAAAGTCGAAAACAGAGACAGCGGACACGAAAGAAGATGAAACGGCCTCCCAAGCTCAAGTCGAAGAAGAAGCCGCCCAGCCGGCGGACGAAGCCGCTTTAGATTTCGGCTATGAATTGAAAAAACTGGATGATCAGAATAATTCCGTCAGTTCCGATGATTTTGACGAAAATGAAATGTCGGATGCCAATATTGAACTTTAGGCTAACTCGCAACTTATAGATTTAATTGTAAGAACTATCAGCGTTATTTATAGTTTTAGCTTAATTTGCAACTGTCATTCTGAACAGCTTGAAGGCGTTAGCCTGAAAGCGTCGTGAAGAATCTCGTAATATAGGGATAAAACATGTTGAGGTTCGGGATCCTTCGCTAATGTTCAGGATGACAATGTTTATGGAAATTGATAAAAATGCAAGCAACGCTCTAATATCTAACAATTTAGCTTATTGACAAGCAATCTTAGCAAGAGTAAAATAAGAGGTTGTTTTCAGGCTTGAGCGTAATTATCATCAAAAGCAAAAATGAATTTTAAAAAGGGACCCTTTGGCGTTTTTTCTCGCGCAAAAAATACAACGGATAAAAAAAATTTAGTTAACAAACCCGCCATGGCGGCGGGCAAGCCTTCCGGGGCGGATAGGGGGAAAAGAATTTTTTTACGCAAACTGCCGAAAATAATAAGCAGAGTTTTTTTTTATTTTTCAGGATTGATGTTTTTGCTCTTGGGCGCGGCCGCGGTCTATCTTTTTTGGATCACGCCCAAAGCGGAATTGGTTCACCGCCAAGTGGCGCAAACCAGCATTATTTACGACCGGACAGGGGAGCATAAATTATATGAAATTCACGGAGAAGAAAACCGGAAAGTTGTGACGCACGAAGAAATTCCCGATTTGATGCGCTTGGCGACGATTATCGCCGAGGACAATTCTTTTTACGAGCATCATGGCATCAGTCTGTCGGCCATAATTCGTTCGGCCGCGGTTAATTTAAGAAATAGCGGATTATCCCAGGGCGCCTCCACTATCACCCAGCAGCTGGCGCGCAACGCTTTTTTGACGCGGGAAAAAAGCTGGGAAAGAAAAATCAAAGAAATAGTTTTAGCGTTGAAAATCGAAGCCCGTTACGGCAAAGATGAAATTTTGGATTTTTATTTAAACGAAATTCCTTACGGCTCCAACGCCTATGGAATTCAAGCCGCGGCTTTTATTTTTTTCGGCAAAAACGCGGCTGATTTAAGCTTGGATGAAGCGGCATTGCTGGCGTCTCTTCCCAAAGCGACGAATACTTATTCTCCTTATGGCAATAACAAGGATCTTTTGATAACGCGCCAAAAGATGATTTTGGAAAATTTGAAAGACAAAGTCGCCAATGAAGATAAAAAACTGGTAGCCGAAGCGCTGGCCGTCGACACCTTGGCCAAAATTATTCCTTTGCGGGAAAAAATTGAAGCTCCGCATCTGGTTTTTTTCGTTAAAGACCAGCTGGAAAAAACTTATCCCCGGGAAATTTTGGAAGAAGGAGGATTGAAAATTTATACCACATTGGATTACGATATGCAAAAAACGGCCGAAGCGACAGTCAAAGATTACATTTTAGCCAATGAAAAAAGGTATCGGGCGGAAAACGGCGCGCTGGTGGCCATCAATCCCCAGTCCGGAGAAATTTTGGCCATGGTGGGCAGCCGGGATTATTTTGATGAAAAAATAGACGGAGAGGTGAATGTGGCTATCCAAATTCGCCAGCCGGGATCCTCCTTCAAGCCGGTTGTTTACGCCAAAGCTTTTGAAAAAGGCTATCAGCCGGAAACTATCATGATTGACGTGGAAACCAATTTCGGGCCGGACGGAACGGGCAAGGATTATATTCCGAATAATTATAATTTGAATTTTAACGGTCCTTTGCCCATGCGCAATACTTTGGCGATGTCGCTCAATATTCCGGCGGTTAAAACTCTCTATTTGGCCGGAATTGATGAAACTATTGATTTAGCTGAAAGACTGGGAATAACTTCCTTAACCAGAAGAAGCGCTTACGGCCTTTCTTTGGCTTTGGGCGGAGGAGATATGACTTTGCTCGAAGAAACAGCGGCTTTTTCTGTTTTTGCCAATGATGGCAAAAGAAATCCGGCTACGGCTATTGCCAGAATAATCGATCATACGGGACAGGAGATTGTCAATCTTGCCAAAAAAGACGAGCAGGTAGTGGACGCGCAAGTGGCGAGAAAAATAAATTCCATACTTTCGGATAATAGCGCGCGCGCCCCGGTTTTTGGCTCGCAGAACGCTTTCTTTTTCAAAAACCGGACAATCGCCGGAAAAACCGGAACCACTCAAAATTTTCGCGATGCCTGGACGGTCGGCTACACGCCGAGAATCGCCGTGGGAGTCTGGGTCGGAAATAATGACAACCAGCCTATGCAAGCGGGAGCGGACGGATCAGTGGTAGCCGGATCCTTGTGGCACAAATTTATGGAAGCGATAATTTCCCGCTATCCGGAAGAAAAATTCATCGAATATGAAAAAGTCAAATCGAGTAAGCCGATGATTACCGGAAATTTTGAAACGAAAACAATCTATTTTGATGAGAAAAAAGGCAAGCGGGTGAGCGAGAAAAAGAAAGGCAAGGATAATGTGGTGGAGAAAAAAGCGCCGGTAAACAAGCATGGCATTCTTTTTTATGTCAATAAAGACAATCCGCTGGGGAATTACGCTCCCAATCCCGATGATCCGATGGCGATTCGCTGGGAAGAAGCGATAGATAAAGCGTATGAGAAGGAAGACAAGAAGGACTAAAAATATGTAATTTTAAATTTTAAGTTTTAAATCAATTTTAAATGTTTTAATTTTTAAAATTTAGTAATTTACCTGCCTGCCGGCAGGCAGGTAATAAGTTTAAAAATTAGATTGCCGCGTCGCTATGCTCCTCGCAATGACAATTTTTTTAAGTTATTTTTATCCGGCTTTCCGGGATGATTTTTTGGATCAGAGCCGGTAATTCAGCGGAATATTTCAGGCGGTAAGGCGTTTCCATCTTGGAGCGGGCAATTTCCAGATAAACCTTGGTTTCGCCTTTGGCGCAGCGATCAAAAAATTGCGAAAGGTTTTTCAAAGTTTCTTTGGTGACGCCTTGAGGCAAAAAAAGCGTAAGGGCTGATACGGGATGAGAATTATCCGAACAGCCATTTTTTTTCCGGATAATTTCAATTCTTTGGAATTTATCCAATTCTTCCGGCGTAACAGCTTTAACGCTGTCGCAAAGAAGCTTAAATTCGCCGTCTTTGTCGGAAATTTTTCCACTGGCTAAAATTATTTTGTCTTCTTCCCAAAAACCGGCAGTGGCTTCCAAAAGCTTGGGAAAAACAAGAATTTCCATCTTAGCGACCATATCTTCCACCATGACAAACAGCATGGTTTTTTGATTTTTCAGGTAAATTTTATGAATGCTGGAAATAACCCCGCCGATATTGACTGACCGGCCGATGACGGAAGTGTCAATCTCCCGCAGGGGAACGGCCAATTTGCGGAAATATTCCTGATATTCCCTGGTGGGATGGTCGCTGATATAAAGGCCGAGCAATTCTTTTTCCCAACTTAAGCGCTGTTTCTGGCCGGCCGGTTCTGATTGAGACAAAGTAATTTCCGGCAGGAAATTTTGAGCTTCTCCAAAGAGGCTGGTTTGTTTGGATTTTTTCAATTCTTGAAAATTTTTCGAATAACTCAAAATATTTTCCATGGAAGAAATAATTTGGTTTCTTTCTCCCAGGCCTTCGAGAGCGCCGACTTTAGCCAGAGCTTCCAGCGATTTTTTATTCAAATCTTTAGTTTCCACCCTTTCAATGAAATCAGTCAGGTTCTTGTATTTTCCATTGCGCTTTCTTTCTTCAACAATTTCATGGGCGACGGTATGGCCGACATTTTTGATGGCGTTCAATCCAAAACGGATTCTTTCGCCGGCAACGCTATGCGGCATAATGTTGGCGCTTTCTTTTATTTTTTTATCATTACTTTCAGAATCTATAATTTTCTTTAGAAGCGTAGCATTGCGGGCAGGTTCTTTTTTGTTCTCCGTATCTGTGATGACGGCAAATTCTTCGAAACTTTCATTAACATGAGGCGGCAAAATTTCCAAACCCATTTCCCGGCATTCGGAAACTTCAATGGCTACGCGGTCGATATTATCTTGATCGGAAGTGAGCAACGCGGCCATAAAAGCGGCGGGGAAACGCGCTTTAAGATATGCCGTTTGATAACCGATCAGGGCGTAGCAGGCGGCGTGCGAACGATTGAAGCCATAACCGGCGAAGGGCTCGATAAAAGCGAATATTTTTTCTCCCACCTGGCGGTCAATCCCTTGCCGAACGCAGCCATCAATGAATTTTTGTTTTTGCTCCTGAATCAGGACAAAGATTTTTTTGCCCATAGCTTTGCGCAGGACATCGGCTTCACCTAATGAAAATCCGGCCAAATCCCGGGCAATCTGCATAATTTGCTCCTGATAAACAGCCACGCCGTAGGTTTTTTCCAGGATGGGTTTCAGTTTGGGATGCAGATATTGGATGGTTTTTTGCCCGTGTTTGCGGGAAATGAAATCCGGGATCCAATCCATTGGTCCCGGCCGGTAAAGAGCCACCATGGCGATAATATCTTCAAAAACGCCGGGCTTAAGCTGTTTGAGATATCTTTTCATGCCGGAACTTTCCAATTGGAAAACGCCGGTGGTTTCCGCTTTTTGCAACAGCCGGTAAGTTTTTTGATCGTCCAAAGGGATATCATCAATATTGATTTCCAAGTTTTTTATTTTTCGGACAATCCGCAAAGTATTTTGAATGATAGTCAGGTTTTTGAGTCCCAGAAAATCCATTTTAAGCAATCCGATTTTTTCCACGAAACTGGATTGAGTGGAAGAAGAATATTGAGTAACTGTTCCCTCGCTTTTCCCGATGATTCTTTGGAGCGGCGTATATTCAGTCACCGGTTCCTTGGTGATGACTACTCCGCAAGCGTGCATGGAAGCGTGGCGCGCCACGCCTTCCAATCTTTTGGCGCTATCAATTAATTTCTTGGCATCGGGGCTGCCAGCGTATAAATCCTTAAAATCCTTAGTTTCTTTCAGAGCCTCTTCAATGGAGGAAAACAGCGGAATGGCCTTGGCGGTTTTGTCGCAAAAATCGTAAGGAAGTCCCAAAGCTCTGCCGGTATCGCGAATGGCGGCTCGCGCGGCCATCGTTCCAAAAGTGATAATCTGGGCCACATGATCGTTGCCGTATTTTTTTCGGACATAATCCAAAACTTCATCGCGGCGATCATCGGCAAAATCCATATCTATATCCGGCATGGAAATTCTTTCCGGATTAAGAAATCTTTCAAAAAGAAGATCGTGTTTGATCGGATCGATATTGGTGATGCCGATAAGATAAGAAACAAAACTGCCAGCCGCGCTGCCCCGTCCCGGCCCGACGACAATTCCCTGATTTTTTGCCCAATTGACAAAATCCTGAACGATTAAAAAGTAAGAGGCGAATCCGGTTTTTTCCACCACGCTTAGTTCATATTCCATCCGCTCCAGATATTTGGGATCAGGATTTTCACCAAATTTCTTACGAAGTCCGACTTCGGAAAGATGGCGGAGGTAGCTTTTGTCGGTAAAGCCTCCGGGAACTTCGAAATGAGGCAGTTGCGTTTCGCCTAATTTAATTTCCAAATCGCATTTGGCGGCAATTTCTTGAGTGTTAACGATGGCTTCCGGAAAATCCGGAAAATAACTGGCCATTTCTCGCGGACTTTTAAGATAAAGTTCAAAATCCATCAGATTCATCCGGTCTTTTTCCTGAACTTTTTTATTGGTTTGAATGCAGAGCAAAATATCCTGGATAGCCGCGTCCTCCTTGTGAACATAATGAACATCATTGGTGGCGACAAGCGGAAGCTCCAGTTTTTGAGCGATTCGAGCGAGGGTTTTATTGGCAATGGCTTGATTGGGAAAGTTGGGATGATGTTGAATTTCCAAGTAAAAATCTCCCGGAGAAAAAATATTTTTGTATTCCAGGGTTAATTCTTCAGCTTTAGCCAAATCGCCGGAAATGGCGGCGGAGGGTATTTCTCCTTCAGCGCAGCCACTTAAACCAATCAAGCCTTCGGCGTATTTTTTAAGTGTCGGACGATCGATGCGGGGTTTGTAATAAAAGCCCTCCAGATGAGCGATGGAAATCAGGCGCATTAAATTTTTATAACCGATTTGATTTTTAGCCAGGAGAATCAAGTGGTGTCTCTTACGATCCAAGCTGTCAGAATTCTTGCTGGTTAAACCGTTAGGCGCCACATACATTTCGCAACCGATAATGGGCTTGATCCCTCTTTTTTTGGCTTTCATAAAAAATTCAATGCCGCCATAGAGAACGCCGTGATCCGTAATCGCCAGCGATTCCATGCCGAGTTCCTGGGCGCGATCCAGCAAATCGTCGATTTTGGCCAGACCGTCAAGGAGGCTGTAATGGGTATGGACATGTAAATGAGTGAACTTCATAGAATAGGGAATTTTAAATTTTAAGTTTTAAATTTTAAATCAATTTTTAATGTTTAAATTTTTAAAATTTAGTAATTTATATTTCAATTAAAATTTAAAATTTGTAATTTAAAATTAAATAAAAAAACCACTATATAAAATATAGGGGCTGGATATTTACAAATAGGGGAATGTATCTCATGTAATTTTGGCCTTCATTTCCCGGATCGCTCACTGGGTTTTGCAAGGCGAAATTCTACCGATTCGAATATACGAATTAAATCCGAATCTACGAATAAACTATAGCATAGTTTGAAAAAAACTGGAAATTGTGAAGACAACTTCCATTTGTTTTTGCGAGCCCGCCGAAGGCGGATAAACTCCACAAAGCAATTCCTGCCTGCCGGCAGGCAGGTAATAAATTTTAAAATTAGATTGCCACGGTCGTCCCAAAGCCTTGGGACTTCCTCGCCTGCCTGCCGGCAGGCAGGCAATGACAAAAAATCATAATAGGAATGACAATAATTGCAACGAGATGTATACTGCATTTATGAATCTCAACCTGGAAAAAAAATTAGGCAAGCAGGGCTACCAAATAATCATTGGCGTGGATGAAGCGGGGAGAGGACCGTTGGCCGGACCAGTTATCGCAGCAGCGGTACTGCTGCGGAATTTCGAATTTCGAATTTCAAATTTCGAATCAAATCCAAATAAAAAAATATCAAATGACAAAAATTGGGATTTAATAAAAGATTCCAAGAAACTATCTGCTAAGCAACGCGAGTCAGCGGTTGATTTGATTCAGAAAAATTTTTATGTCGGCGTGGGAAGTTGCGATCATAAAACCATTGATCGGATTAATATTTTGCAAGCGACTTTTTGGGCGATGAGGAAAGCGATAGCCTCTCTGATGAGAGGAATTTCCAAATCCCAACCTTGCCTACCAGCAGGCAGGTTTCCAATTTCCAATAAAATTCCAAATTTCAATAATAAAAAAAATACCAAATACCAAATACCAAATACCAAATATATAGCGCTTGTCGATGGAAATAAGACTATACCTAATCTAAAAATAAAACAGCAGGCGATTGTTAAAGGGGACGATAAAATTTTTTCTATCGCGGCGGCGTCAATTATTGCCAAAGTAACCCGGGACCGCTGGATGCTGAAAATGCACCGGAAATATCCTTGCTACGGTTTTGATAAACATAAAGGTTATGGAACCAAAAATCATCTGCAAAATTTGGAAAAATACGGGCCATCAGCTATCCATCGTTTGAGTTTTCGTCCGATAAAAAAAATAGAATAACTATTTTTAATAATTATTAAGCAAATACCCTGTGGATAACTTAAAAAATATCCACTTTTTTGTTTTATTTAAAGGTAATACTTAACAAAATATTTGATATCAAATATAGTATAACGAATTAAAAATTAGGAGTAATGAATTATGAATTATAAGACAAAAAAGGAAAATATTATCTTAATCTACCTGCCAGAGAAAGGATATCCAATTAAAATTTATCAAAGTTTAGATCTCTACCTGCTGGCAGACGGATTGCGATTCGTCCTAAATGTTCGAAACTTGCTTAAACGACATTTTTAGGAGAAAAAACTTTAAATAATGCTATTGAATTTTTATGTTTTAGAATTTAAAAAAAAACAAATGACCGGCAGCGGGTTAGCAATTTTTTTTAGATAGAAAAATTAAAAAACTACAATAATTTTTTATTTAATTGAATATTAAAGATGCGCCTGTGGATAACTTAAAAAATTATCCACTTTTTTGTTTTATTTAAAGCCTATATTTGATAGAGTATTTGATATCAAATATAAAGCCAATGGGCTTGAATTAAGTTTCAAAAAATCTTATAATAACAAGTAAAGGAAGCCTTTGCTTAAAGTAAAATAAAAACAAATCAATTTGATCAAAATGGAGGAAAAAATAGAAAAAAAAGAAAGCTCTCAACTACCAGTTTTTATCACTCTTTCTCAAGCCGCTAAAATCTCCGATTATACCGCGGAGCATTTAAATTTGCTTTGCCGGAAGAAAATTTTAAAGGGCCAAAAAATTGGCCGCAATTGGAATACCACGGAAGACTGGCTGGCTGATTTTTTAGCTTCAGATTTCCGCAACGCCCATAAAAGAAAATCATCAAAGCAGAATAAGAAGCAGAGTAAAAAATTTTTTGAAAAGAAATTTCGCGCTCCGGTTGAGAAAATAAAAAAGGAATCGGCTGATAAAAATTTTCCAGTGGCGGAAAAAAGTTTTTGCTCAAACCCCGTAGAGATTTACGCGGAAACGGAAACAACTTATAAAAAAGATAAATTTTTGTGGTTGAGTGTAATCACTAAATTTTCTTTTTTAATTTTGATTGGATTATTCTTTTTTTTCGGAGCGCCTGTCGTTCATTATCTTTGGAATAATTATGGATTTATCGGTGAAAAAATTCCGGTGGAAATTTCGGAAGACTCTTTTCTTTTTTCCGATGAGCCGGGAAAAATAAAAGTAGCTCAAGTTGGAAAAGTCAAGGGAGAAGAAACGGACAACGCCGGAGATTCCATCGCCGCCAGTGAAAATTTTCGGATGAAAGAAATAAGTTTCGGCGGAGTTTTGCTGGCATCCGCTGACGGAGAAAATCTGCCGCTGGAAATTTCCGATATGAAAACCAAAACTTTTATAAATAAAGATGGAACGGAAGCGCAATCTTTAATTACTTGGAGAACAAATAAATTGGCCGTTTCCGAAATGACTTATGGACGAATCGACAGTCAAATAAAAAAAACCATGCAGGAAGAGTATTTCGGTTTTAATCACGGAGTAGCGCTGGCCAAGTTGGATTTGGGAGCTACTTACACTTTTGAAGTCAAGGCGCGGGACAAATGGGACCGGATGATTTTATCGGATAAGTTTTCCGTTTATACCGGTTCCAAAGTAATTTCCGTTTTTGATTTGATTATCAAAGCTATTAATGAAACTTTCGGTTGGGCTATGAAAGAATAGTTTTTGCAAAAATAGACCATATGAAAATAACCAAAAGAAAAATTCAAATCAGTCTGGTTGCCATCGCGATCTCTGTCGCGCTGGGAGGAATTTTTTCTTACGCGAATTTGGAAGCGCAAACCGTTAACGAAATTAATGTTTCCGCTTATTTGGTCAACAATCAAAATAAAATAATTCCCAATGGCGATTATGAAATTCGCTTCGCGCTTTATCTTTTAGATCGGGAAATTGTGGATGCTTATCCTTCCGAAACGGACGCCACTGTCTGGCAGGAAACGCAAACGGTAACTTTAAACGGCGGATTTCTCAACGCTTACTTGGGCCGGGTCAATGCTTTACCGGCCAGTTTAAATTTTTCGCAAAATATTTATTATCTCGGTATTCGGATGGGAGTTGACAGTGAAATGGTTCCCCGCAAAAGAGTGGGCGCGGTGCCTTTGGCTTTAAACGCTTTGAATGTTCGCGGAGCCGTTCCCGGAACACAAGAAGGCAATATTTTAATTTTGGGAAAAAATGGGAAAGTGAATGTCGCGCAATTGCCCACGGGAACTTCCGGCACTTTGCTTAATTTAACTGGTAATAATTTTTCTTTAAATGAAGGAACTCTTACTGACGGAAAACTGTGTGTATATGTGGCAGGCACTGGCTTGGTTTGCAACACAGATCCGGGAAGCGGAGGCTCTTATACAGCCGGCTCCGGATTGACACTTTCTGGAACAGAATTTAAGCTCGGTGGAACGCTTACGGAAAATGCTAATTTTACCGGAGCTTATGATTTACAATTAGGCGATACCAACAGCGAACTTAAAATTATGGGAAGCGGGGGTGTTTTCTACGCCATTCTTGACGCTGGAAATATTACCCTCACAGACAAAACTTTGATTTTACCCAACGTCAACGGCACGCTGGCCACCTTGGACGGGGGACAAACTTTCACATCCGCTATCTGGAACGGCACCGACATCGATATTTCCGACTACACTAATTTAACCGCCACCGGCGCTTTGAGTCTGTCGGCCGGGGACGCTTTAACGCATTCCACCGCCGACGGCTACATCCATCTGCCTTCCGGCGGTTCATCCGCGCAGATTTTGCAATACGCGTCCGCCGGCACGGCTA
>Ga0210016_1004416_pt1 | contig 11988 bp, 9 predicted proteins | sample CryGeyCG2014_300_FD_185454 | JGI IMG/M metagenome (GOLD analysis project Ga0210016, IMG submission 185454) | Groundwater microbial communities from aquifer - Crystal Geyser CG02_land_8/20/14_3.00 (SPAdes) (version 2) | ecosystem: Environmental > Aquatic > Deep subsurface > Groundwater | place... | reverse complement strand
GCAAAGAAAAATGTTACATCTGTTGCATCAAAATATAAAGTATAGTCGAAGTTCTCGTCATCCTTAACTTTACCTTTCCCGCCTAATATAGAAACAAGTAAGGATGTTGCCCGTTGTTGCCCATCGAGGATATATGCCCATTCCTTGAACTTTCTTACAGTATCCTCATCATGTGGAAATTCGAACCCACCGAGTTTCCGATGCGTATGCAGATAACTATCTGTTACCCAATAGAGAATGCTACCGATTGGATAGAACCTGAAGATACTATCCCAGAGTTTTCGGATATTCTCAGGTTCCCATACGAATTCTCGCTGAAACGTAGGAATAAATAGTTTGTCTTTGGACAACTTTTCTTCAACAAATGTATTTATTTTCGAAGTTTCAGATTCTATCTCACGTGTTAGATTTGACATCCTTTTCACCTCATTTTACATAGACGCCATTTCATATAACTTAGGTATAAGCGAACAAGTTCGGATATACCACTGATTTAGAAGGATATACGAAGTACTTTGAATATATATCCCTTTGTTTAAACTATTCATACTATTCCTCCTTTTATCTAATCATGCATTACTGCCTAAATGTAAAAATACATTCTCAATATTAATTATTGCCAAATGAAAATGTTTGTCAATAATGTATAGGGATCATAAAAAATTTAAAAGATTTAAACAAGTGTCTCTTGTGGGAAGAATTAGCGCGAATCTTCAGGCCATTTTGATTTAAGCTCCACAGTATCGTCCTCTATTGGTTGCTTATTGAGAACCCTATCTATGATGTTTATTACTTTAGATTCGACCTCATGATTTTTCATATCTACCTCCCACAAATTCATCTAACTTTTTCATAAAAACTATTTTGTTTATGTCTCTAAATTGCCATGTTATAAATTTACGAATTATATCGTCCATATCTTGCCATTTTTTAACCAATCTGGGATTTCTATAGCTGCATCTCGCACTTTTGGATGATTTGCAAACATAAGCCGAAGGGTTCGCACGGCAGAATATGCTGATTTAATAATCTCTCGTTGTTCTTTAAAATACTTTTGGTCAAACACATCTTCATTTACTGAGTGTGCAGGCTTTTGTCTCATTTTTCGAATTTTTCGAAGAGTTGTTATTGTTTCTTCCCAAGGCTTCCAATCGTTGGTTCTAAAAAACTTTCTTATCCAATCATCAAGGATCTGCAATGTCCCTTTTTGGGTGACTTTAATCTTACCGTCTTTTCGTTTAGTTTCATTCTCATAAGGCACTTCATTCTGAAAAAATTTTTTATTTATATTATCTGACAGCATCTTGTCCAATAACAGCATGAAATCATTGAATTCTTTTAGCGTTGGTCTGATGAGGAAACCAAAATGCTTTGGCCTGTTTTTACCATATTCACCAAAATCGTCTCTGAAAAGTGGCGGTCTTCCCATTGATGCAACCATTTGGTTAATAATATAGATTTCTTCTACAAAAGCAGTGCAAATTGGTTCTCTTTCGGGCCAATCACCAATAATTGTCGTACGGTAATAATCTGGATGTAACTTGTAGTCACCCTGCAGCTCCTTTGCTTTCCAAATTTGTTGATGTTCTAGTGTCAAATCTACAAGATAACGAAGGAATACTGCAACTGCTCGATTGAAATCGTTATCATATGAAAATCCAAAAGTTTGAAGTAAAACCTTATCACTTTCAGTCATTTCCTCTGAGTTATAGTAAATATGACCTTGCATATCATCATTTTCGTATCTGTATCTTGGATCATTTCTGTAGAATTCTAAAACTGACAAGTCAAAGGAACGGTATGACAATTGTGGTTCACCAAAAGCTAAGCAGAGCTTATATGGTTGGCTCTCATAATCACGTGGGTTTACTACAGCTTTGAGATATTTTGGGGTTGGATATATACAAATATGATAGGATAAGTCTTTATCAAGTTTTGGAAGTTGTTTCTCCTTTTGTTCGAATCCTCTACGATTAACATGCGGATTAATATCAGTATCTTCATCAATCACACCAACAAGCTCTTCCTCAACCAGTTCCTTTAGAATAGCTTTTAATTTCGTTCTATCTTCATTGAAGTTTTCCAACAAAATTAAGATGGAGATGCCATTGAAATCATTAGATTCCAAATAGAATTTTGTAACTATTTTCATGACATTTTTTTTGGATATCTTTATCATTTTAACACCAATTACAAATTAAAGTTTTTCTTTCCTTTTTAGTGTTTCCTTGATTTTCAAAAAGATTGCCCCAAGGTAGTTGTTTATGCAACTTACTCTTAATCCAAGTAGTTCTTTTATACATCTAAATGTTGTTCCAAATTTTTTTGTAGTCATTTTCATTATAACAATATTATATCTCTTAATTTTTTACTTGTAAATATTTTACTGAATACAAAATATTTTGAAAAGTGAAAATTAAACAAGGCAACGAAATGTGATTTAGAATTTAATATATGTTCAAGACTTATACGCTTGAAACTTAGTATAGCTAAATAAAGGAGCGTAGTAAACGCTTAGGATTGAATGCCTGAATTGTGAAAAATTGTTAAGCACTAATTGTATTTCCTGGTCTGAGATCCGCTAATGTAAACACCTCCACTTGGTCGATGAAATGGTCTTGCTTCTTCGTTTTCCGGAGGATCTCAGCTTGATGCTTTTCTGTCAATATGACGTCAACATAGGGTATTGCAGACGAAATTATGATATCCAACACATCTGATTTCAAGGCCTTCCGTCTATCTGGATAGAATTTATAGAACACATTGAATGTCATCATTTTGACTGAAGGGAACGCATCTACTTCAATTTTGTCCTCGGAGAGTCTGTATTTTTGGAAGAACTGCGGTGCTCGTAGCTTGATTTGATATGAAGTTACTTTCTTCACGAACCCTGATATCATCATTGGTGTGTATCGGCCATCTTTCCTTGGTGAATAATTTTGCAATAAGCTCAGCATACCCCTTAATATGCTTGCCTGGCTTCGTTGCCATTTCTGTTCCCTTCTGCAGAACATTTGTGTTTCAAAGAGATGTGCAAGAGCTTCCTTTCGAGTCATACCTGGCGGCAGCTGAATACCCCATGGGGCTACTAGTGTAGGATCAATATTACTCGGATCTGGATAGTGATCAATTTCTGCCTCAAGTAATTGCTCATACCCTTTTAGAAAAATGGATGGCAAGAAAGAGAAAAAATCCAAGAACTTCTCATAAATCTGAGGAGAACGTCGAAGCTCTATTATAGTGAAAACGGAAAGGCATAGCAAATGATCTGAAACGATAAATCTATTGAAAATAGTGCGAAACTCAACAGTTGGTCTTTTTATCATCTCACTAACTACATTAGTATCGAGCAGGCATAATTTATAATTATGGCCATTTAGTTTTATCATTAGTAGTTCCAATCAGTAACACCAGAAGTTAGTGTATAACTTGTTCATAATCAAACAAGTTTGTTTATACCACAAAATTGACATATTTTGTAAAGTATCTCCTTTACACTTGATGAGCGCTATTATCCTAAAATTCTTTTCGTTCTTTTTCGTCATCATATTATGCCCCACTAATTCCCCCTAACATGGCGTATACAGGGTAGAGTGTAAGAGGAAGTTTTGCCGAAGGCAAATTAGGTGAAACAAAGCAGAGTTTTTTACAACTGTCGTATGCCATGCCTATTTTAAACAGATTAAACCCCGAATATTTTATTGATCCTCACCTTCCACTCGTCTTCAAAAATTACCTGAAATTCAATTTTTTTCTCGGCAAATTCTAAATTTAATTCTCTCCAATCTTTCTGCAGTCCCAATTTATTACAAAAATCAAAAACATTCTTTTTATAATCAGTGTCTTCATTTTTTAGATGTAACCCTTTTGTCTCAACTATATATACCTTATTGTAATCATCTTGTTTTTTGTCACCGGTATCAGTAAAAATAAAGTCGGGATAAATTTTATGTTTCTTCCAGCCTTGTACATAATAATCTTGTCTTGATAAGTTCCTATACCACCACAAAAGCTTTTCCTGCTCATCAAGGTAAATTGCCACAGACTTTTCCATCTCATTAAATTCTTCATCTGGAACAAAGTCAAACAGGCTTCGTTGTATTGCAGTGTTATCCTGTCTTACAAGCGATTTAGAAGTTTTTTTCACCTTTATCCTGCTTGGCAATTTGTACCCACCCTTATCAGAAAGTAAAAAGAACCATAAGACTTTTTGCTCAATCAACCCTCTAAATACTTGTTCAGCTAACCTATCCCGCTCTTCTTCAAGATGCTTTCTTAATTCTTCAATAATAAAAACAAGATTGTTTGTAACTATTTTTTCATCATACTTTGATAAAAAGATGTCTATTGCTCTTTTGCCAATCTCATAACTTATCCACGGATTTGGCACAATATCCAAAATTTGTCTGGTGATAAAAACCTTGTTGATTTCCAATCCACCTTCTCCGGAAATAAATTCTTTAGCCTCAATTACCTTCTTTTTATCCTCACTAAGTCCTACCGTGACTTTTTCTTCCCTTGCTTTTATTTCTGCTAATGGAACATCTACTAATGACCTAAGATCAACTTTGCTCCAATCAATTCTACTCAAAATATCCATCTCATAATTTGTATCTCGCCAACTTTCGCTTTCCTGTATAACAAATTTAGGAAGATAAATGTTACCTTCAAACTTTTTAAATATCTCTCTATAACCAACAGCCCTTTCTTTTGTTGCCTCTACGCCTTCCATATCTCCTTCGTCCACCGATACCCTGCTTGCCAAATCCCCCAGCCCTTCTACCTCAAACCCTATTTTTACATTTTCTAAAAGTTCCCTTGCTTTCTGGCGAAAACAAAAGACATAACTCTCATCAAGTTCTTTCACCTTTGTTTTTCTTGCCTTTGGCTGTCTTAAAATTCTTCCAACCAATTGAGTAATACTTAGCTGAGAACTTGGATTGGTCAATATTGTAAGAAGATAAGCAAAAGGACAATCCCAGCCTTCCTGCAAGGCCTGTTTTGTAATAATATATCGAATCGGACAATCTTTGCTTAAGAGGTCAATTCCCTCAATATCATCTTTTTCACTACTTTTTATGGCTATTTCTTCTTCTAAAATTCCGCACTGTTTAATTAAGTATTCTTTGACATCTTCTACATGTATATACCTTGTTCCTCTTTGTTCTTTGCCTGTTCGTTCCGCCTGGACAAGACAAATTGGGCGGATATATTCTCCAGTATTCGCTTCATATTCTCTAGCTTTTTGCTCTAAAAGATTTCGTTTCTCCAAAGATGCAAGCATTGCGTCTTTCCAATCAACACTTGCCTTAATAGTGATATGCAAATCAAGCTTAATCATCTCTTCCCGATTAAGTTCCTGTCCAGTAATATTAACCAGATTATTACTGTCTTGAGGTGGGGTGGCTGACAACTCCACAATTATTGATGGGTTAAAATTTCTAATTGTATCTTGGGCAATTTCGCTGTATGCCTTATGCCCTTCATCAATTATGATTATAGGCTTCAGGATTCTCAAAGTATTACCAAGCGAAGTTTTAACGACTCTGCCATAAAAACCATTTTTATCGCCAAAAAAATCTAAATTAGAAAATTCTTTTAAAAGTTTTTCGTTGCCTTCTCTATCATCTTCTGGCGGGAAAAAATCAGCAAAACCACCATTATCCTTAAAGACCCTTAAGACTTCTTTATTCTGCCTGCTTCCTGACTGCAACATCAAAAGCATTACCACAAGATTTTCCTCTACATCTAATTTAGTGAACCTATCCATCTTCTCTAAGATAACTGTTCTTCCACCACTTGAAATATCCAAAACCTGACGATAAGGATGTTCACGATTTTTTAAATTGGCAAGAGTTTGCCTGTAAATCTGCGTCGTTGGTACAATCCAGAGGACAATTCCTGTTTGCTTTTTAAGATAAGTCCTATTTATCAGATCAATCGTATGGCAGGCAAGTAATGTCTTGCCACCACCGGTGGGAATTTTAAGGTAAAAATCTGGTAATTCTTCTCCTAATCCATTTTTCTTTGAACGATAAGTTGTACTTACAACTTTTCCCCAGGCTTTTAATGGGAAATTTATCGATAAATCCGGGTCTTCATCTATTAACTTCTTATTTTTTTCTTTAAATACAGCAAGTATTTCAAGATAATGTTTAACCTGCTCTAATGTCTTTTTTTGATATTCTTTAAGTTCCATTATTATTCGTCCATTTTTAACAATTTTTCTGGTAGTTTAATTCTTTCTAATCTCTGCTGAATAAGTTTTTTATCTGGTAGTTTGGTCTGATAGACGGAAATTTTCATTGGCTTATGGGCGTTACTTAAAGTTAAGCGAACTATACTTTCTTTTTTAGAACGACAAAGAATTAAACCAACCGATGGATTTTCATCAGGGAGTTTTATCTTTTCGTCAAGAGCCGCAAGATAAAATTGCATCTTACCTACATATTCAGGCTTGAATTCACTTATTTTAAGCTCGACCGGGACAAGACATTTGAGTTCTCTATGGAAAAAGAGCAAATCAATTCTGTATTCTTCCCCGTCTATCACCAATGGATATTCTTCTCCAATAAAAGACAAATTCTTACCAAATTCTAAGAAAAAATCCCTGAGATTGTTAAGGATCGCCTTGCGCAATTCTTTCTCTGAGAAGGTCTTTGATAGGTCTAAAAATTCTAAAATGTATTCGTCCTTAAGATGGCGGTGTATATCCTCGGCTGGAATGGCAAGTTTATCCTGTTCTATTTTCATTAGTTTATCTGGCTTTTGGGACAAGGCAAATCTTTCAAAATAGGCAGAGTCAATTTGACGATGGAGCTCTCGGAAAGACCATCGTTCCTTTATAGACATTCTCAAATAGAATTCTTTTTCTTCCATTGTTTTTGTTTTATCTAAAATAATAACATTGTGTGACCAACTTAATTCTCCCGACAGTGTCTGGAGAATTGGTTTATCGTGATAAGTTAAATAAAACTTTTTCATATGCCATAAATTCTGAATCGAAAATCCACTCTGTTCAGGATACTTCATTCTCAAATCCTGCGATAATTTTTCAACCACCCCAGCGCCCCATTTACTCCTTTCTTGAAGATTCACAATAATCTCGCCAGTAAACCAGTAAAGTTCAATCAATAATTTATTTACGGTAGTAATAGCTTTATGCTTGCTCTCTTCAACCTTCTTTATGATGGAAGAAAGCGACTCTTCATACTCTTGAATTTGCTTTTTTTCAATATCTGTTCTTTTCATTTTTATTCCTTTGTAACCTGCATTCTTTCTCAACAGGTTAATCCCTTAATTTGTATATTTCAAACGGCAATTGGCAATAGTCGATATGATATTCTAAAAGATAATCAGTATCAAGATATTTACCTGGAGCAAAAACTAATCTCTTTTTTTCTTTGTAAGGTCCTAAATTCTTTGCTCTCTCAAGGGTTAGTGCAGTTGATTTAAGATATTCAATATCTGGCTTGTAGAATAGATAAACTTCATATTCTTTTGATTCACCAATAAAATTTCTTGCTTCATCAACTCTTTCAGGGCCAAATTCTTCACCAGTGGCAGTATAAAAAACATATCGGGCAAGTTCAATGAAACTTGGGAGTTTGTTACCTTCTAAGATGCTTTCCATTTCAATTGGGTCACCAAGTTCAAAATAACTGAATGTCCCACCGAGACCTTTTCTTAATTTCTCATCTCTTGCATTGGGAACACCTTTGATTACCCTTCTCACTCTTTCAGCAGTAATTGTGTCTGCATAGTCTTCGCACTCAACCAAAACAAATTTACGGTTTCCACCATCTTCTTTGTTTAAATCTAAAACAGCATGTGCAGTAGTGCCAGAGCCAGCGAAAGAGTCGAGGATTATAGAATCCTTATCGCAAGTTAACTCAACAAATCTTTTTACAAGTCCAATAGGTTTTGGTGTTTCAAAAATATTTTCCTCTAGTATAAACTTTAATAATTCTTTTGCTGATTGCGTAGAACCGACTTCCGAATTTAATAAGATACTATTAGTTACCATCCCTTCCTGCACTTCGCTTAAATACTTTTTTAATCTAGGAACATTCTTGCCTGATTTACCAAACCATAATCTTCCTTCTTTGTATCCTTTTAATAAAGCTTCTTTTGTAAGGCGTGGATATGTCCCTGGAACAGGCTTCCAGCTTACACCATTAGGGAAAGTAATCTCATAAACTCCAGCTTCAGAACCGCTTTTCGCTTGTAATGCTACGCTTGTCCAAGGGCCACGAGGATCGTTATCCGGATTTTCATATCGAGCATTAGCAGTTTCGCTTCTCAAAAGAAAGTTAAACTTTTCACATAAGCCCGTTTTTCTATATGACAAAACATATTCATGATTTACTGACGCAAATTTTGCATCGTTTTGTACTACATTTTTCTTATTCCATATAAACTCAACTAAAAAATTCTCCTCTCCAAACACCTCATCCATCAGCATTCTTAAATGATGGACCTCATTGTCATCTATACTCACAAAAATAACTCCATCTTCACTTAATAATTCTCTTAACAACTTCAACCTTGGCATTGTCATGCAGAGCCACTTGTCATGGCGGGTTAGGTCTTCTCTGTCAACAACCTTTCCCAGCCATTCCTGCATCATTGGAGAATTTACATTGTCATTATAGACCCATCTTTCGTTGCCGGTGTTGTATGGAGGATCTATATAAATGCATTTCACCTTCCCAGCATAAGTTGGAAGAAGGGCTTTTAGAGCTTTGAGATTATCACCGTGAATTATGAGACTATCATTAAGACTAACTTTGTCTGTTAAACTCTCATCTTTCTTCGGGATAAGTTGATGATAATTCACCGTAAGATGATGATTCTGAACAAAAGTCTTTCCTTTAAAATTTAAAGTTGCCATTTATTTCATCCTCCATTTTTCATTAGCGCTGCATATAATGTTCCGTATGTCTGTAAGTGAGAAAGTATTTGGGTAAGTTAAGCCAACCGCAAACACGCTGTTATGCGCAGTAAGTAGCACTTTAAAATTTAATCCCCGCTTTCTCTGCTTTCATAATAAGGTAGTTGATAAAAGCAGAACACGATACGAGCATATACTTTGCATCTTCAAATTCAATATTAGACTCTCCAAGTAAAGCATGCCTAATACCTCCTGAATCACTTGTATATCCGTATATCGAAATAAAACCGTTTCTTAGCGCTCTATGCAACCTAAGACTCTGCTCAATAGTATTTAAGGCCTGCTCGAGGCTTGCTTTCGGATTTCCTGAAATAATTATAGATATTGCCTCCACGGCACTAATAGATTCTTTGATGGAATTTCTATAGTCTGGGCTTTTTCTGTCTGATAATTTTGCTAAAGCAGATTTTAAATGCAAATTTACCCCGGACAATTTGGTTTTAGAGGAGTTCTCTATAGCTTCCTCTATTGCACTTAACTCATTTTCATCTGTAATTTTAGCAATCATATCACCGACGAATCTATACCCCGATAACTCTCTTTCCATCATTTTATTACAATATTTTATAAAATTCTCTTTATTTACAGGACTATCGACTTGCGCGATAAACTCTATAAAATCATAAACTTTGTACCATTCCCACCCAAAAAACCATTTCTTAATCATTTCATGTGTATCTTGAAAATCATTATCAATATCATCTACTTGAAATTTAAAAAAATCAATCCACAATATCTTAAAAAAGAATTTATAAGCAGAATATGAAATCCAATCCGATTTGACATTATCGAGAAAAAATATTTGAAAAGCATTCCATAAAGCCGTTCTTAAATCATTATCCATTGATTCGATTTGAAACTCAGTTTTTACTGGCTCTTTACCTATTCTTTGAGAAAATTTCATATTCAGCCCTCTCATTAGAAGTATTTCATTAACTTAGGCATAGGCGAACGGTTCGCCTATGTTCCAAAATCATAAAACTGCACGAATTATCTCTCATATAATTCATTTTGTCAAGAACATTCACCGCTCCCCCTTTTGTCTAAATAATGCGGCATTTCTTAAATTGGTAAATAAATCTATTTTCAATATTAATTATTGCTAAATTAAAATCTTTGTCAAGGCTAATTTCCAAGCCTATTTCAGTATAATGCCAAAATTCTTAAAAATTGGTGCAAATATTAGCTTCATTATATGCTCACTAACCCATGCAGAATTCATGAGAGCAAGATAAACAACAATGATTCCAACAACTGCAAGCACTAAATTAAATAAAAATACTTTTACATTAGGTTCTTTTTTCTTCCTTGCCATTCTATCCTTCCTTTGGGTACTTAATCGTAATCGTTTTAGCCGTATCATTCCACCATACATCACAGCCAAGAGATTCTGCAACGAATCTCAAAGGAAGCATAGTCCTGCCGTTTTGGATTATCGGTTTTACATTATGGTTGTCGGAGTCTATCCACGTTTCTTTTCCATCCACTTTTGCTTTTGGATTATCTATCCATAACTCAATAGTTGTATCCTTAAAATTAATTGTTACTTTTCTTATATTTCCGTCCCAATCTATTGTTCCACTCAGCGCTTCAACAATTGCCCTAATCGGGACAACTGTCCTTCCCCACTCTTTTATGATTACAGGAGTAGTTCCTCTTCCTGGATCTATTTCCTGTTTTATACCATTAACAGTCATGTAAGGATTATCAGGATTCAAAATAATGATGAAACTATCACTCGTGCTTGAATTGCTCCATATGCTGAAAAGTTTGTTGAATTCGCCTTCATAAGTTTTTGCAATTGAACTGTCTTTTATGATAAGAAGGTTTTCGTCGTTCTCGGTGTTAGCCTGTTTTGTCGGGTTATAGCTTCCCGTTATCACTGTTTGTCCGTCTATAACAAAAAACTTGTCGTGCATCGTTTTCGGATTGCCGTCGTAAATGACATTTGCTCCTGCTAATTTGAGATTATCGTAAGTGCAGTACTGGGAAGCCTGTCTTGTTTCGTAAATTCCTTTTACCTTTACTCCTTCTTGAATCTTTTGCATAATTTCATTTGAGATTGGAACGCTCGTGAAAGTGAATGTAGCGAAATCTATATAACTTTTAGCACTGCTTATTTCAGAGACAATGTGATCTTCCACATTATCCTCTGGAGCAAAATAGGACTGGATGTCCGTAGTTCCGAGAGTCACGTGAGGATAGGGAGTATTTGCAGGAGAACTTGAACCGAATTTCCCGTTCCACATCTCATTGAATTCGGTTGTGTAATCTGCCGCAAGTTTACCTGAAGTAATAAATATTGAATTATTGTTGTTGTAAAAAAGGCAGTTTTCGGTCCAGTTAGTTGAACCGGTTAATACCTTGCTCCCGTCTATAACAGCAAACTTGTTGTGCATCAAGGCGCTTTTGTTATTATCGGTTTTAAGAAGTCCTGCACTTTTCAGAGGAGAGACTATGCTTGATTCTGTTTCTGTCTGTTCGTCGTCCATCATGACTTTAACATCAATTCCTTTTTTGTATGCTGAAAGAAGTGCAGATACAATATCTGAATCGTTTATATCATATACCGCGGCATAGAGGCTTTTACTTGCAGAATTAATGAGGTTTATTATTTCACTTTTCACTTCGTTGCCTTGCGTAGGCGGAAACCAGATGCTTATGTTAGATTGGCTGATTGCAGATAAAGGAAAAGAGAGAGACAATACAAGCAAGATAATAAAAAATAGTGTTAACTTTTTCATGCCAAGATCTCCTTCTCTTTTTATTGTATTCTCCTGGCAAATATTTCAAAACTTTACTCTTTTGTAATTCACGTTCCTTTCAGTGAATTCTTTTGCTAATTTTTCACTTGTTTCAAAATGATTTCTTTTAAATTTTTTAATGCTTTATTCCTTCGCCACCTTATTGCTTTGCAGGTGATGCCGAGAGATCTTCCTAACTGATGGACTGAAGTATGCTTGAAATATAACTCGTAAAGGATTTCATAGTCCTCTTTATCAAGCTCGAGCATTGCATTATTTATAACATCGCGC
>Ga0210016_1004409_pt1 | contig 12002 bp, 9 predicted proteins | sample CryGeyCG2014_300_FD_185454 | JGI IMG/M metagenome (GOLD analysis project Ga0210016, IMG submission 185454) | Groundwater microbial communities from aquifer - Crystal Geyser CG02_land_8/20/14_3.00 (SPAdes) (version 2) | ecosystem: Environmental > Aquatic > Deep subsurface > Groundwater | place... | reverse complement strand
GAACGCCCAACCACCGGTTTATCAGAATCGAGGCGGTATTGGGAAGTCACCAAACCTTTTTCTTCGAGCAGGCGCAACATGTCGTATGCTGTAAATGGGCTGACCCCAATCCTTTCGGCAAGCGCCGAATAATGAATCGGACCATTCAATTCACGATACAGGTCAAGCAGACGGTGAACGAAAGTTTCCTGACGGCGGGTGAGTTTCATAGTTGTTTTTTCCAAAAAGACCAAAAAGCAGGTTGGATTTTACTTTCTCAAAGTGAGTATGTCAAGGAGAAGTGGATAGTAGGAGCATCAAGGAGTTTTGAGCGATAGATGACAACTTGTACTGACTCAGGTGAAGCCAAAAGGGATGATACCGCCCCTCGAAACAGAATCAACTCCCACCGTCGCGTGAATCGCTTGTGCCCACTCAAAGCGGGAAATACAATTTGGGTACGGTATAATCTCATTGCTTGAACCAATCCTCAGTCAATCTAAAATCGTAAATCCCAAATCGGAAATCGTAAATGACGAAACCTTCCTCCTTCCAAGAAATCATCCTCAAACTCCAAGACTTCTGGGCATCGCACGGATGCCTGATCACACAGCCTTACTACACCCAGGTCGGCGCAGGGAGCCGAGCCAATGTAAACAATTGGAATATCCGTCCTTAAAGGATGCAGGCGAAAGGCCTGTCCTGCGACCAAAGGGAGTGTCGAAGGGATAAAAAAAGTCCCCGATTTCCACAAAGGATCGGAGACTTTTTTACTTCATCGCATAAGCCCGGTCATGCGGCCCGACTGTTAGAAATACGACCGTTTTATCGTCCAACCCGTTACAAAAACAAAACAGGCAACTCTTGATGTGGCGACATTCTTCACAAATCACGTAAATGATGCGAAAGTTACGATCCACGCGAACGCTGCGACAGCCGCGCAGGTTTAATTTACCGCTGATATCCCCCAAAAATTCGGCGTTTTCATACGGATTGGCAAGCGTCCGTTCGATACGCCGTTTGATTTGCTTGCGCAAGGCGGAATAAAGGCGCAGGTTTTTTACAAACTGCGCCTCATAAACATCCGTGTATTCACTCACCCCAAACCTCGTCATGCTGGTACAGATTGGGCTGTTCTGTTACTTTGCGCTCAAGGATTTCTTCCATATCTTCGTACAACGGCGAACCGGGAGAAATATAGAACAACCCATTTTCGCGCGTAAAATTTGCCAGTTCCTCGCGCATCACTTTGCGTACCAGCGCCTCAAGGACTTTGGTTAACTCATCGAAGTCTGTTGCCTGTGTCATGTTTCCATTGTACACCGAAACCGCCATCCCATTAACGGTATAATCGCTAATCGCCCTATAATTCACTTCACGCAAGCGCAGAATCTGTTTTAAATCCGTTCATCCGTTATGAAGTCCGTTGACAGCAACTGCCCCCTCAAAGTCTTCCTCTGCCACGCCCATGCGGACCGTGACCCCGTGCGCGGACTCTATACCCGCCTGACCAAAGACGGCGTGGATGCATGGCTCGACAAAGCTAAACTCCTCCCATGGCAGGATTGGGAATTGGAGATCCGCAAGGCTGAGTGAAAGTCTGCGATTTTGGCGGTATAATACCTTCTGGAAATCAAAATGACCAAAATCTATTTCGATACGTGCTGTCTCAACCGTCCATTTGACGACCAGACCCAGGAAAGAATACGCCTTGAGTCCGAAGCGGTTCTGGCGGTTCTGTCTCGAATCGAAAAAGGCGAATGGGACTGGATTGGCAGTGAGGTCTTGATGGATGAAATCGAGCAAACGCCCGACACGCAGAAATTGAGTCGGGCGAGATTGCTGTCAGGCTTTATCAAGCAAACGGTAGAGATCGGCGAAGCCGAAGTTGAACGATCAAAAGAGTTGCAAGGAGAAGGCTTCAAAGAGTTCGACTCTTTACATCTCGCATGCGCCGAAAACGCAAAAGCGGACGTGTTCTTGTCAACCGATGATCGCTTACTGAAACTGGCAAAACGAATTTCAAATCGTTTACGTATACAAGTGGAGAACCCTCTTGCTTGGGTAGAGGAGATGATATGATGAACGGACAAACGATGTCTCTCGAACAAATCCGCATCGCTGGCATGGAAGCGCTGGCGCGTGAACTTGGGATTGTCGGCATGGTTCGCTTTCTCCAACAATTTGAAACGGGACACGGCGACTACTCCAAAGACCGTCATCAATGGCTGGACGATCAAGATCTGGACACCATCGTCAAGCGGATTCAGGAAAGGCGAGAAGCCAACAAGAAAGCGAAATAAACAAAACGGCACGCCTGTAATGGACGCGTCGTTTTTCATCCTCATCGCGGACACAGAATCCGTTTATCCGTTATGCCATCCGTTGACCGCTCCCTCCGTGTCTTCTTCTGCCACGCACACGCGGACCGTGACCCCGTGCGCGGACTCTACTCCCGCCTGACCAAAGTCTCCAACGGACTCTGTTGCGGACTCGCGGACAAAAGCGGACTCATCAACCCTCACCTGTATAATTGCCCTACGCAAGCCCAAGTCCGTTTTCATCCGTGAATCCGTTATGAAGTCCGTTGACAACAAACGCTCCCTCAAAGCCTTCCTCTGCCACGCCCACGCAGACCGTGACCCCGTGCGCGGACTCTACACCCGTCTGACCAAAGACGGTATAACTGACTTAATAGTTCCCTTACGCTAGGAAAGATTAGAGTTAAAATAAAATGAATCGCGATAATAAATTTATCACTACATAACCTGAAATTATTCCGACTAAGAAGCCCGAAAGCACATCTGTTGGGTGGTGGAAATCGCCCAGAAAGCGCGAAATGCCCATGAAAATCGACCAAGGGAAAAGTACTACCGTAAGATTCGGTGCAAAAGAGCTTAAGCAAAACGCTACGGCCATCGTTCCTGCAGCATGCCCCGAAGGAAATGAATATTCATCAAAAGGTATGGGACTCCAGAAATTATTATTAAGAGGTCTAGTTCTCTTATAGAGAGCTTTAATAAATAAATTTAGGATTGATGAAATTAGGTATGCAATTACCACGACAAGAAATGATTTAGATCCTATTAAGAAATAACCTGTACCTGCTATCGCAAAAAGCATAGTAAATAAAGGGAAAGGCAAACCAATCCATGAACAAAACTTATGCAATGTCTTGTAATTTCCTTTAGTAATTTCTTCAATGTAAAGTGTATATGCTAAGTTATCTAATTTTACGAACCAAGTGATAATTTTTTTCATCTATATATACCTTGACGCAGAGCAAACGGAGCTGAAACTATATGGACGAGATTGATAATTTCTCAAAGTTAGTGCTTAAGAATTTTCCCCAACCTATAGCACAAATATTCTCCTTGATGCAAGCAAGTAATGATTGGGAGGAAAAAACTCGGTTGGAATTTCAGTTATTTGAATTTTCATTGAGATATTATACTCTTTTGGCAGCTAGTCAATATCTTTATAAAACGACAGGCGTAAATGACCCGCGGGTTGATGCCAACCTACTCAATTTCCTGCAGGTCGGAGAGAAAACGTTGGGGTTAATTCAAGAGACCCTTTTTTCTATTTTGAAGGTGCAAACGGGACAAAGGGACCAGTTTTATATTAGGGAAATGTATGATTGGTATTGGGATATTTCCTATACCCCCCATAGACCCAATAAAGGAATAGGGAGGGCATTTGGAGAAATCATCCAAATGCGGAATAAAATTATCCATTTTAAAGTCATCCCACAATCGGAGAATGAATGGAAAGAATACTATGCTCAATTGTATTCCTTGCTGAACAAATCGATAGGAACATTAACCTTTCTTGAGAATTATCGTTTAGTCAGGGTTGATAGTGTTCTCAATGGGGTTGTTCAATGCAGAGATTTTACGGGTATAAATCCCACGAACGAACCAATAAGAGTGAAAATTCAAGAAAATGATAAAGTTCCGGGAGGCGGATGGCTTTGCATATCCCGGTTACAATCTGATTATTTACAAGTTCATCCTCTAATTTTATTTTTGCAAAGCGATGATATAGAAAAGTCTGGGGAAATTGCATTACTTGAAAATTTCAGTGCCAGAGAAGCAACTTATGCCCAACCAAACTATGGAAATATACGTATCGTGGATATTATTGGCGATGTATTGAGATTCGTTAGAACAGTTCTTGAAGAGCGTATTGGTCAATTAATTGAATTTGATATATTGAGTTGGGAAAGCTTTCGAGACGCGACAAAGATCATAACCACTCAAAAGACATCACTTTTACAAGACAAATTCAAGCCAGATCTTTATTTGCAACGAGAAGGTGTCAGAAATGAATTTGAGAAATTTATAGCTTCGAACAAAACGGCATTGGTATTAATTGGAAATTCTGGTGTAGGAAAAAGTAGTTTTCTCACGTCAATCATAAAAGAATTATCCAATGATAGTAATTTTTCTATATTAGCTTATGATGGGGCGAACTTAGATTCGAGTCAATCTATCAATCAGGCTATTGATAATGATTTAAGGGGATTGATAAGGCGAAGAGGTCATAATGGTGTATCGTACTTGGATGATTTGCCATTGAGATCGAAGCTAGATGGTAAGAATGTATTGATATTAATTGATGCTGTAAATGAAAATGGAATTCCTCGAGATCTTCTCTTTAACATCAATCGGTTTATTATAGATTATAGCAGGTACGGTTGGCTCAAGATTCTCATAACGTCTCGCCCACAAGCATGGCGGATGATGAAAAGAGGGGTTAAGCTTTCAGATCCCAGTTACTATTATCCATTGGGCGAATTGGATCCTTGGCTCGAGATACTGCCATTCACTTGGAGTGAAGTCCCAAAGGTCTATGAAAATTACCGTCGGAAATATGAGATGGATACTCAATTCGAAGAACTTACAACGGAAATAAAGGTGAATCTGCGTGATCCCTTGTTTTTACTTTTAGTTTCGCAAACATGGAAAGGAACAAGAATTCCATCTAGAATGTCGACTTTCCAAGTTTATGAGAAATACTTGGATACTTTAATCCAGGAAAAAGTATTGCAACCAGCCGACTTGGATTTTCTTGAAGATGAAATAATGCCCAGATTCATTAACTGGGAGAAATTTCAACCAGCTATTCCACGTAAGGAACTTCAATCAGCATTTAGCTCGGATCATCGTCCCCTGTTAGAGTTGATTGAAAATCGAGATTATGCTGGTGATGCTCCAGTGAATATTTCATTTGTTCATTTAGCTGATGTTGGGTTATTGGAACAACGTGGGAATCCGCGGGATTATGAAATTAGGTTTAAGTTTGAACGTTTTTTCGATTATTTTGTTGGCAAACAATTACATAAGATTGTGAAAGAAAAACAAGATATTGGAGAAGCCTATCGATCTTTATTGCAAGACACACTTCGGCAACCTTGGCTTTGGGGAGGAGTAAAAAATTCTCTTATACTAGAGTTAAATGAGAAGAAGTATGGGTTGGTTGCTGAATTAATTAATACTGAAGATTCTTATCTCAAGGATTTGTTAGTAGTAGTACTTGAGGAATTTGGTGAAGGAAAAAAAGACATTGTATCTGAACTGCTAAATTCAATATTTGCGACTCGGAAGGCATCTAAGAGTAAATTATTTCGCCGCAGAAAAAGGTCATTGGCTGAACAGATTGCTGGTAAAGGGGTGGTTGAGACCGCCTATCGTCTTAATCTATTAGATATTATACAAAATGGGTGTTTTGATATCGATCCTGCCGTGCGTTCAACATCTATTCAACAACTTTGGCGTTATTGGAGAGAAAAGGATCGAGAAGGAGGTTTTCGGTCTATAGAAGAAATTATTTCGAAAAGTATTCGCTTTCCCAATATTTCACTTGATGGACTGGAATCAGTTATAAGTGTATCTCTGTTAATTCTATTTGAGAACTCTAGAGATGAAGATGTCACAAACAGGCTAAGAAAAATTTGGAAACCAGTTTTTCAGAAAATACTAATTGCCAGCCCAGTAGGAAATAGTTTTGTAGAAGCGCTTCGGAAACGAATTAGGAATGCTATTCCAATATTTGCGGGAAATGTCTTCGCTCGACTGACCAGAAGTGGCGCTGAGGTTAAATATTGGTTAAACTTACAAGAACTTCGAGATTTTTTTTACTTGAGTAATGCTCAAAAAGAATCCGCCAAACGGGTATTAGCTTATATTGACCCATCTTTGGGGGATTTGGAGGATGTTTACGAAGATATATTACAAGTGGCTAAGAGTTCAAATGTATTGGCGTGGTATTTATTGGTATGTATTTTTGTGCCCCAAGCGGCTCAGAAACCTCAAAAAATGGTTTCTTTGATGGAAAGGTTATTTTCAGACCTGATAACAATGAATCCGGTCCCACCAGCAATTGTATTACCAACAGACTTATTTGCTTATGGCATTAATGCTAATCTTTATGAAGAAAACCCTGAATGGTTGGAATCCTTTGGTGAAATGGCTTGGAAATTTTTATATATACATAAAACTAAATTTACCAGTAGGGTTGGAGAATATCAATATTTAATGGCGGGTTTATACTTTGATAAATATTATCAACTCCACAAATCTACAGAATCGGAATTCCAAAGAAAATATTTGGAATTTATATTTCAAAATGCAGACCTTGATTTGATAAAAAGCTATACTAGATCCTTTGCAGTCAGTGCGGTTTTAAAAATACCACCTCGCATTGCAATGCGAGCACTTCTACCTGTTGTTGACCACTGGAAGGAAAGAATTGACACTCCAGACGGTAAAACAATTGAAGAACTATTGGTTGAGGCATTTTCAATTGTCAGAAATTTTAAGCCTGTAGATGCAGACGATTTTATGCTTGAGAATGATTTTCCTGTAAGCTTACAACAACAGGTGAAGTCCAAGACTATCGAAAAATTAGGAAATGTACTAGGATTAGCAGGAACGCGCTTTGTTATGGATGCTTTTCTTGCTCATCCCAGTAAAGACCGTCGAGATTTGGTCCGATTAATCTTTGCTGAGGCGCTTTCTTCCAGGTCAATGAATATTTGGCTTGGAAAATTAATAAAGATTTTATTCAACGCAATATATGGAGAGACATTGTTCCAAATTTGATTCTTTCTTAATATTATATGTTTTCATCCAAATTAAAGGACCTTGTCATGCAAGATTACTTATCTCGAAGAGACTTTATGAAATTAAGTAGTGTTCTGGTTTCAACACTTATAATTGATAATGCGTTGAACACAGCATTTGCATTAAGCCCTATTATGCACTTCAAAGATTCGGACAAAACCTTAAGGCTTTTGTCCCTCAATTGTTGGGGTCTCCCATTCCTTCCGAATCGGATTAACAGAATGGAAGCTATAGGAAGGGAGATTGGATCTGGAAAATACGATGTAATTGGTTTGCAAGAAATTTGGTCTCGAGATGATTGGATGTTGGTTTCGGGTTTAGCAAGAGATGGTGGATTAAAGTTTTCAACTTACTATCCCTCCGGTGCAATTGGGAGTGGTTTGGGAATAATCTCTAGATATCCCATCTTGGATACAGACTTTAAGAGGTTTACTGTCTGCGGAAAGCCCCAAAATGTTTTTCACGGTGACTATTATGGCGGAAAGGGAATTGCTTTAGCTAGGATTAATACTGACTTTGGTGATATTGATTTCTATACCACTCATTTTATAGCAAAATATTCTTTAAAAGATGAGTATTTTGCACATAGAATTGCTCAAGCTGTGGATTTAGTGAAATTTGTCTCATCGACACAAAAAAATGGAATTTCAGTAGTTCTTGGAGACATAAACAGTGAGCCAGATAGTTTAGAATATCAAATAATTAAGAATCTCGGTGATTTTACCGATTGTTTCAATTATTTACACCCAGACGATCCTGGATATACTACCAGCGATTTAAATTCATATACACCAAAAAGTCGTAAACGACGAATAGATTATATTTTTGTAAAATCTAACAGCTCTGAAAAATTATCGATCATGCAAAGTGAAGTTACAATGAAATTTATGGATAATAGTGATAATTCGTTTTCGGATCATTTTGGTATATTTGCCTCTTTTGAAAAAGGAACTTCTCAACCTGAAATTGTTCAACCGAAATCTTCTCCAGACAACTTTGCATTCCAAAGCGAATTAATATCGAAAACCTTGAACCAAATTGATGAAGGAATAAAAGATGCCAAGTGGCGTCAAGGGTTGCATACCAATAAAGCCATTGCTGGTTTATTATCTATTCCCTTAAGCAGAAGGATAAACCAAGATGTTTTAGACAATAGTAGATTGGGGCAAATAATTGTTAACACTATTGAATCCTTTGCCCCAATCTATTCGTTTTCTGAGCTTTTGTTAGCATTATCGGCTACGAATGAAGAAATAAATGGCTTAGAGCTAGTAAGAAATTATTTGACTACTTGGACACATTAAAGGAGATTCGCAAATGAAAAACAATCAGTTTATCAATCGACTTATTGCTGGAATTATCATGATTCCCTTGTTTGTTATCCCTATTTATTTGGGTGATTGGGTTCTAGTGATAGGATTGCTTTACCTTTTAATTCAAGGGCTTCATGAGTATTTTTTAATCGTACAAGAAAAACAAAAGTCATATACAATCTTAGGTTATCTAATTGGTTCAGCCTTTATCCTTGTTGCCTATTTGAGTCCTGAAAATATTGCGGTTGTAATAGGGTTAGGCGCATTAGGATTCATTTTCGTAAGAATTATCGGCCCGGAATTTGATATTAAACGCTGGATCGTGGTATTTCTAGGTGCGTTGTATTTGGGTCTGTTCATGAGTTATGCTATCAATATTAGGCAATTGCCGAATGGAAGAGAATGGCTTTTTACTATTCTTGTCGGCGGTTCGGCCACCGATGTATTTTCTTACCTTGTGGGTATTAAATTAGGGCGTACTAAACTTGCTCCTCGTACAAGCCCGGGAAAAACATGGGAAGGATTTGCAGGTGGGTTAATTGCGTCAGTAATATTAGTTGTAATATTTTGCTTCACCTTTCAACTAACCAACATATACTGGAGTATCTTTTTAGGAATAATTATTTCTTTTGCTGATCTGCTAGGTGATCTGTTTGAGTCTATGATTAAGCGTTCATATAGTGTAAAGGATGCCGGCGCATGGATTATGGAAGATGCACATGGAGGATTGCTTGATAGAATTGATGGCTGGTTGATTGTTTTGCCTGTATCATATATGATCTTAAGATATTTTTTAATCTAATTAAAACTGTTTCAAAAATGAAAAATTCTTATGCTAAAAGAAAGAGCATCTCTTTTTTGGAATAGAATTATTAGAAAAAATGAGGTAATCCAATTATTGCTCCCGAAAGGATAAAGAGATGACAAGATCACCGCTTAGATTCTTTTTCTTTTTAGCTTTGCTATTAGCGGTAGCTGGGTATATTCTTGGTTTTATTCGGATAAAATTATATTTGCGCGCCAATAATACAAATCCTCAAATTCAAGAACTTAGTCTCGCGCGATATTATCAACAGACTGGACAGATTGATAAAGCGATATCAGAATATAAAGATGTGCTTGATCTAAGTATTCCTGATAACATAAAAGTACAGGCATATAAAGAGCTTACAGAATTAATCGACAAACAAGCTTCTGGATTTGCAGGGAATTTAGCGTCGTATGGAGAATATGTTGTTTGGTTTCTGATTCCAAAATTGTATATCCTTAGCACTCTTTTTTTTCTTTTATGGCTAATTATCTTAATTATCAAGCCATTTATTAAAAAGCCTGAATTGGTGATATTTCCTCTATATGATTTTTCTGGGCTAAATATCGGCGAAGCGCTACCTCAGCTAGCTAACGATCGCTTGCGAGAATTGAAATGGAGATTCCAGAATTTAGAAAATACAACTTTAGCTTTGTCGGAGACTTTAGACGTTCCAATTATGGGAGTAATTGGGGACATTGACTCAATTGATGTTTCCGCAATTATTGAAACAGCTTTAATGTTTTCGGGAGGTCCAGCCAACTTACCATTAACCCGAATATTTAATTCTTTGAGGTTGTGGTTTGAGCAACCTAAGTATTTAGTGCATGGGAATTTAGAAATATCCGACGCCAAGCTATATCTACATTTAGTTCTGATCAACAGAGACAGACAAGTTGTTGCGCGAACCTGGGCTGTGCAACTTGAGCGTCATTCAAGTTATGACTCAATCCCTCAGATTGTAGATTCTATAATTTATCCTTTGATGTTTTATTTTGGTAAAAACAAAACATCACGACAATGGGAATCTTTCAAGGCTTTATGTGACAGCTTGGAGAATATTGATTTATATAGGGAAAAAAGATACGACATTGTTTACTTGATTAAAGCCAAAGAAGCATTAGAAAAAGCAGTTGAAATAGACCCAAATTATGATTTAGCGATATATAATCTCGGATTATTACTATTGAGGTTGGGAGAGTACGAATTGGCTAGGGATAAATTTAGAGATGTATCATCTTCCAGCTCTAATAGTAATCTTCGTCAATTTGCCTTATACAGCTATGCTGTAGCTTTATTCGAGCTAAGTCAGGAATGGTCATACAAACGTGCTGTCGAAGTCTTGAAAAAACTAATCAATGAGTCTGAGAACAAGGAAGTTGTCAGAAAAGCTCGAGGTACCTTATCCATCGCTTATGCACGTTTATCTGAAAGAGACAAGGACCAAAGAGATCATTTCACTAATTTAGCTCTTGATCAAGTGCGCGAAATCAAATCTGATCGCGCTGCTACCAAAGATGTTGTCGCAACTGCTCTGGCCGCAGAAGGATATGTGCATATTGTGTTGGGAAAATTGGATGATGCTGTTTTTAGTTTTAGGCAAGCAGTCGAAAAAGATGCTGAAAACGTCTCGTGTTGGATAGGCTTGGGTGATGCCTATTTTAGGAATAATCAAAAGGAGAACGCGATTTCAGCCTTTCGTAGGGCGGCGGATTTATCACCTTCTAGCGGCTATTCAAACTATAGGATGGGAAATATCTATCGGGATTTGCAGGATCTAGAAAATGCTGTTGAAGCATATAAGCGCGCACCTCAAATTGCTTTGGCTCATCTTTCTCTCGGAAAAATTTATCTTGCTCGACAGGAACATGAAAGTGCACTGGATGAATTTAGAAAGGCGGTTGAACAAAATAAACGACTTGTTGATGCATGGGTTAACATTGCATGGACAATATGCGAATTAGATGCTAAAGACGAGGAGTTAATTAGAGAAGCTGAAGCAAGTGCTCGGCGAGTTTTGCAATTAGAGAAAAATCAATCTCAACTTTGGCACAGATATGCGGTTTTATCAAGAGTGTTATTGTTAGCAGGAAAAAAAGATAAAGCATTAAATGCAGCTCAGGAAGCCATCAAGCTGGACCCAAATCAACCACAAGCTAATTATTACTATGCCTTAATTGAGTATGAGATTGGGCATTTTGACAGGGCAATTGAATTCGCGCGAAAAGTTATAGATTTGGATAGAGGAGAGTGGTTTCATAAAGCAGAAATTCTTATTAAGCGTTATTCATAAATCTTGGTTTGATTTCTGTTGATAGGTGGGGATGAAGTGTAGATAATCTCCACTAAACGGAATCAACCATCATCGTTGTGTGAAGCGTAGTTTGGGCGGAGGACTAATGACAGAAAAAGATCAAAGGACGGAGGTCAATATCAAGACTCCGTCCTTCGTCTTTTGTCATTTGTCCATACGGTATAATCGCAATCGCTCCACCCAGTTCCGAATATTCATCCTTGAAACTCGAGTACCCATGACACAAAAAGCCTCCTTCCAATCCATCATCCTCAAACTCCAAGACTTCTGGGCATCGCACGGATGTCTGATCACACAGCCATACTACACCCAGGTGGGCGCAGGGACGATGAATCCTGCCACCTTCCTGCGCGTGCTCGGACCCGAGCCGTGGAATGTGGCGTACGTCGAGCCGTCTGGGCGGGGCAAAGGCGCGGATTAAATTTGCAAATTTCATTAACCAGTATACAAAACGTCGGAGA
>Ga0210016_1004408_pt1 | contig 12004 bp, 12 predicted proteins | sample CryGeyCG2014_300_FD_185454 | JGI IMG/M metagenome (GOLD analysis project Ga0210016, IMG submission 185454) | Groundwater microbial communities from aquifer - Crystal Geyser CG02_land_8/20/14_3.00 (SPAdes) (version 2) | ecosystem: Environmental > Aquatic > Deep subsurface > Groundwater | place... | reverse complement strand
CTGAAAATAATTTCAGAAATTTTCCCTTTAGGTTCTGATATTGTTGTCTGTCGCGAACTTACAAAGAAATTTGAGGAGTTTATCCGCGGGAATGCCTCGGATATAATCGGAAAACTTCCTGAAAAAATTTTAGGCGAAATTACAGTTGTGATTTCAACATCACGAATAGAGGCACACGAATAAAGGCACATATCACGAACACTGCACGAATAACAGCATTGTATCATTACGAGACGAAGCCGTGGCAATCTCATTCGTGAAAATTCGTGATGACATTCGTGATGTGTTGTTCGTGTGGGAGCGAAGCGAATGATAAATGTTGCCGTTATCGGTGCAAAAGGTTATGCCGGCGAAGAACTTATAAAAATTCTTTTAAGGCATTCGGGGGTAAAAATTATCTCTTTATCCGGCAGAATGGACGGGAAACCGAAACATATATCTGAAATGTATTCGTACTTAAAAGGTAAACTGGATATATTTTGCGAGGATATTGACCAGAAAAAAATTGCCGAAAATGCGGATATTATTTTTACCGCCCTGCCGCATTCGGTTTCAATGGGAATTGTTTCAAAGTTTGTTTTATTGAATAAAAAAGTAATTGATTTAAGCGCCGATTTTCGCCTGAAAGATGCCGCTGTTTATGAAAAATGGTACGGCGTAAAACATACAAATCCGGAACTTTTGGAAAAATCGGTCTACGGGCTTTGCGAACTTTACAGAAAAAAAATAAAAAAAGCAAAACTTTTGGCAAATCCCGGTTGTTATCCTACGAGCATAATTTTAGGTTGTTATCCCGCACTTAAAGAAAAAATCATCAAAAAGAAAGGAATAATTATTGATTCAAAGAGCGGATATTCCGGCGGCGGCAGGGAGTTCGTCAAAAATTACAAAGAACCGAATTGTTATGCATACCAGGTCGGAGGGATTCACAGACATATTCCGGAAATTGAGCAGGAATTAAAATGTCAGATAATTTTTACCCCTCACGTTATCCCACAGGAAAGAGGGATGTTGTCAACGATTTATTTGAAATTAAAAAAAGAAATTTCTTTGGCGGATGTTATTGCAGTTTACAAAAAATATTACGAGAACGAACCGTTTATCAGAATAGTAGAAACAGCCATGACAAAAAATGTTGTTAATACAAATTATTGTGATATAGCGATAAATATTGATGGTAGAACAAATAATTTAATAATTACATCCGCTATTGACAATCTTGTAAAGGGCGCCGCAGGTCAGGCAGTTCAAAATATGAATATAATGTTCGGCATTGACGAGAAGGAAGGACTAATATGATAAAGTTAGAAAAATTATTTGAAGACATTGATACAATAAACAAAATAAAAACTAAATTTCCATATTTATTTAATGTTGCCGAAATCGAAAATTCACGAGCGTGCAAAATTGGTATGGAAGTAGGAACTGCTCGTGAAAGAATAATAGTTGCATTGCTGATTTGGAAGTTTGGAGAAAAAACCGTCGAAACACAAATACCCACTACTACACCTGAAGTTGATGTAAAAGTATTCAATCAACCAATTTCTATCAAAACTATTACAGGTCTTGGAGGAATAAAAGTTATTTGGACCGTTGATGCCCAAAAAGCCAGAGAGTTTGTAGATAATTATTCTCCAATTTATGACATGTTGATTGTTCAGATAAAATGGGATATGAGCAAAGGTGATTTAGAAAAAGGCATTCATCCAGGCGGACTTTTCCTTATACCAACAACAGTGCAGAAAAAAGTTTTGGATAAACTCGGAAAAGAAAATTATCTAACATTGCCAAAAATGGGAACAAATCCACGAGGAGTAGAAATAAGTAGAGAAGGACTTAATACTTTATTGCAGGATAAAGATACAAAATGTATAAAAATTATTTGGAAACATACAAAAATAGATTACAATCCATATAAGAGATGGGTTGATTATTGGAAAGAGGAAATTTGATGTTAAAAAAAACTGGCACTCAAATGAGTAGTTTTGGGGTTTCTAAGAGAGTTAATCACGATTCAACTCCGTTTTACTCAAGGGCTCTATATCATAATACCGATTTCAGAGATAAAGACATAGATTATACAGAGAGTTCTGTTTCCGAAGATATAGTAGATAAAATTTTTTGTCAGGATAGTCGTGATATGTATCAACTATCGGATAATAGTGTCCATTTAATGATTACTTCACCACCTTATAATGTAGGAAAAGATTATGACGAAAATTTATCTATGAAGGAATATTTAAAATTATTAAAGGATGTATTTACCGAGACATATCGTGTATTGGTTCCGGGCGGTAGAGCATGTGTAAATATTGCAAATTTAGGAAGAAAACCGTATATTCCATTGCATAGTTTTATAATTTCCGATATGTTAGAAATCGGATATTTGATGAGAGGAGAAATTATCTGGGACAAATCAGCAAGTGCAGGAACATCTACTGCGTGGGGCAGCTGGCAATCCGCTTCTAATCCAACACTCAGAGATGTTCATGAGTATATTTTAATATTCTCAAAAGGTGATTATAAGAGGGACAAAAAAAATAAAAAAGATACTATTACAAAAGATGAATTTATGAAATATACTAAAAGTGTTTGGCAGTTTCCTGCTGAGTCCGCAAAGAAAGTAAAACATCCGGCACCTTTCCCGACGGAATTACCTTCTCGTCTTATTAAATTGTATAGTTTTCAAGGCGATGTAATTTTAGATCCTTTTTGTGGCAGCGGTTCAACATGTTTGTCAGCATCAAAATTGGAAAGACATTATATCGGATATGATAATAATAAAGAATATTGTAAAATAGCACAAGAGCGAATAAAAAGAGAATTTGCCCAATTTGAATTTTTGCTTCACGAAAAGCCGTCATCTCAATATAAATATGAAAAAAAGAGAACGAAAAATAAAAAATGAATAATTTGCCAAAAGGTTTTTTTGCTAACGGGTTGCATTGTGGAATAAAAAAGAACGGGAAAAAGGACCTGTCTATTTTTTATTCGGGCAAACCATGTGTTGCGTCAGGAGTGTTCACAAAAAATATTTTTAAGGCCGCACCTGTGATTGTTTCACAAAAAAACATAAAAAATAAAATTCATGCAATTGTCGCTAATTCAGGCTGTGCTAATGCCTGCACTGGTAAAAGGGGAATTGATGATGCAAAAAAAATATGCGAGTTGACTGCGGCTCAATTAAATGTAAAACCGGAAAATATATTGGTTGCTTCAACCGGTGTCATCGGACAGTATCTGCCGATGGAAAAAATCAAAACAGGTATAAAGAAACTTGTTTCACAATTTCACAATTCTAGAATTCTAGAATTCCGGAAAAGTGGAATTGAACAGTCGGCAGTTGAAGGTATCATGACCACCGACACCTTCCCAAAAATTGCTTTTTCCACCTGCCATCTGCCATCTGCCATCTGCCACATCTGGGCTTGTGCAAAGGGTTCTGGAATGATTGAGCCGAATTTGGCGACAATGCTTTCTTTTATTTTGACAGACGCGCAAATTACAAAAGATGCCTTAAACCGTGCCTTAAAAATTGCAACCGAAAAAAGTTTTAATTGTCTGACTATTGACGGAGATACTTCAACAAATGACACAGTTTTTGCTCTTGCCAACGGCGCTGCAAAAAACAAACTTATTTCCGACGGTAAAAACTTTCAATTGTTTTGCGCTCAATTAACTGCTGTTTGTATTGAACTTACAAAAATGCTGGCCCGTGACGGCGAAGGCGCTACAAAACTCATTACTGTAAATGTTAGGGGTACAAAAAATATCACCGATGCAAAAAAAATTGCAAAAACGATTGCAAACTCACCACTTGTAAAAACAGCGATTTTCGGCAATGATGCAAATTGGGGAAGAATTATTGCTGCTATTGGTAGAAGTGGAATAAAAGTTAACGCTGACAGAACAGATATATTATTTGGCAATATTTATGTTTTCAAAAATGGCAGTCCCGTAAGTTTTTCTGAAAAAAAAGTAAAAAATATAATAATGAAAAAAGAGATTAGTATAAATGTGAACCTTAAAAAAGGCAAAAAATCAGTAACGATTTTCACTTGCGACCTGACTGATAAATATGTAAAAATTAATGCCTGTTACAGAACATGAAAGTTTATAAATCAGAAAAATTAAATAAAAGAACACTAAAAGAAATAGCAAATGAATTGAAGAATGGTAAAACTGCAGTTTTTCCTACGGATACTATTTACGGCATCGGGACAAATGCATTTTGTCTGGCGGGTGTAAAGAAACTCTATAAACTGAAAGGCCGCACCGACAAAAAACCATTGCCAATTCTCGTTGATGACATATCAAAAATAAAAAATATTGTAAAAAAAATTCCGACAGGGGCAGCGAAATTGGTAAAAAGATTCTGGCCTGGTCCGCTTACGCTTGTATTTGAAACAAACGAACTTGGTTGTATACTTACGGGGGGCAGAAAAAATATAGCGGTAAGAATTCCGGATAATGAAGTTTTGCTTTCAATTATAAAAGAAATGACTTGTCCGCTTATAGGAACAAGCGCAAATATTTCCGGAAAAAAGGTTTGCAGACATGTTTCGGATTTGGATAAAAAAATTTTAAAAAATGTTGATATAATCATAGACGGAGGTATTGTAAAGTGGGGGAAACCGTCAACCGTTTTGGATGTCAGCAAATTTCCGTATATTGTTTTAAGAGAAGGTTGCATATCAAAAAAAAAAATAGAAAAATTTATGAAAACATAGGAGTTACAGATGCATCTTAAAAAAACGGATTATGAAATTTGGGAAGCGATACAAAACGAGACAAGGCGGCAGTCGGAAAATCTTGAACTTATTGCTTCCGAAAATTTTACATCGGAGGCGGTTTTAGAAGCACAGGGGTCGGTTTTAACGAATAAATACGCTGAGGGTTATGTCGGGAAAAGATATTACGGCGGCTGCCAATTTGTGGATGTGGCGGAAAAACTTGCAATAGAGCGGGCAAAAAAACTTTTCAATTGCGAGCATGTAAATGTTCAGCCACACTCTGGAACTCAGGCGAACATGGCGATTTATTTTGCAGTGCTTAATATCGGTGATACAATTATGGGAATGCATCTTTCACATGGCGGACATCTTTCGCATGGACATCCCGCAAATTTTTCGGGGAAATATTTTAAGACGGTGCCGATAAGCGTATCAAAAAAAACCGGACTTATTGATTATACAGAAGCAAAATATCTCGCCATAACACATAAACCTAAATTGATTGTTGCCGGAACTTCCGCATATTCAAGAGTTATAGATTGGAAGAAATTCAGGGATATTTGCGATGAAATCGGTGCTTATTTAATGGCGGACATTGCCCATTATGCGGGTATGATTGCCGTCGGGTTATATCCTTCCCCCGTTCCTTATGCCGATTTTGTAACGACAACAACTCACAAAACATTAAGAGGTCCTCGTGGCGGAATGATTATGTGCAAGGAAAAATATGCTTCTGTTATAGACAGGACAGTTTTTCCCGGAACACAGGGAGGACCTCTGATGCACGTGATAGCCGCAAAAGCAGTCGCATTCGGCGAAGCATTAAAACCGTCTTTCAAAAAATATCAATCCCAGATTCTAAAAAATGCAAAAAAACTTTCCGGGGCATTGCAGAAAAATGGTTTCAAAATTGTTTCCGGCGGCACAGATTCCCATCTTTTACTTGTTGATTTAAGTCCTAAAAAACTTACCGGCATTGAGGTTGAGAAAGCCCTTGATAAGGCGGGAATAACCGTTAATAAAAATTCAATTCCTTACGATACCCAAAAACCGTTTATAACATCCGGGATCCGGCTTGGAACACCTGCTGTTACAACCCGTGGAATGAAAGAAAAGGAAATGCAACTGATAGCGGATTTTATTACTGAGGCGGTAAAACACAAGGATAGCGACTTATCGTTGAAAAAAATAAAAGAAAAAGTGAAATTGCTCTGCAAAAAATTTCCATTATATAAAAATAGGTTAAGATAATTTATGAATTATATCTATTTGACTGCTTTTGCCGTTGCATTATTTGTTTCTTTCGCAACTACTCCTATCGCCAAATGGCTTGCGAAAAAGTTTGATGTAATGGATAAACCCGACAGTAGAAAAATTCACTCAAGCATTATGCCGCGTTGGGGAGGAATATCCATATTTTTAGGTTTTATAACCGGCATTTTATGTCTCTATTTTTTTGGGCGGTTTCAAACATTACTTGCATTTCGTTATAAAGTATTTGTTAGGGGTGAACTTGAAAGTATTCTTTCAATTGATAAACAACTTACCGGAATTCTTGTCGGCGGAACCGTTATTTTTATTCTCGGTCTTTTTGACGATAAAAAGAGCGTGTCGCCGGTCGTAAAATTTTTAATTCAGATAATAGTGGCATTGTCCGTTATAAGTTACGGCGTTAATATATCCGGATTGAATCTTCCGTTTTTCGGAAGATACCTTAATTTCCCGATTTTGGTAAGCCAAGTTATAACTATTTTCTGGCTTATCGGTTTTATGAATACCATAAATCTTATTGACGGTCTTGACGGACTTGCCGCGGGTGTGGTAGCAATCGCGGCATCAACATTTTTAATTGTTGCGATTTTACAGAGCGACACAAAAATCATTCTTTTTTCAAAACAGTTAAAACTTGCGGCAATTCTGTGTGCTGCACTTGCCGGCGCGTGTATCGGTTTTTTATATCATAATTTTCACCCCGCAAAAATTTTTATGGGTGATAGCGGCAGCCAATTTTTGGGTTTTATGCTCGGTGCAATAAGCGTTATAGGAACTTTGAAAACAACCGCTGTGGTTGCGCTTTTTATTCCTATAACGGTTGTAGCGCTTCCAGTATTGGATGTTGCATTTTCAATTTTAAGGCGATTCAAAAATAAAAGAAATATAATGTCGGCGGATAAAGAACATTTTCATCATCGTCTTTTGAATACCGGTTGGACGCACAAGGAAATAGTGCTTTTGATATATGTGATAACTTTTGTTTTGTCGTTTTGCGCTATTTTGCTTACTGTCTTCAACGGAAAAGTTTAAAAAAAGATGCGAGGGTTTAGGCGGACTTCAGTCCGCCTGTCCAAACCCGAAGCATCACACCATAATGTAGCCCCGACTTGTAGCCGACCCTTCAGGGTCGGGAATTGGGGGTGAGCGGAGCGAAAATTTTTATGGAAAAAAATCCGAGATTAGATGAATTGTCGCTGGATGAGATTAATGCTGTTTTGACGCACAAGTGGTTTCTGTCAGAAAAGGCATGCCGCGATGTGGGGATTGATTTTGCCTTAAATGACTGGTTTCAGAATCACTCAAAAAGATGGCGTGCTGAAAAGATGAAGGCGGATTTTGAAATACAAAAAGCCGAAATTGAAAAACACAAGTGGTTTCTCTCTCAAAAACTGGGCTATGATGTCGGAATACAACAGGCGGCGCTTGATTGGATAAAATCCGGATATGCCGAAGCGTGGAGAAATAAATCTGGTCCCTATTGCGAAAAAAAAGATAATAAGGTAAAGGTGGGTAAACCTGCTTCTAACAATTAAAATGAAATACACAGTCGGCAATATCGGCAAAGCAATAGTTGCAAAAATAGAAAACGGTGATGACCTTTTGTTGTGTTTAGAAAAAATTGCAAGAAAAGAAAACATTAAATCCGGAATTTTTTTTGTTATCGGTGCAATTCATAAAAATAAAGCTGTCTGCGGCCCTATTAAAGCCGTAATTCCCGCAAAACCTTTTTGGCAGAGTTTTCCAGGCCCGTCTGAAATCGTAGGTATCGGGACTATTTTTCAACAGAAAAATCAGCCGAAAATTCATCTGCATTCGGCAATCGGAAGAGGAAAATTTACCCGTGTCGGCTGTTTAAGAAATAAAATGGAAGTTTTCCTGATAGTTGAAGCGGTCATTCTTGAAATTAAAAATGTTAAAGCCAAAAGAATGTTTGATAAAAAATTCGCTTTATCTTTATTAGAGGTTTTGTGATAAAGCCGAATAAAACCATCCTTTGATTTACATCGTATCAACCCTTTTCATAATTAACTTTACGATATAACTAACATTTTTATTTGCAATTTTTTTAATTGTTTTGTATAATGATACTGTTGAAAAAGTCATTGAACCGCAGAGTCGGAGAGATAAAAAGAGAGGAAGTCAAAGAATAATTTTTAAGGTTTTCTCTGCGTTCTCTGTGCTCTCTGCGGTGAATAAAAATATGAACCGCAGAGTCGCAGAGAGAAACATAAAGTTCGTCCCGATAAATCGGGACAGGTGCCGAAGGCACCGACGAGAAATAAAATCTCTGTATTTATCTCTGTGTTCTCTGTGTCTCTGCGGTAAGGTTTTTCAACGCTCTCATAATAATTTGACAAATTTTGAATTTTTGGAGGCAAGAAATGAACAAACTTAAAATTGGACTGCCGAAAGGGAGTTTGCAGGAATCAACATTTGAACTTTTTAAGAAGGCGGGTATAAAAATATATGCATCCGAGCGTTCATATTTTCCGTCATCTGACGACGAGGAACTTGAAATTATGCTTGTTCGCTCGCAGGAGATGGCGAAATATGTTGAGGACGGCGCGTTTGATGCAGGTATTACCGGCTACGATTGGATTTGCGAGTCGGGTGCCGATGTCCGAGAAGTTTGCGAACTTTTGTATGCAAAAAGCGGTTTCCGTCCTGTGAGATGGGTTTTGGCGGTGCCGAAGGATTCAAAAATTTCTTCTGTGAAAAATCTTCAGGGAAAAAGAATTGCGACGGAACTTGTAAATGTCGTTAAAAAATATCTGTTAAAAAATAAAGTGAAAGCCGAGGTTGAATTCTCTTGGGGAGCAACTGAAGCGAAAACCCCTTCCATTGTAGATGCGATAGTTGAACTTACAGAGACCGGCTCGTCGCTTCGTGCTAATAACCTAAAAATTATTGATGAAGTTTTAACATCTACGACCCGTCTTATTGCAAATAAAAATTCTGTCAAAAATAACTGGAAGAAAAAAAAGATTGAAAATCTGGCAATACTCTTAAAAGGCGCACTTGAATCATTCGGTATGGTCGGGCTCAAAATGAATCTTAAAGAGAAAAATCTCGCCAAAATTATGAACATACTTCCGGCGCTTAAAAGACCGACAATTTCACGGCTTACAATTCCCGGCTGGATAGCAATTGAAGTCATCATAGAGGAAAAAACTGTCAAAAAAATTATACCGGAATTAAAACGCGCCGGCGCCGAAGGAATTATTGAATATCCGCTTAACAAGGTGATTTACTGATGATTAGAGTTAGATTCGCACCGTCACCGACGGGTTTTTTGCATGTAGGCGGCTTGAGAACCGCTTTATATAATTATTTATTTGCCAGACACAACGGTGGTAAGTTTTTAATTCGCATAGAAGACACGGACAGAACCCGCATGGTTATCGGTGCGATTGAAAAACTTTTTGAGATATTGAAATGGTGCGGCATTGATTATGACGAACAGCCGGTGATACAATCTGAACGGCTTGATATTTACAAAAAATATGTAAAAGAACTTTTAGAAAAGGACTTGGCATACAGATGTTTTTGCACACATGAGCGGCTTGATGAGATGAGAAAGTTGCAAATTGCCAAAAGGCAACCGCCGAAATACGACGGCCTTTGTAAAAAACTTTCAAAAAGTGATTCTGAAAAACTCTCCAAAGAAAAACCTTTTACAGTAAGAATGAACATTCCGCAGGATGAGATAAAATTCAACGATATTATCCGCGGCGAAATAAAATTTCACAGTTCTTTAATTGACGACCAAATTATATTAAAATCGGATGGTTATCCCACATATCATCTTGCAAATGTTGTGGATGACCATTTAATAGGAATAAGTCATGTTATCAGAGGCGAGGAGTGGCTTTCGTCAACTGCGAAACATGTAATTTTGTACAGGTATTTTGGTTGGACACCGCCGCAATTCGCGCACCTCCCGCTTTTACTTAATCCCGATAAATCCAAATTGAGCAAGCGTCAGTCCGATGTTGCCGTTGAGGATTATAGGGATAAGGGCTACCTGCCCTCCGCTCTGTTAAATTATATTGCGTTGCTCGGTTGGTCCACAGAGGATAGTCAGCAGATTTTTGAGATTAGCGAATTAATTGAAAAGTTCTCGCTGGAAAGATGTGGAAAATCCGGCGCAATTTTTGACGCACAAAAACTTTTATGGATGAACGGCGAATACATCAGAAAAATGCCGGTTGAGGAACTTGCCCGTCTGTCAATTCCGTTTTTACAAAAAGCGGGATTTGATACGAAAGATTTTGAATTTTTAGAAAAGTGCATTTCGTTAGAGCATGACAAAATAAAACTTTTATCCGATATTCCGCATCTTATTGACTTTTTCCTGAAAAATGATATTATTTACGACGAGCAAGCAGTAAACAAAGTTCTTAAAAAAGACGGCGTACTTACCGATATTTCCGAGATATATTCTAAAATAAAAAATTTTACTGCGAAGGAAATTGAAATAGAGACGAGAAAATACGCCGAAGTTAATTCGCTGAAAACATCACAAGTTTTTCATCCCATACGAGTTGCGGTTTCCGGAAGAACAGAAGGACCTTCGCTTTTTGAGATGTTGGAACTTTTGGGAAAAGACAGGGTTTTATTGCGATTGAAAAAGGCAACGCAGATGTCCGCAGATAAGTAACTGCAGATGTCCGCAGATTATCAGCGTAAATCCGCGTTGTAGGGGCGAATTTATTCGCCCTCAAATCAGCAGTAATCAGCGATTGGGAGGAAAAAATGGCTGAACAGGAAAAAATAAATGAATATTTTTTGTCTCTGGTGTTCTCACTTTCTGCAGCGGCAATGCAGCAGCTGGGAAAAATATCCAATCCTATAACCAACAAAACCGAAAAAAATCTTGAGCAGGCAAAGGTCTCAATAGATATAATTGAAATGCTTGTTGAGAAAACAAAAGGCAACCTTACCGCTGAAGAAAATAAATTTATAACATCAACGCTTTCGGACTTACAGTTAAATTTTGTGGACGAACTTGATAAGGACTCAAAAACGGAACATAGAACTAACTAAGGGGCAATTAAAAATTAAAAGCCACAGAATGACACAGAAAAACACAGAATTTTTATACAAAGAAATAACAGTAATTTCAGTGAAATTCTGTGTGGTTCTGTGGCTGAATTACAGAACCGAACTAACTAAGGGGCAATTAAAAATTAAAAGTTAAAAGTTAAAAATGACACGAAGTGTCATTCCGTGCTTGACACGGAATCTATAGACGCCGTCCCTGTGAAAACAGGGATTCCCGCTCCCCGCTTTCGCGAGGACAAGTTTCACGGGAATGACAGTTTCACTATCATTTTACATTTTACATTTTGCATTTTTAATTGTCATTACTTGCCGGGTGGTGTAATGGTAACACAGATGCCTCTGGAGCATCCGTTCTAGGTTCGAGCCCTAGCCCGGCAGAAGAAAGATAGAGAATTAGAGATTAGAGATTAGTTATGAAAAAGGTTGTTTTGATATTATTTTTTGTCTGCATTCTCCGTAATGAAGTTTTTGCTAAACAAAAAACAAAAAAGGAGGTAAAACCAATTATGAAAAAAGTGGTAATGATTATATCAAAAAATAATTTCAGAGACGAAGAATATTTTCAACCGAAACAGATTTTAACAAAAGCAAAAGTTGAAGTTGTAACGGCTTCCTCATCAACAGGCACTGCGAAAGGGATGCTCGGTGCAACCCAAAATGTTGATATTACAATTGATGAAATAGATGCAAAAAACTACGATGCGGTGATTTTTGTCGGCGGCAACGGCGCTTCCGAGTATTTTGACAATTTGCAGGCACACAAAATTGCCCGAGACACAATTTCCGGTAAAAAATTTTTGGGAGCGATTTGTATTGCTCCTGTTACACTTGCTAAAGCGGGTGTGTTAAAAAATAAAAAAGCAACCGTTTTCCTATCGGAAATAGACGAGATTAAAAAATACGGTGGGAACTATACCGGCAAAAATGTTGAA
>Ga0210016_1004407_pt1 | contig 12005 bp, 12 predicted proteins | sample CryGeyCG2014_300_FD_185454 | JGI IMG/M metagenome (GOLD analysis project Ga0210016, IMG submission 185454) | Groundwater microbial communities from aquifer - Crystal Geyser CG02_land_8/20/14_3.00 (SPAdes) (version 2) | ecosystem: Environmental > Aquatic > Deep subsurface > Groundwater | place... | reverse complement strand
GGTGAAAAACAATCTGCAGACGATTTTTGAGCTTTTGGAAAAAATTCCCGATTCGGAGTGGACCGATGACAGCCTTGAAGAGGCGATAATGGATTATCTTAAAGCCAAGCAATTGAAAACAGGGGAGTACCTTTGGCCCCTGCGCGCTTCTTTAACCGGCCGCGCCGCCAGCCCCGGGCCGTTCGCGGTGGCTGAGATTTTAGGCAAGGAACGGAGTTTAAAAAGAATCAATCAAGCCATTAAAAAACTATGAGTCATAATCAAGCCATTAAAAAATTTATCGCCATTTGGCTGGTCGGGTTTTTTTTGTTAAATCCCGCTCTTAGTCTGGGTCAAAGCGCGGAGGAGGAAAATCAGGCGGTTAGAGACTTAAACAGTCAAATTCAGGCCGCTAAAGACCGAATCAAAAAGGTTCAGGAGCAGCAGGAAGTCTACGGCAAAGCCATTCTAAAAAAACAGGCGGAAAAAGCCACTTTGGCCAATCAGCTGTCAATTTTAGAAAATCGGCTGGCCCAGGCCGCTTTGGACATTGAAAGCACGCGAACGGAAATTGACCGGACTAATTTGGAAATTAAAAAGGTCAACTTGGAAATTGAGCAAAAAGACCAAGCCATTACCCGCCAAAAAGAGCATATCGGTTCGGTCATCAGGCTGCTGCAAAGGCAAGACGATAAATCCACTCTGGAGATTTTTTTATTGAAAGGCACTTTAAATGAATTTCTAAATCAGGTCAAATATCTTGAAGACATTAATAAAGAAATCAGCCGGAGCCTGGACGAACTGAAGAAATTTAAAGCTGAATTAGAAGCCAGGCAAAAAGAGCTGAAGGATAAAAATCAGGAGTTGACGGCAAACCAGACTGAATTGGAAAATAAAAAATTCGTTTTAGCCGCCGACCAGCAAAATAAAACCTATATTTTGGACCAGACCAGGTCTTCGGAAAAAGAATACCAGAGGCTGTTAAATTTGGCTAGGCAGGAGCAGCAGCAGGCCCAGGCCGATATCGTCAACTTGGAAAAGGTCGCCAGGGCGAAAATCCAAAAAATTTCCGGCCAGGAGCTGCAATTTAATGACGCCGGTTTTATTTGGCCGGTAGCGAAAAATATTATTACGGCCTATTTTCATGACCCGGATTATCCGTTCCGTTATATTTTTGAACATCCGGGCGTGGATATCAGGGCGGCCCAGGGCTCGTCCGTCCGGGCAGCCGCTTCCGGCTATGTCGCCATCGCCAAAGACGCGGGCAAGGGCTATAGCTACATCATGATCGTCCACGGCGATGGCTTGGCCACGGTCTACGGCCATGTTTCCAGAATCTTCGTTGCGCCGGACGAATACGTGGTCCAAGGCCAAGCCATTGCTTTAAGCGGCGGCACGCCCGGCACCAACGGCGCGGGCCGGCTAACCACCGGGTCGCATCTTCATTTTGAAGTGCGCTTAAACGGCCTGCCGGTTGACCCGCAGGAGTATTTGCCATAGCCCTAACGAATCAACGAATTCATCACGAATTTACAAATAAAATAAAAATAAAATGTTATTAAATTTATCAAGCGTTCAAGATATTTGTGATTATGGTTTAGAAGTAATTGGATTAAGCGGATTGCGTTTTCGGCCCATGTGCCGCCGAAACGACCGCGTAAATGACAAGCGCGGTTTTGTTATCGGCCGGACCAATTTAAAAACCGGGCTGATTACGATTGATATTTTTACGCCGAAATTCAGAAAGCCGAAAAAAATTTCTTCAATTTTAAGAACGCTGGCTCATGAAGCCGCGCATCATCAAAAACCGCCTTACCGGTCGCGGTTTATGGGCAGGATTATAAACCGCTGCCATTACCCGGTATTTTACCGGCAAGTAACCAGGAATATAAATAAATTAAAAAGAGATAAAGCGCTAGAAGCTTATTTTAAGCAGTAGGTTTAAAAATTATTTTTTTCTGTTAAGAATTAGCTGCTTAATTTTAGAAAATTTTACTTCGTTCATTGCCTCCGAATATTCTTTAAAATATTTATTCCGTTCAAATTTATAAAGAAATAATTTTCCATTGTCCGCCTCGTCGGGGTAGGGAAGTATTATTATTTGTTTAACAAGCGGTTCTTCCAGGTAATCAAAAATTTTTCCGGGGTCGGTGCAACCGCACTCAATAATTATTGAAAGATCATCAGTTATAACATCCGCTAGCCTGTCCTGTAATTTAAATTCATATTTTAATTTTTTGTAAATTATTTCATAAAATAGTTATGTATAAATATTACCATCCAAAACCGATAGTTTTAAAACTCACTGATGATTGGGGTTTTGGTTTAAGACAAAAAGCAGCGGAATATATTGCTGCCAATCGAAACCGAACTGGCGCAGAACGGGGAAGTTCTGAAGAACAAGGATTCGGCGCACTTGCTGAAATGGTTATCCGTAATAAGATAGGAATGCCAGAAATCAATCCAGAAAATCATCCTCTTGGGTACGACCTCTTACTTCCCTCCGGCGTTAAAGTTGATGTGAAGTGTCGCGGTGGCGCGCTTCCCTTTAAAGAAGAATATGAGAGTAATGATGGAATTGCGAGAGAGGCAAAGCACAATTTTTTCGCTCGCCAAATTCATGACGAGAATTTAGAATAGTCTATTAGATTCTATTTTATATTTTTCTTTTGCTTCTTTAATGCGTCGTTTGCAAATATCGATATAATCTACCTCGTGTTTTTTGAATAGATAAACTTCTTCATTTTTTTCAATTCCAATAAACCTTCTTCCTTCTAAAACCGCTGAAACTAAAAAACTCCCGCTACCACAAGTATTGTCTAAAACAACATCGCTTTCTTTCGTAAAGGTACGAATCAGATATCGACCTAGCTCGGTCGGTTTTTGTGTTGGGTGATAAACTTCTCCTTCACTTTCGGCAGTTTTGAAATAGACGACATCTGTCGGATATCTTTCGCCATTACTTTTTACTTCTACAGTTTTAAAATCTCCGTACGAGCCCGATAATTGATCTTTGCGGAATCCTTTATAATAAGGTTCACCCATTGACATTTGAGGATTATATTGTGTTTGATTTTTATAAAATATTACAATATCTTCATGTTTACGCAAAGGCTGCTTTTTGGCATTAAGAAAGTTAGTAGGTTTAGATTTTACCCAAACTATCTTATATTTAAATAATTTTGGGTTAGACATAATGAGTTTGGCGGTAAATAAACCTTGCGCCGTAAGGGCAATGGTGCCGTTATCTTTTATTATTCTCTCGTATTGTTTCCATAATTGATCCAGGGGAATAAAACTGTCCCATTCATTTTGCGTAAAACCATATGGCAAATCGCATAGAACCATATCTATTGATTTATCGGGAATTTCTTTCATAACTTCGAGACAATCTCCTTCAATTACTTTATTTAAAAATTTTTCAATATTTTTTTTCTCACTTTCTTCGTCTTTCTTTTTTTCAATAATTTTTTCCTCCGTATAATTTTTTATAATATCAATTACCACTCCCTGAATTGTTAAGTTTTCTGGCTCTAAAAATATCGGTTTATATTTAGCGTTAGCTGGCTGTAATCTGATTTTATTATTTTCAATATATAATTTTTTTAAAGTTGCTTCGTAATTGTCTATCAACGCGATTATTCTATCGCCGTTATCGGCATTAGATTGCCTTTTCACCAACACAATGTCGCCGTCATTAATATTTTCCTGGATCATGCTATCGCCAATTACTTTTAGGGCAAAAATTTCTTTGCCCAGAGGTAAATTAATTTTTGGTACGGCGATAGTTTCTTTTTCTTCAATAGCTTCTATGGGTTGGCCCGCTGTTATTGTGCCGGCTAACGGGATAGAAACAAAATCATCAATAGACTTTTTTATTTCAACTCCTCTTGAATTTTCATTTTTATTTAAATACCCTTTATCAATTAAGGCCTCAATATGTTGGTGAACAGTAGAAGGCGCTTTAAGTTTAAATCGTTTTTTTATCTCTTCGTAAGTAGGGGATATACCGTGCTTATTAATAAATTCCGCGATAAAGTCTAAAATTTGTTTTTGTCTTTTCGTAAGAGTTTGCATAGTATTTGACATTATTTATCCACATGTTATATTTATAGTATATACCGAAAATTTACCGAAGTCAATTTTGAACATTTTAATAATTAAATAAGAAAGCAGATTGTTTGATGAGTAGCGGGCAACTCTCCTCTAGAATGGCAAAAAACCTTGATCAAATCGGTTTTTCTTGAAGATATGGACTTAAAAAGAGAGGATAAGTCAAAGATTGCTTAGCGGCATATCTCAACTGTTTTCTCAAAAAAGTCTATGACGGACTCAAAGATTACTTGCCCAACTTGTGGCGAGGAGATTTCAATTGACGAAGTTTTTACGAGTCAAATTGAAATCAGAGTAAAAAAAGAATTTGAATCAAAACAAAAAATTAAAGAGCAAGAGTTTATCGCCAAGGAAATGGAATTAAGAAAAAGAGAGCAGGATGTAGACAAGAATAAAAAAGCAGTTGATATCTTAGTGGCTGAAAAGGTGGCTAGCCAAATTAATCAAGAAAAAGTAGGATTGTGGAAAAAAGCTCAAGTTGAAGCCGACAAAAAGAAAATCGCTGAAGTTAAAATTTTAGAAGAGCAATTAAAACAAAAGGATTTGAAGCTAACTGAAGCGCAGGACAAAGAGTTGGCAATTCGAAAAGAAAAAAATCGCCTAGAGGAAGAAAAAAAGGAATTTGAATTAGAGAAATTAAGACAATTGGACGATGAAAGAAAAAAAATTAGCGAAGAGGCGGCGAAAAAAGCAACTGAAGAAAAACAATTTATTATTTCTCAACTGGAGAAGAAGCTAACCGATGTGACAAAAGCCAAGGATGAGTTGGCGCGTAAGTTAGAACAAGGCTCTCAACAAACGCAAGGAGAAGTTTCAGAATTGGAGTTAGAAGATGTGCTTAAAGTTGAATTTCCACAAGATGAAATAATACCAGTACCGAAGGGAATAAAGGGGGCGGATATTATTCAAAAAGTTTGCGATCGTGTCGGCCGTTTTTGCGGACAAATTATCTGGGAGTCTAAAAAAACCAAGGCTTGGAGCGAAGGTTGGATTAAAAAATTAAAAGACGATCAAAGATCAATTAAAGCTGAATTAGCGGTAATCGTTTCGGCGGTTTTACCTGACGATGTAAAAAGTTTTGCTTTTCGTGATGGTGTATGGATTTGCGATGTTAAGATTGCCGTTGCTTTGGCTACAGCGTTAAGAATTAATTTGGAAGCAGTCGCAAGGGAAAGGGCAATGTCGGTTGGCAAAAATGAAAAAATGGAAACGCTTTATACTTATTTAACCGGAGTTGAATTTAAACAAAGAGTTGAAGCGATAGTTGAAGGATTTAGTGAAATGCAAGAAGGACTAAATAAAGAGAGAAAATTTTTTGAGGCGAACTGGGCCAAACGAGAAAAACAGATCCAAAAAGTAATTTCCAATACAGTCGGGATGTACGGTGATTTAAGCGGATTAGCGTCAATGCAACCAATCAAAATGTTAGAGTTGCCGAAAGAATAAGCGAAAGATAAGGCCAGGCTCATTAATTTCAAATTGGCCGCCACGGTCGGGATAGGTTTTTTATTTTTTAATTTTTTGTATGAAAAAAATTTACCTTATTTTATCGGTTATCGCCGCGCTGGCAGTTTTAATTTTTTTGGCCTCTCGTTTTATGCCGGCTAAATATATTACTGGCTTACTGGGAAAGGACAACGCCGCGTCTTCTTTAGCTTGCTCTTACCCGGTTAAAGTCGTGGGCGATTCAATGGAGCCGTATTTTAAAAACGGACAAATGGCATTTTTTAATAAATGCTTTACCGCTAATGATATCGCGGTTAATAAAACAATCGCTTTTAAAGAAGGAAACGTTGTCAGGCTGGGCATGATAGACAATATTGAAGATTTGCCCAAAGGCTTAACTTATAAAGTAATCCAGCCCAACCGAAAAGACAGGATTTCAGATGTTGCCATAAGCCAAATCGTCGCGGTTTATAAAGAGGATTTTAGCGACCAGGCGCAAAAAGAAACCGCTGGAGAGCTAAGTAAGCCTACTGAAATAAAAATGTCCGGCTACAATTTAAGCCTGCCCGCGGGCTGGCAAATAGCCCAAGGAGACGACAAACAGACAATTTTCATTAACGCCGGCGAAACGCCCGAGAATAATTTCCAAACTTATTTAGCTTTGTCTAAAGATAAAATCCAAAGTAAGACTATTGCCGCTTATGGCGAATATTTAAAAGACCAAATACGCCAGTCCGTTGCCGGCGTCAGTTTTAGTAATGAAAATATAGTTAAGATAAATAACCGAGAGGCTTTCGCCATGGAGGGTTATGTCAGGCAGAATCAGACTAATTTTAAAATTCTAACCGCGGCCTTAAAGGGCGATGGCGACGAGGTTTGGGTATTTAACTTCAATACCGTAGAAAACAAATGGGAAAATAACGCCCCGGTTTTTGAGCAAATTCTAAACAGCTTTAGTCTTAAATAGTTTTTCCCCTCGTAAAATTTAAGCGGCCTGTCCTTAATAGGGAGCGGGCCGCTTTTTTATTTTAAATTATTAATCTTCGGTTATGCTATAATTAATAGTAAGCTAGCTAAAAGATATAATTTAAAGAATATGTCATCGCGGCGACTCTTTATCGGCCTTAAAATTTCTGGAAAACTGCCAGCGGAAATTTTTAAGCTGAAAAATCAATACCTTAAACTGCCGGTGCGCTGGCTTAAGCCGGAAAATTTGCATTTGACATTAGTGCCGCCGTTTTATGAAGATGCGCCGGAAAAAATCATGGAAAAATTGTCCGAGGTGGAAGGTTTGGCGGCTCCGGTTAAGCTGCGCTTCCATACAATTAGCTACGGCCCCAGGCCAGGGGACTTTCGGCTGATTTGGGCGGTGGGCCAGGAAGCGCCGGAACTGGAAAAATTAAAAAGGGAGTTGGAGAAGAAATTGAAGCTTAAACCGGAACGGAAAAATTTTTTACCCCATTTAACTTTGGCGCGCTTTAGGCCGGAAAACTTCTCCGGGTTTAAAATAAAAAATTTGCAAGAACGGATTGATTGGGCGGAGCCAGTTAGCGAGTTTATTTTATTTGAATCCGTTTTAAAGCCTGGCGGAGCGGAATATAAAATATTGTATAAAAAAAGTTTTTTAGATTCCGGCTCGTCCGCCTCGGCTCGCCGACGCGAGACGGGTAGGCCGGAATGACAGGAGAGGTTATATGCCGAAACTAATCACCACCGAAAAACTTCCCATAAAAATGTGGCTAACTGACATTGAAGCCGGCGCTTTAGAGCAGGTCAGAAATATCGCCAATTTTCCTTATGCCTTCCATCACGTCGCCGTCATGCCGGACGCGCACCAAGGCTATGGCATGCCCATTGGCGGGGTTTTAGCCACCAAGGAAGTTATCATCCCCAACGCCGTGGGCGTGGATATTGGTTGCGGCGTCTCGGCGCAAAAAACATCGCTTAACGAGCTTGACGTGCCCGTGCTTAAAGCTTTGATGAGCGGCATAAGAAAAATTATTCCTCTGGGATTTAATAAGCATAAAAAAGAGCAAAGTTCGGAGCTCATGCCTTCCCTCGAAGTAAAAGACGCCTGCATTACCAGAGAATGGACTAAGGCGCTTAAATCCTTAGGCAGTTTAGGCGGCGGCAATCATTTTATTGAAATTCAAAAAGGCTCGGACGGCCATATCTGGATAATGCTCCATTCGGGCAGCCGCAATTTAGGCAAACAAGTGGCTGATTATTACAACCGCTTGGCGAAAGTTGAGTGCCGGGAAAAAGGCTACGCCGATTTAGTTAAACAGGATTTGGCGTTTTTAAAACTGGAAAGCCAAATCGGCCAGAATTATTTTAAAGAAATGCGCTTTTGCCTTGACTACGCCTTGGCTAACCGTAAGCTGATGATGGAGCGGGTTAAGCGGGTGTTTGACAGCCAAATTAAAGGCATAGCCTGGGGCGAGTTTATCAACATCGCCCATAATTACGCGGCGCGGGAAACGCATTTTGGTGAAGAGGTAATTGTGCATCGCAAAGGCGCGACGCAGGCTCTAGCCGGGCAAACCGGCATTGTTCCCGGGTCGCAAGGAACAGAAAGCTATATCGTGCGCGGTTTGGGTAATCCGGAAAGTTTTTCATCCTGTTCACATGGCGCCGGCCGTAGGCTGGGCCGCAACCAAGCCATCCGAGAGCTTAACCTCAAAGAGGAAATTGCCAAACTGGACAAACAGGGCATTGTCCACGCCTTAAGGACGAAAAACGACCTTGACGAGGCCTGCGGCGCTTATAAAGATATTACCCAGGTCATGCGCCTGCAGGCTGATTTGGTACAAATCACTACCGAGCTTAAGCCCTTGGCCGTGATTAAGGCGTAAAAAACAGCTTGATTTTTAGGGGTGAAAAATGGTATAATTTTATCAGCAGATATTATATTTTTGAGTGTTATTATATTAAAAATATGGACGCAAGCCAATTAGTTACAATTAAAGAAGCCAGCCAATGGGCAACTGATTATTTAAACAGGAGCGTTAGCGACTCTAACATTTCCTATTTGGTCCAATATGGCAAAGTTAAAAAATTTAACGGCGATGGGGTTGTAAAGGTAATGATCAATGACCTGATGAGGTATTATAAGTCATTCATGGGCAAACGCGAATTAATCTGGAAGAAAAAATTGGGGGACGACCTGAATTGGGCTTTATCGTTTGACAATCTTAGGGAAAAAGACACCACAAAACACGTTCACCGGCTTCACCCCTACAAGGGCAAGTTCATTCCTCAACTCGTCCAGTATTTTATTGATGGCCACACGGATAATTTTAAAAAGAAGGTCTATTTTAAGGCCGGCGACATAATACTTGACCCCTTTTCCGGTTCAGGGACAACGCTGGTGCAGGCGCACGAAATGGGTCTGCATTCAATCGGCGTTGACGTTTCCCAATTCAATTGCATGATTACGGAAGCGAAACTGCTTAAATATGATTTAAAAAAATTGGAAGCGGAGATAAAAAACATTAAGCAGGCTATAACAAATTACGAAACCGGCAATAAAATTTTGGCGTTTGAAAATGAGTTATTGGCTAAAATGGCCGTTTTTAACAATAAATATTTTCCCAGCCCGCAGTTTAAATATAAAGTTCAGCAGGGAGCGATTAAGGAGAATAAATATGCGGCGGAAAAAGAGCGGGAATTTCTAAAAATATACAATAATCTCGTCAAAAAATATAATATTGAATTGAACAACTTTTCCGCCAAGAATTTTTTGGATAAATGGTATATAAAAAACATCCACAAGGAGATTAACTTTGCCTTTGAACAGATTAAACAGGTCAAAGACATAAAAAATAAAATGATTTTAGCGGTTATTTTAAGCCGCACCATCAGGTCGTGCCGCGCTACAACTCATTCAGACTTAGCCACTCTTAAACAGCCGCAGGTAACCACCTATTACTGCTGGAAACACAAAAAAATTTGTAGACCACTTTTTTCAATAAAAGCCTGGTTTGATCGTTATGCCATCGATACTTTATATCGTCTTAAAACTTTTTCCCAGTTAAAAACAAAGGCTCATTATGCTGCCATTGCCGCTGATTCCAGGACGGTTGATATTTTTAAAAGAGTAGGGAAGAGTAATAAAAAGTTTGCGGATGTTCTGTCTAAGCAAAAAATACAAGGCATCTTTACTTCTCCGCCGTACGTTGGCCAGATTGACTATCACGAACAGCATGCTTATGCTTATGACTTATTTGGTTTTAAGCGAAAAGACGAATTGGAAATCGGGCCGCTTTTTAAAGGTCAGGGCTTAGAAGCGAGGAAATCCTACATTGAAGGCATAGCAAAAGTTTTACTTAATTGTAAAAAATATTTGGTCAAAGATTTTGATGTTTTTTTAGTGGCGAACGATAAATATAATTTATACCCCGAAATTGTAAAGCAATCCGGCATGAAAATAGTCAACCAGTTTAAGCGCCCGGTGTTAAATAGAACCGAGCGCGATAAGTCGCCTTATAGTGAAATTATTTTTCATTTAAAAAGTATTTAATTTTATGGCATTAAGTAAAGAACAAATTAATAATGTTGAGAAAGTTTTGAAAGTAAGTTTGCGCAACAAATTTCAAAATTATAAGCCGGAGCCGGCCGCAATGCCTTTTCATACGCGTTTACTCGGTAAAGACCGCTTAGCTTTATATTCTTTTATTCATTCTTTAAATACAAATTTTGGTACCAGTATTTTTGAACCGGTTGGTTTGGCTTTAGCAAAAAAGAATTTTAAAAAAGTTGCTGCTCAGGCTATCGCGGGCAACCATATTAGCAGTGGAGCTCAAAAGGCCATACAGAAAATCGTTGACGGCCTTACTACTGCCGAAACTAAACCCAACAAAGAAAAGGAAATCGGAATAATCAGAAAAGTTTGTCGGCAGGGGAAAATGATTAAAGTAAAGCCAACGCGGGTTGACTTGATGATGGAATCAAAGGCCGGTGAATATTTTTTATTTGATATAAAAACCGCCAAACCGAATGCCGGCGGATTTAAAGAATTCAAACGGACGCTACTTGAATGGGTTGCCGTTTTTCTCGCCAACAACCCCAAAGCAAAAATTAATACGCTTATTGCAATTCCCTATAATCCTTACGAGCCGGAGAAATATAATCGCTGGACCATGCGCGGAATGCTTGACCTTAATAAAGAATTAGTCGTGGCAGAGGAATTTTGGGATTTTCTAGGCGGTAAAAATACATACCAGGATTTGTTAAATTGTTTTGAAAGAGTGGGTATAGAATTGAGAGGTGAAATTGACGCGTATTTTAAAAGATTTAATAAGAATTATGAATAATGATTATTGGAGTTATAATGAATTAATTCCCGCAACTAAAGAAGAAAAGGAAGAACATTTAAATTATGAGATTTGGATGTTTCGTAAAACTTGCGATCAGCTCAACGCTAAATTAAATTTTTTAAAATAATTTGTTTATTAAATATTTTAACCCTTAACCCTAACCCTATGCCAATCAAAAAGTACTTAAAAATCGCGGGAATTGTTTTAGTAGGTTTTTTTATTTTGTATTTCGGCTTGATGATTGTTTTAAGTAGCCTGGGGATGGGCGGTAATGCCGTGTCCGATGAGTCGGGCGCCGGTGCTGTCGGCACGTTTCAAGCCGTGGCGCCGTCAATGAAATCAAGCTTCGTGTCTACCGGTGAAATCGCCAGGGATTCAAATGCGGCCGCTACTGCCGCGACCGCGGTTGACAAAAAAATCATTAAAACCGGAAGTTTAAGTTTAAAAGTGGAACAGGCGGAAACCGCGGCTGAAGCTATCGCTAATATCGCTAAAGTAAATAAAGGCGAAGTGGCTAGTTCTAATTTTTATGAATCAACTCGGGGCGTAAAATCCGGCGCTATAACCATCCGCGTGCCTTATAATAATTTTGACGCGGCGTTTTCTGAAATTAAAAAAGTCGCGACCCAGGTTGTGTCCGAGGCTTCCAACGCCCAGGACATTACCGCGGAGTATATTGACCTGGAAGCGCGGCTTAAAAATACGCAAGCCGAGGAAAGCTCCTTCGTCGCTTTACTTAACCGTTCGGGAAAAATTGAAGAAATTTTAGCCGTAACCAGCGAAGTGGCCAGAGTGCGCGGCGAGATTGAACAGCTCCAGGGGCAAATTCGTTATTTAAATTCGCAAACCGATATGTCAACCATTACGGCCAATCTAACCGAAGACGTGGAGATTGCTACAGCCTCGCAAGATTGGCGGCCCTGGCAAGTCATAAAAATTTCAGTCAAGCGGCTTATCGCCAGCGGCCAGAATTTCATTGACGGCCTGATTGCCTTTCTGATCGTGGTTCTGCCCGCACTGATAATTTATGGTTTAATAATCTGGCTGATATATTATGTGGGTAGAAAAATTTATGGGAGGTTTATTAATAAGCAATAATTAATAATTAAGGAAGTGGATTGCCGTGGCTACGCCAGATCTCGCATAGCG
>Ga0210016_1004393_pt1 | contig 12017 bp, 10 predicted proteins | sample CryGeyCG2014_300_FD_185454 | JGI IMG/M metagenome (GOLD analysis project Ga0210016, IMG submission 185454) | Groundwater microbial communities from aquifer - Crystal Geyser CG02_land_8/20/14_3.00 (SPAdes) (version 2) | ecosystem: Environmental > Aquatic > Deep subsurface > Groundwater | place... | reverse complement strand
TATGGAAGCCGGCAGCGATGCTCACGGGTCGTTTAACTATTCTAATACCTGTTTAACGTATGGATTCGGAAGTGTTAGCGATAATGCTATTGGCCGTTTATCAACGCTGGTTTATGTACCTCAGGGCATGGGAATAAATGGAAGCCATGTACTTGAGGCATTACAAAAAGGACATTTGGTTTTGTCATCCGGACCTATAATTACAATAACTTTAACCGATAATAACGGGCATGAATTTTTGCCCGGCGATGATGCAGTTTTTAACTCATCAGATTTATTAAATGTTTTTGTAAATTTTAACATCGTAACTACTCCTGAATTTGGAACAGTAAATGAAATTTTACTTTTCGGAGGAACCGAAAACGGTGAAGTTTCAGTTTCGCTTCCTGTTTTTACCGGAACTTATCAGATAAGTTTAAACTCCTTATTGCAACAACTTTGGCCATCAGGAATAGAAAATGATAAATATTTTTATTTGCGTACTCAACTTAGTTGCATTAAATATTATTATAGTTTAGCATCAATTTATAAGCGAAACTTTGATATTTTTAGCAGCTATACCAACCCTATTTGGATTAAGATTAGTTTATTTTCAGCAACTAATGAAAATTATTTGTCAGAAGTTTCCATTAGCCCAAATCCTGCTACTGACTATGTTTATGTCGCTTTTTTTAAACCTGTAAATGAAGTTTCTCAAGTTGAAGTTATTTCAACGGATGGCAGAGTAATTTCTTGTCCGTTTTACTTTTCAGAACAAAGAGTTAAAGTAAATGTTTCTAAACTTTCTCCAGGAATTTACAACATAAAAGTGATAGCTAATAAATGGGTATTAAATACTTGGTTTGTGAAAAAATAATCTTGCTAACCCTTTATATATACTATGAATGGTAATAATTTTAACTTTTTATTTTTTTTATGGACATTGGAGAGGGAAGTTTAAATGTAAAGTTAAAATCGTTACCGTTTTAAGTATAATCACTTTTTAAATCAATGCTTTCATTTTATAAACTATCTAACAGGGTGAACTTCGCTGTCATTCGCTTGTAAAACTACTGTATGACCCTATTGTATGACTATTGAATGACTATTGAATGACTATTGTATGACTTTTGTATGACTATACAAAAAACGTAATTTACTACCTGTTGCATTATATCAAGGACTTATTTTCAACTAACTTTTAGAAATGGTCTTATCTGTAAAATCTTTCTATCTGCGAAAAGAAGAAATTGCTTTCAATCACGGCATTTTCGTCACTGTCCGAACCGTGAACTGCATTTTCCTGTACCGATGTTGCAAACATTTTACGTATAGTGCCTTCGTCGGCATTTGCCGGGTTGGTGTTGCCAATTAGTTTGCGAAAATCGTATACAGCATTCTCTTTCTGCAAAATTGCAGCAACAATTGGTCCTGATGACATAAATTCAACTAAATCTTTATAGAAAGATTTTTCAGCATGAACTGCATAAAATTTTTCGGCTTGCGATTTTGAAATATGAAGCATCTTTATCGAAACAAAATGAAAACCTGCTTTATTTATTATCGATAGTATTTCGCCAATGTGTTCGTGGCTAACGGCGCAAGGCTTAATCATTACAAATGTAATGTTTCCCATATTAATTTTTAATATTTTTAAAATGCCAAAATTATATTTTTCAATTGATTCTACAAACCAAAACCTTATCTTTGCTGCAATAAAAAAACAAGAATAATGCAGAACCAACTACAACTCAATTTTAAGCAAATAAAAAATCTTATTTCCAATTCCAAAAATATTTGCATTGTTACCCATTTTAACCCCGATGGTGATGCAATTGGCTCATCGCTTGGTTTGTATCATATTTTATTAGAAATGGGAAAAGTAGTTAATGTTGTAACTCCCAACGAATATCCCGAATATTTAATATGGCTTCCGGCAAACCATAATATTGTAAAATACAGTTTGCAAAAAGAAAAAACTCATGGAATAATAAATTCAACTAATTTATTTATTTGTATTGATTTTAATGAATTAAAACGTACGGGTGATTTATTTGAGATTCTTGGAAAAAATAGAGTAAAAAAAATATTAATTGACCATCATCCCAATCCCGAAAATATTTTTGACGTTCAGATTTCCGATATTAGCGTAAGTTCAACAGCGGAATTGGTTTACGAAACTATAATACAATGCGGGTTTGAGCAATTTATTTCTTTAAATGCCGCCATCTGTCTTTTTACAGGATTACTTACCGACACCATTTCATTTAGCGTAAATTGCTCTAATCCGCGAACTTTTGAAATAGCGGCAAAGTTGCTCTCGTTTGGTATTGATAAAGAAGAAATTCACCGTAAAGTTTTCGATAACTTTTCGGCTAACAGAATGAGACTTCTTGGCTATACGCTTGGCAAAAAAATGGTGATTTTACCCGAATTTGGAACCGCTTATATGTGGTTAACAAATGATGAGTTAAAAGATTTTAATTTTCAGATGGGCGACTCCGAAGGATTTGTAAATTATCCGCTTTCCATTAAAGGAGTGAACTTTGCAGCACTTTTTATGGAACGCAAAGACTATATAAAAATTTCGTTTCGTTCGCGCCGAAATATTCCTGTAAATAAAATTATCAGCACTCACTTTTCGGGCGGCGGACATAAAAATGCAGCAGGCGGCGAGGAATACAAACTGAACATGGAAGAAACAATTAAAAAATTCGTTTCTATTTTACCCCAATATGCAGAGATTTTGAAACCATCTTACAATTTATGATTTAAGATTAAGGAATGAAAACTATTTTTATTATTTCGGTTTGTTTTACAGTTATTATATTTTCGTGCTATAACAATGCTCACAAACCAAAATCGGAGCAGGAAATTTTATCATACAAAGAGCCTTTAGTTAAAGTAAACCAGATACTTGTAGATAGAGATTCAGAAAAAGTTGTTTCATATTGCAATCACCATAACTTAAATCTTACGGTTTCAGAATCAGGATTATGGTATAAAATTTACCACTATGGAAACGGTGATTCGGCTAAAACAGGAAAAGTTGCAAACATCTTTTATAAAATATTCTTGCTTAATGGAAAACTTTGCTACACCAGTGATTCATTAGGACCAAAAAGTTTTAAAATTGGTCAGGGTGGTGTAGAATCGGGCTTAGAAATGGGTATTTTAAAAATGCGTGAAGGAGATAAAGCTAAATTTATAATGCCACCAAACCTTGCTTACGGACTTATTGGCGATGAAAATAAAATTCCGGCTCGTTCAATTATAATTTATGATGTGGAATTAATAAAACTTACTGAATATTAAGCAGGGATTTTCACGGGGGGAAAATACCCCTCAATTAAAAAATTCAATAACAGATTTAACAGGCAGGCGGGTTTATAAAAAAGATTATAGTACAGATGTGTTTGAAACTAATGCAGACATTTCATTTTTACCTGCAAGCACATATTTTGTAAATATTTCTACTCCAAATAATAATTATAACCTTAAATTTGTAATTGTTAAATAGTTTTCATATATTTGGTAGCCCATTAATTTGGGCTACCTTAAATAATTAAAAATAATGTTAATCTGTTAATCACACAAATTATGGTTCAGACAATTAAAAGATAACCACGTTTGTTCGGGTAATTTTCTGTACCAAAAAAATGATTTAAACAACTAACCCGTAAACGTTTCAAAATCTTTCAAATCTCTGTTTACAGTAATGCCTGCTAGTACTATTACCTGTTTCCCTATTTTAATATCAGGCATAATTAGTGCTTTTGCTCCAAGGTATGTATAATCGCCAATTTCAATAGGCCCTACAATGGTTGCTCCGGGACCAACGTTCACATATTTGCCAATTTTAGCAATATGCCCAATACTTGCATGTACGTGAATAGCACAACCTTCGCCCATTTCCAAACCGTGCGATATTCCGACAAACGGCTCAATGATAGTGCCTTCGGGATAATTGTTAAGTGGCGAAATAGCTACTTGTTTAGATATTGCAGTTGAATTTTTTCCGCCAAACGCTTTCATTTTATTTGTTAATTTTTCACGTATTCGAGGATTTCCAATACCTACAATAAAATCGGGCGATTTATTTTTAAAATAATTTTTTATTCCGTTTTCACTTTTTATTACCTTAAAACGATGATACAAAACCGAAGCGACGTTTAGGTTTTCATCGTAAAAAGTAATTTCTTCAGAGTATTCATCTGTAAGAAGAAAACTCAAAATTTCTTTAGCTAATCCGCCTGTTCCAACTATTAACATAAGCCATTTGATTTATAAAATTGTTATTACTCCGGTGCATTTTATTTCCCGCGAATATTATGTATGCTGAGTTATATAAAATTTATTAATGCAATCGCAAATCCACGATAATTCTTCCTCATTAAGTTCGGGATAAATAGGTAGCGAAAGTTCAGTTTTAGATAGCATTTCGGCAACAGGATATGAGATTTCAGATTTACCAAAAACAGAATATTCAGGAAGCGTTTTAGAATAATGGATTCCTGTTTCTATATTATTTTTGGATAAATAATCTTTTAATTTATCGCGAAAAGAGGTGAAAATGGGAAATTTATGATAATTCCATAACTCATCTTGAGAGGGGATTAAAAATCTTAAATTGTGAATATTGCTTAATTTAGAGTAATAATAATTTGCAACATTATTTCTTTTAGATGTAATATCTTTAATTTGTAATAATTGGAAATGTAAAATAGCGGCCTGCAAACTTGGGATGCGGCTATTGCAACCCAGAATTTCAAAATTATTAACATTAGCCGATTTTCCATGTACTCTCATACTTTTAGCTTTGCCGGCAATTTCTTCATTGTCGGTAACTATTACGCCGCCTGTTCCAAAAGCATTAACAATTTTGGAAGGGTCGAAACTGAAACAACTTGCAAGTCCGGTATTTCCGGCCGGAATTTCAGTATGCCGGCTTCCTAATGCCTGCGCAGCATCTTCAATGATAGTTAGATTAAATTGTTTGGAAAAACTGTTTAATGTTTCGGGGTTTGCCATTTTGCCAAAAAGATGAACCGCAACAATTGCTTTGGTGCGTTGAGTGATTTTTTTTGCAGCCTTTTCAAAATTTATTAACCCATCATCATTAACATCAACAAAAACAGGAGTTGCACCCGTTCTAATAATTGCAGACGCAGACGCAATAAACGAAAATGCCGGTACCAAAACTTCATCACCGTATTTTATACCCGAAGCAATTAAAGAAAAAAATAAAGCATCGGTGCAACTGTTTACTGTTACAGCATATTTCCGATTAGTAAGTTGGGCAAGTTTCTTTTCTGTTTTTGTTACATATATGCCCTCAAGCACTTGCCCTGTGGAGAATACTTCATTCGCTAATTCAATAATTTTATCTTTGTTAAGTTGATAAAAACGGTCAACATTATAGAATTTTACAGGTTTCATTACTAAAAATATTTTACGGGATAGTGTAAATTTAAGATATGTTCTTTTACTTGTTCTATATATATTTTAATACCTTTTTCGAGAGAGAACTCAGGCGAAAAGTTTAATAATTGTTTAGCTTTAGAAATGTCAAGTGCACCTCGGTTTGGACGAAACGGAGGGAAATTGCTTTTTTCAATTTTTGTATCGGGTATATATTGTTGAATAATTTCTGCCAATTCCTTTATAGAGCGTCCTTTTCCGTAACTCAGATTAAAAGTTTGGTTAAGTGCATTTGGGTTTTCAATTGTGGAACAAATTCCTTTTACAACATCGTCAATATACGTGAAATCTAAAAGATGTAAACCTCCGTTGTCTAATAAAATAGGTCGCCCTAACAAAGCGTTAGTAACAAATAATTCGGTAACTCTAAAGTTGCAGTCGTTATGTCCATATATTGCTGTTGGTCGAATAATTACATAAGGAAGTTTTTTGCGATAATGAAAAGCTTTAATCAAATGTTCGCAGCAAAGTTTAAATGAGCCGTAAATATCAATTGGGTTGCATGGTGCATCTTCATTTGGCAGGATAATATTTCCGTTTTCATCTTTTGGAAAATGACCGTAAACCATTGACGATGAAATATAAATAAATCTTTCAACAGGAACTTTATTTACAACAGTTTGCAGAAGATTATATGTAGCATCAAAAATATTTTCTTTGGCTTTATCGGGATAATAATCAGCAACTCCGGCAACAGAAACAGAGGCAAGGTGAACAATAATTTCCGGTTTAATTTCTTTTATAAGTTTAGTAATCTTTTCAGAATTTAATAAATCAATATTAAATATATTGACTTTATTTTGATGTAACAAATTTATTTTTATATTATTGTAATAATTATAGTTATGTAAGCCTTTAGCGAAAAAATATTTTCCTGGGTCGATAATTGAAACAGAAAAACAGGGATTTTTAGAAAGTTCAATTGCCAGGTGCGAACCCACAAAACCTAAACCCCCGGTTATTAGAATTTTTTTCATGCGTTTATATTTAATTATTTCATTGTTTGTAAACTTCAAAAGTTTTGGAAACTTTTGAAGTTTGGTTTCATAATTGTTTAATTAACAGGAAATATTCCATTTTGCTTGGGTTAATGAAATACCTGGTATAAAATCATTTTGTTGTTTAATATTAGTTTTTATTTCAAACTCTAATATTCTTGGAAAAAACATCCATTTTTCGGGTATTAAAGAAGCAGCCAATGATATAGTGTAAATGCCATCAGTTAAAAGCGTTAATGGAAAGTTACATGACAAGTTACATTTTTCGGGAATCTTTTCCATGAAAAAAGAAGTGTGCCCAACAGGAATATCAAAGGCGTTATTAATAATAATATGGACTGTACCTTGTGAATAAAATCCTGGAGCAGCTAATAATGTAAGAGATAACTGGTGGCATTCGCCTGTAGAAATCATTTTGATGTGGTTAAACAAAATATTGTTACTCTTAACATTATTAATATTTACAATAGGTTGACTTAAAATTAATTTACTTAAATCGGCTTGAATCAATTTTCTGTATTGTATAATTCCTTTGAAAGCATTACCGTTAAAAATAATTTTACCACTATCAATTAGTATAACCCGGTTGCAAAGCGCAAGAACATCGGTAGCGTTATGTGTAGCAAACAAAATTGTGCTTCCGTTGCTTTGCAAATTTAAAATTTTATTATGAAGTTGTCGTTTAAATAATTGGTCGCTACCATTTAAAACTTCATCAAATAAATATATATCTGCTTTTATATAAATTATAATAGATGCTGCCAGGCGACCAACCATACCTGTAGAGAACTTTTTTACCGGCAGGTAAATAAATTCTTTAAGACGGCTGAAATTAATAATATCACTCTCTAATTTATGAATTTCTTTAGTTGAAACTCCCCAAATTCTGCCCAAAAGTCTAATGTTTTCTAAAGCGTTTAAATCGGGATTAAACCCACCGGCAACTTCAATTGCTGAAACAATTTTACCATTTATTATGGCTTTTCCACCTGAAGGTGAGGTTACACCGCTTAAAACTTTAAGCAATGTACTTTTTCCTGAGCCGTTTCGTCCTATAATGCCAAGTATTTCACCTTTATCTATTTCTAAGTTAATACCGTTTAAAACGGTAATAATATTATTTTTTTCTTTTTTTTGAAGAAACGAAAATAATCCTTTAGAAATAAAGTAATGCTTTTTTAAGTTTTGGGCAGATATTACTATTTTTCTATCCATAGTGTTATATGTTATCTGCCATGTTTCCGTCTTTTTTTACAAAAAAGAAAACACTTGTTATAAATAAAAGTAATATTATTAAAAAGCCCCATAAAAAGCGAATATCAAATGGAGAATTAAACAATGACCATCTAAAACCTTCAACAACACATGCTAAAGGATTAAAATACAGTATATCGGCTAAATATTCAGGTAACACTTTAACGGGATAAAAAACAGGAGTAAAAAACATTCCTATTCCTATAATTAAAGGAGCAAATAAAGCTACATCACGGTTTTTTATACTTAGTAAGGCAATCCATAAACCTACTGCAAGTCCTGTAATAACATCAATAATTAAAAATAAAAAAAACGCCCAGAAATTATATGATGGCATAATTCCATAATAAATTAATAATGCTGTTAGTACAATTAACCAACCAGTAAAATCAAGCAAAACAGACAATCCATAAGAAAATGGTAAAATAATTCTTGGAAAATATATTTTTGAAGCTATTTGTCGGTTTTGCATAATTGAAGTACCTGAAAAGGTTGCAATATAAGAGAAAATATACCACGCCATCATTCCCGTAACAGCAAACAACAGATATGGATAAGAAACTGAAAATGTGATAAACCGACTAATAAAGAAACCGAAAACCAATGTTAAAATAATAGCTTGTAACAAAATAATGAAAATACCGAGTCTTGTTTGAGCAATTTTCCCTTGTATGTTTCTATAAGCAAAAATCAAAATTAAATTTCTATAACACCATAGTTTTTTAAGATATGCGGCAATACTTTGATTTTTGGAAGAATCAATAATAACTATCATATAAATTTAAAAAGGGGTTATGTCACTCCCCTGTGAAATATTCTTCGCTATTGTGAAATATGCTTCGTCATTTCACTTGGTAAGCATTTCACGGGGTAAATTTTGGACAAATCCCGAGTTAATGTTTGATTGAATTAAGTTGCTAATATACGACTTTTTTTAATTTACTAAATTTTTTAAACTTTTTTTTGCAAAAATATTTCGCTCCTAACATGGGGAAACTCTTTTTTCACCCGATGAGAATAATGGCACTAATATAAGAAAAAGTAATTTGTCAATATCCACAGGTAACGCTATATTAAATTCTACATTCTGCTGTTGAAAATTCTACATTTACAAAGGCAAATAATTAACCCCCGTTAAATGGCTTAGAAATAAACGAACTGGAAAAGCGGCAGTAGGCAGTAGCAGTGAGCAGGACTGCCAACTGCTGCTGCCAACTTTATACTTAGTTTTCAATATGTTAAAAATTTATACCGAAGTATTGAAAATAATATTAGTTATCTTTTTCTGATTTTTTTATTTAAAAAATTATTTTATGAAAATTGCACAAAATATTTTGGAACTTATAGGTAAAAACGCCTCTTGTAAAACTTAACCGGATGGCTCAGGATATCCCGGGAGGAGCAAATATACTGCTAAAACTTGAAAATTTCAATCCAGGTTATTCGGTAAAAGACCGTATAGCAATTGCAATGATATCCGATGCTGAAAAGATGAATCTTATCTATAGGGGTACAACAACAATCATAGAGCCTTCCAGCGGTAATACGGGAATTGCTCTCGCAATGGTTTGCGCTGTAAAGGGATATAAACTTATTATTACCATGCCCGAAAGCATGAGCATAGAACGAAGAAATCTTATAACCGGTTTCGGAGCAGAAATCGTTCTTACTCCTGCTCTAAAAGGGATGAAAGGTGCGGTAGAAAAAGCACAGGAAATCGCCGGATCCATTAAAAACAGTTTTGTTCCCAATCAGTTTAAAAATCCTTCCAATGTTCAGTATCACAGGAAAACTACTGCAGTTGAGATATGGAATGATACCTGTGGCAGAGTTGATATTTTTGTCGCCGGAGTTGGCACAGGAGGAACATTGACCGGTGTCGGAGAGATTCTGAAAGAAAAGAAACCATCTGTGCGGTGTATTGCTGTTGAACCTGCAGATTCGCCGGTACTGGGCGGGGGACAACCATCACCGCATAAAATACAGGGCATTGGCGCCGGTTTTATTCCCGAAATCCTGAATACAAAGATTTATAATGAAATTATTCAGGTCAAAAATGAAGAAGCTGTCAGCACTGCCCGTCGCCTTATTAAAGAAGAAGGTATCTTATGCGGAATATCTAGCGGTGCTAATGTCTTTGCTTCACTCCATATCGCAAAAAGACCGGAAAATAAAAGTAAATTAATAGTTACTGTTATTGCTGATACGGGTGAGCGGTATCTCAGTACAGATTTATTCAGCGCCTCTCTGTAAAATCAGGTTCTGTAAGTATAAGATAAAAGGGTAAAAACAAAAGATAAAAGTTTGGAATAAAGGATATAAAATACACGATTAAGTCCCAAATTCCAATCCCAAAATTCCAAGGTTGAAACCAGTTCTCCTTGGGTTTTGGGACTTGAAACTTGGGATTTGGGATACAAAATTAACGATTAATGATTCAGGTAAGAATTATGGAAATTAAAACTAAAATTGAAGAGACAATACGGTCTCTGTCCGACCCCTTCTCGTATAGCCAGGTTTATCATCAGCCGCGCTACGAAGAACCTATGCCAAGCATTGACGCCCTGAAAGAAATGGTGGATATCCTCCGTGAAATCATTTTTCCGGGTTACTTTGGCTTATCTTCTATCAAGCCGGACACTATGCAGTACTATATTGGCGAAAATACTGATAAAGTATATCGGTTACTTACGCAGCAGATAAAACGCGGTTTGTGTTTTGTCTGCACTGCTACAGAAGTTGAAGTGAAAACTTCCTGTGATACCTGCAAAGATAAATCCGAGATTATTGCTGCTGATTTTATCTCCCGCCTGACACGCATCAGGCATCTTCTCTCGACCGATGTTGAGGCTACTTATATCGGGGACCCGGCAGCTAAAGGTTTTGGTGAAGTAATTTACTGTTACCCGGTTATCAGAGCCCTGACCAATTACCGCATTGCCCATGAACTCCTGAAACCTGAAGTTCCACTGATTCCGAGAATAATCACAGAAATGGCTCATTCCGAAACAGGGATTGATATTCACCCTTGTGCCGAAATAGGGGAGTACTTTACCATTGATCATGGAACCGGCGTCGTAATAGGTGAAACCTGTATCATTGGGAAAAATGTAAAACTTTACCAGGGCGTCACACTGGGAGCCAAGAGTTTTCCTCTGGATGAAAACGGTAATCCTATCAAAGGGATTAAGCGTCATCCCATAGTTGAAGATAATGTTATAATTTATGCCGAAGCAACTATTCTCGGAAGAGTTACCATCGGTGCCAACAGCATTATCGGGGGCAATGTATAGATAACTCGTGATGTTCCTCCTGATTCCGTAATACATCAGAAAACCTCCGAAAGCGTATGAAGATTGCGATGATTAACCGGGTAATCATCCTTTCGCCTATAATCAGTCTGTATTATAAAAACAAGGCAGGGAAGAATATGGTGGAATTTTCTTATCGGAGGTATGCTGACTACCTTCTTTTTTGTTCGCTTGTGGCAAAGATATAAAATTCTTACAAAACTTGAATTTATCGAAATCCGTTACAGCGGGAAACCTGCCACATTTCTCAGGGGTTTTAAATTAGTTTACCTTGTGATATATAAAGAAATTTAATTGAACAAGGTATCGGCTAACAGTTTTTCCAAAATTGTATCATTTAGTTTTAGTCTAATTGTATTATAAATTTCTATTGCATCGGAATCTTCAATTTTTTTAAGAATTTTTGAAGGATGGATGTAATTTAACAGTTCATTTAATAAATCAAAAACCTTTTGTTTAAATTCGGTTTCAAGTAAAAAAGTATATTTTTCAGGTTTATATTTACTGAATTTATTTGTTAAAGCATTAAAAATTTGAGTTTTCCAGTTTTCTTTTTCCTGATTTGTTAAAGACGGTCGTTTTTGGGCTTCTAAATTCCACTGATATAATTGATTAAGAAACGACTCCCAACGTACTTTATTTATAAATGAAACACTTGAAAATGAATGAAATTTATAAACGGATAAAATATTATATATTTCGGCTAATTCAGTTTTTGAAAGATTCCAAAGTGCCATTTTCCAAGGAGAAAACACCGAATTAAAAAAAATGAATATCTTATTTTTATTGCAAAACTCCACCAATTGCGGCATTTCTTTCCAATTAATTCGCATAGGACAAACCGATATGGTTATTGTTTCTTTATTTTTTTTTGAAATGGAATGGAATTTATGCAAATTAATCATGGTTTTATCAAAATCAGCACCTTTTCGTATAGATTCATAAGTATATTTATTAAGTGAATCTATTGATATACTAAAATTAAATCGGCCTT
>Ga0210016_1004391_pt1 | contig 12021 bp, 9 predicted proteins | sample CryGeyCG2014_300_FD_185454 | JGI IMG/M metagenome (GOLD analysis project Ga0210016, IMG submission 185454) | Groundwater microbial communities from aquifer - Crystal Geyser CG02_land_8/20/14_3.00 (SPAdes) (version 2) | ecosystem: Environmental > Aquatic > Deep subsurface > Groundwater | place... | reverse complement strand
CTGCCGAAATTGCTGACCATCGCCGTCGTCTTCGGCCTGCCCATCTGGTTGATCTGGCGCGCCGTGCGTAATGCCAACCGCAGGCGCAAAGCCAAACAGGAAGCGCTGAAGGAAGAAAATAAATAACCGTTGCCTTTCAAACAGTAGGGCGAGATAGTATCTCGCCCTACTTTGCGAATCAGATTCATGACCAGACTCCGACTCTTCATCCTCGTTTTTATTCTGACCGCCTGTAACCTGCCCTTCGCGCCGACTGCCGCGCCGACGGAATCCGCTTCCTCTCCGACCCCCAGCCGGGTCGCGGTTTCGACGCAGATTCCCACCCCCCAGCCCACACCCGAGCCCGGCGCGCCGCTCGGCACGGACGCGAATCCCATCGTGATGGCGCTCATCCCCTCCAGCGAACGCGAGATTTCCGAGTCCGCAAAGGATGTGGCCGCGCAACTCTCCAACCTGACGGGTCTGGCCATCGTCCCGTTTGCGCCCGCCACCTACAGCGAAGTGGTGGAGGCGCTCGGCGCGGGACGCGTCCACATTGCCTGGCTCCCGCCGTTTCCCTACCTGCTGGCGCACGAAAAAAGTCACGCCGATGCGGCGCTCGCCACCACCGTCTTCGGGAAGGATTTGAGCGCGGCGCAATTCCTCGTCAACAAGCAGATGGTGGACGACCGAACCTTCACGGTCTATTTCGACCCCGCGACGGGCGCGAACCTGGCGGAGGCCGCGGCCGCCCTGGGTCAGTTCGCGGGCAAGAAGCCCTGCTGGACCGATCCCTACTCGCCGACGGGTTATGTCGTCCCGCTCGGAATCCTGAACGAGAACGGCATCCAGACGAAGACGGGCGCGTTCGTGCAGGGACATGCCACCGTCGTCAAGTCGTTGTATGCCGATCCCGAGGGGACGTGCCAGTTTGGCGCGACCCTCGCCGACGGTCAGATTTTCATCGCGTCAGGTTACGAGGACGCGGCCGAAAGGGTGGTGGTCGTCTGGGTAACGGAACCCATTGTCCCGTTCGACGGGGTCGCCTACTCGTCCAGCCTGCCCGACGAGATGCGCCTGTCCATCACGTCCGCGCTGCTGGTCATGATCCAGACCGAGGAGGGCAACGCCGCCCTGCGCGACACCTATCAGATTGACGGGCTGGAACTGGCGGACGACACGTTTTACGACGCCCTGCGCCGCCTGCTGGAGCAATCGGGACTGGCGTTGTCGGAATTAGTAAGGTAGGGCTGTAAACGATCAACTTCCTGAAGGCTCGTCATTGCGAGGAGGATGCTCTTCCCGACGAAGCAATCTCCTCATTGAGCAGGGGATTGCTTCCCGAAGGTCGCAACGACGGGACGATGGCTGGCAAGGGAAATTATTTTACAAGACCGAGCGAAAATTTAAGAGGATTGTCACTTAAAATCACTTGCCACAAGCCCAAAAGCGCGCTATCATCAACCCCATCCATGCAGGGGATTCCCTGCAATTCAAAATCTTCTAGGAGAAGAATCACATGACCAAACGACTTTCTGTTCTGTTCTCCCTGCTCGTGGCCTTGACGCTGGCGCTTTCCGCCTGCGGCCCCGCCGCGACCACAGCGCCGCCGACTGCTGTCCCGCCCACCGCCACCGAGCCGCCGATGCCATCCGTGGGATCCCCCGAACACCCCATCAAGGTGCTCTTCGTCCCGTCTGTGGATGCGAACATCATCACCACCGGCGGTGATGTCATGGCCCAGGCTTTGAACGAAGCCACTGGCCTGACCTTTGAAGTGGTTGTCCCGACTTCCTATGCCGCCACCATCGAAGAAATGTGCGCCTCCCCCACAGATACCATGGCCTTCATCCCCGGCCTAGGTTACGCCATTGCCAGCCAGTTGTGCGGCGTGGATGTTGCCTTCAAGGCCGTTCGCTATGGCTACCCGGTTTACTGGGCTGAGTATATTGTTGCGCGCGATAGCAAATACCAGACCCTGGCCGACCTGGAAGGCGCCACCTGGGGCTACGGTGACCAGGGCTCGACCTCCGGTTACATGGTCCCAACTGTTGAACTGGCCGCCGCTGGCATTACCCCCGGCGAGCAGGTCCAGACTGGCGGTCACAACCAGACTGTCACTGCCGTCTACAATGGCCAAGTTGACTTCGGCACCGTCTTCTACAGCGTCCCGCTGACCCCCGAAGGCAAACCCGTCTTCAGCTATGACGACTACCTGGCCGGCAAGGTCACCCCTGACATGTACGAATTGCCCGCCGATGTCATCCCGAACTGCGCTCCTGACGCCGAAGGCAAGAAGTTGCTCTGCGACGGCTGGCGCGTCCTGGATGCCCGCGCCAATATCCGCACCGAAGCCCCGGATGTAATGCAGAAGGTCCGCATCCTGGCGGTCTCTGCCGCGATCCCGAATGACACGATGGCCTTTGGCCCCGAGTTTCCTGCTGACCTGCGCGCCCAGATCGAAGAAGCGCTTGTTGCCTTCGCTGGGACCGAAGAGTGGAAGAACTCCATCGGCAACAATGACTTCTACGGCTGGACTGGAATTATGCCCGCCACCGACGCCGAATATGACGTGGTCCGCGCCATGGTGGAAGCCACTGGCTACACCATCAAACCGTAAGTCAATCCGCTTTTCGTAAATAATTGGGGCAGGGTCGCCAGGCTTCCCTGCCCCAATTTGCAATTATTCTATAGCGCGGCTCCTCGAAACGTGCCGCAACCGGAGTGCGGAGTCAAAAGTCTCCCGACTTTTGGCCGATGCCCCAAAGTCTGGAGACTTTGGAGTCCGCCCAACTCTGCCCAACTCCGCCCAAAGTCATTTTTCCCAGGACATTTCACATGCTTCAAATAAAAAACCTGACAAAAATTTATGACGGCGGGGTGAAAGCGCTCGATAATGTAAGTTTTGAGGTGCCAGACGGTGAGTTTCTCGCGGTGATCGGCCTGAGCGGATCGGGGAAATCCACGTTGTTGCGTTGCATCAATCGTCTGATCGAACCGACTGAAGGCCAGATCCTCTGGAATGGCGAGGACGTCACAAAAGCCTCGCCGGAGGAAATGCGCCGCATCCGCCGCAAGATCGGCATGGTTTTCCAGCAGTTCAACCTGGTGCATCGTTCCAAGGTGATCACCAACGTGTTGGCCGGCCGGCTGGGATATATCAATCCGGCTTGGAGTTTTCTGAACCGTTTTCCAAAAGCCGATATGGAAAAAGCCATTAAGCAGTTGGAGCGCGTGGGCATTGCCGACAAGGCTAACCAACGCGCGGACGAGCTAAGCGGCGGCCAGCAGCAGCGCGTCGGCATCGCCCGCGCCCTGATGCAGGACCCTGAAATGATCCTGGCCGACGAACCGGTTGCCAGCCTGGACCCAGTCCTTGCGCACAGCATCATGAAACACTTGGAAGACATCAACGATAACGATGGCGTTACGGTGTTATGCAGTTTGCATTTCCTGGATCTTGTCCATCGTTATGCGGATCGGGTCGTTGCTTTGAATGAGGGGAAACTGGTCTTCGAGGGACTGCCTAAAGAGATTGACGACCAGAAATTCAAAGATATCTATGGCCGCGATGCCGAGCGGATAGGGTGAGGATGCCATGAAAAACAACAATAAAAAAGCATCGCTCTGGAAATCCATACAACTTGGCCTGGCAATCCTTGCAGGGCTGCTCGTCTATGCCTATGGATTTCAAATTACCAAGGTGGACCTGGAAGATTTGCGCAGTGAAACGCGGCAGCAAAGCCTGACGCGCGTGATGCGTGCGCTCGCCAAGCCCGAAATTTTTGCATACGACCAGGAACAGGAAATTGTCAACTCCCCGATTTACGTGCCATGCCCGGTGAATGGTGTGCCTTCATTAGCGGAACCAGATAAGACCGGACCTTACCTGGTGATTACCCCGGCCTGCGCGGACGCTGGTGAAACGGTGCAAGTGGAAGGGTTTAACTTCGCCCCCAACACCGCCGGTCCGCTTCGTTTTATTCCTGGAAGCGACCCGGCCAACCCGGTCGCCATTGGGCGCGATAATGTAGTGACCGATGATGCGGGCCGCTTTGTTTTTGAAATGACTCTCCCCGCGCGGCTCAGCGAAGATGCGCAATACATCCGTGCCAGTCTGCGCCACAATGTTGGTACGCCGCACTTTACCAAGACCGCTTATGACACCTGGGGAAAAATCGTCGAGACCGTGTTCATGGCCCTTTTGGCAACCACGTTCGGCACCCTTCTCGCCATCCCGCTTAGCTTCATTGCCGCGCGCAACCTGATGAAACCGGTCAAAAGCCCACTGGCGAGCATTTCCTTGTCTATTTTAGGATGGCCGATTGGCATTGTGCTGGGTTACCTCATCATCAACGGGGTGGGTGGGTTAAGCGCGCCCTTTACGAAAAATATTCCAGTCAACCTGATCTCCCTCATCGTGACTCCCATTTTGGCATGGATGGGGATCCGTTGGGCTTTGCCGCAGGAGGAAATCCAAAAACCGTCCACATCCCTGCGCCTGGCGCGCCTGGGCGTTTTACTCCTGACGATTCTGGCCAGCTTCTACGGCCTGTTCCAACTTGCCAGCCTCGCAAGAAACCTGGGCTTGCTGGGCAGATCCACATTTGGCCCGCTGGCTTTCCTCGGCAACTTCCTGTTCCAGGTTGGGGATATCGTGAGCATCATTACTCCCGCGCTGGGAGGCCTGGCGGCTGGCGGCGCGTTGAGCAGTTTCATGGGCCGCCTGGGCCAGCAAACTGCGGAAAAATTATCGCCCGGCGGCGTGAAACTCTTCAACATCGTGTTTTCCACGCTGGCTGGCGCCGTTACGTTTTTGCTACTCGGACAATTAGTGGAGTGGTTGTATCAGATTGGACAACCCTTTTACACCCTGTGGGGACCTGTATTAACCGGCTGTCTGCTGGGCCTTATGCCGGCAATCTTTACCGGTCCCAAAGACACGTTACCCACTGGCATGGTGATCTACTACATCACCCGCACCTTCCTGAACGGCCTGCGCTCCATCGAAGCGCTCGTCATGGCTATCGTGTTCGTGATCGCGGTCGGCATCGGCCCGTTCGCGGGCATGATGGCGCTGGGTCTGCACACCATCGTCAGCCTGGCGAAACTTTACTCGGAACAGGTCGAAAGTATCATGGCCGGTCCGCTCGAAGCCATTCAAGCCACCGGCGCGAATCGTCTGCAAACCATCATCTATGCCGTCATCCCTCAGATCATCCCGCCCTACATTTCCTACACCATGTACCGCTGGGACATCAACGTGCGCATGTCCACCATTATCGGGTTCGTGGGCGGCGGCGGCATCGGCTTCCTGCTTCAGCAGAATATCAACCTGCTCAACTACCGCGCCGCAAGCGCCCAGATGTTTGCCATCGCCATCGTCGTGGCTTCCATGGACTACCTCAGTTCGGTGATGCGCGAAAAAGTGGTCTAACCTGGATTGACTTTCAAAAAACAGGACGAGGAATGATCTTCCTCGTCCTGTTCGTTTAAATAATGGGACAGCAGTCAAACCGCTGTCCCATCCAAACGTAAAACGTACGGCTACTTTGCCGGGGCGACGCGTAATCGCCGCGCCAGCAGGATGACCACGACCAGCGCGATGGCCATCACCGCCAGTCCCGGCGCGCCGACATCGTCAATGAAGCCAGTGTCCGGCAGGAGCGTGGAGGTCGGCAACGAGGTCACCGTCAGTTGGGCCTGCGCGGCCTGGGTCAACGCCGCGGCGACGGTGGCCGTTTGCGGGTCAGCGGGGGCGAGCGTGCCAGTGGACTGCTGGAAGACCGGCGTGTTGGTCGGCTCCAGTGTGGCGGTGGACTGGGGCAGGTTCGTCAACGCCTTGGCCGTCAGCGCCTGGTTCACCTGCAGGTTCTGCGCCACGAGCGTGGACTGTGAAGCATTGCGCGCGGCCGTCTGCCTGGGCAGGAAATACAAGCCATAGGCGGCCAGGCAAACAATGGACAGGAGCACGAACCCGCCCAAAACCGCCGCCACAAGCAGAAAAGTTTTATTGCCCGATTCTTCCGGGGGTGGCGCATCGTCCAGCGTGTTCAGGTTATCATTTTCATCATACATGGGTCACTCTCCTCATTGGTTGCTTCCTGCATTTCGCATTCCGCTTTCTGCATTTCGCATTCTGCTTTCCGAATGAATGATAGCACAATTATCCCACAACTTCCAAATTTACCAGAGGGACGAGAATCTCCTCGCCGCCCTCCATGCGAACATCCGCGGCGGGCGCGCGCAGGCCGCTGGGCAGGGTGGACAGCCCGGGGCGCAGGCGCACGAGCGAGGCGATCATCCCAAAATTCGGCGCGGCGCGCATCCGCACCTGCTGGCCGGGCGCGAAGGTTTCCACATCGTTCGGCTGGGCCGGTTCCACAGAAACCGGCAGGGGGATGATCACTTCCGGGCGCGCGCCGCTGTAACGGTCCGGCATCTCGGCGTTGACCGTGGTTTCGCGTTTGGCGTTGGTGGTCAGCAGGCGATAGGCGGCGGAGTTCATCGGCAGTTTGCCGAAACCGTCCGTCACCAAAATGGGATAGCGCATTTGCAGGGCCAGCGGGAGCAGGGCGGGGTGCAGGCTCGAAAGGATCAATCCGCGCACCGGCAATTCGGCGGCGGCGCGCAGGATGTCCGCATCGCGCGCCATGCCCGCCAAAATGACCGAGCCGCGCAGGCTCACGTCCAGCCGCCCGGCTTCAAGCGCCGAATCGGGTTTCTCCATCAGGTTAACCATCATACCGGTTTCGATGCGCCCATTGCCCCACATCCCCTGGATCAGCGCGCCGGCGGTTTGGATGACGACGCCCCGCTCCGGGACGATTTGCATGACCAGCCCGGGCAGGCCGGCGCGCAGTTCGACGTTCGTCTCGCCGACCTCGATCAGGACGCGCCCGCCGCCCACCACAACCACGCGTCCCTCGCGCGGCGTGCGCGCCTCCCGCGGAAACAGCCCGCCTCCGCTGGCGACGAGCGTATTGGCGGCCAGTTCGTCGCCCACTTTGCAACGGATCAGGCGGTCGGCCGCGAGGCTGGAAACGCCCAGGTTGCGCGCCACATCCAGCAGGACATGCTCGCGCGACCAGCGGGCCTCGGCCACCACTTCGCTCGCGGAGACGCGCTGGTTGAGCCGCACGTTGACGACGCCCGGCACGGGCAGGAGGCGTTCGCGCAGGATGGTGGTCAGGCCGAGAATGTGTGTGACCGGCGCAAGCATCGTCTAGCCTCCCAGCGTCCAGAGCCATTTTTTGAAGAGTTCGCGGCGGCGCACCGCGTCGGACGGTAATTGCAGCGGACGGCCGCGCGCATCAATCACCACGCCCAGCGCGCCGCCGTCCACCGTGATGGTCTGCGCGCGCCCGGGGCCGAAGCCCACATCCGCGCGATGCAGGGGTTGCAGCGACAGGCGCGCCGTCTGCCCGAGCGCCAGCGGCAGGGCTTCAAGCGAACCCTGTTTGACTTCGAGGCGCGCTTCGTTCCTGTCCGCATAGAGCAGGCGAGCCTGCAACACCGGCGTCCCGTAGGACGCGGCGCTGGTCACGGAAAGGGTTGTGCCAAGATTGTGGAACGCGCCGGATTCGAGCGCCTGCACCGCCAGGAGATGATTCATCTCAGCGGCCACGCCCAACAGGGGAAGCAGGCCGGCGCGGTCCAGCATGAACTGCGTCCGGCCTATGGGCTGGATGGCGTCCAGCAACAGGAGCAGGTTCTGGCCGGGGGTTGCCCCGTCGGTCAACGCGGCGCCGCTGGCAAAAATAAGGTCAAAGGACTGCAGCAGGTCCGGGCGCAGGGAGCGCATGCCGATGGGGAAATCCTTTTGCGCGGCGCGCATGGCCAGGCACAAAGCCTGGCGCGTCACCGCCTGGGCGATGACACGGTCTTCGGGCGTGGCGGGCAAAATGGATGGATGGTAGGATTTCTGATAGAGATAATCGCGCACCGCGTTCTGGTGAATATCCAGCGAAAGCCAGCGCGTAAAATCTTCGAGCGCAACGGTTTGCAGGAGCGCCGCCAGGTTTTCGCCCAACCCGAATTGCGGATACGTGCGCAGGCTGAATTGCCCGCCCATTCCCACCGCAACCGAAGCGGCCGAGGCCCCCAAGTCCACGCCCAGCACGCCGCCGGGCGCGCCCGAACCCATGAAGCGGATCATGCGCCCGGCCGCGTAGGAGGTGGGTAGGAGGTGCCCGTTCGACCAGGCCGCCAGTTCGTCCACGCCGCGCGCCTGTCCCTTGCGGATGCCCGTGAACACCTGCGCCAGTTCGTTCATGGCCGGGTCGAGGTCTTCGGTTTCGAGCGAGGGGCGCACGTTTGGGCTGATGCGCAGGGCGGGGGTCAGTTCCGCCATCAGTTTCTTTACATCCTCCGACAGGCTGTTATTACCGGCAAACAACACGGCGGGACGTTTTTCGGACGGGATCAAATAACAGGCCAGGCCGACCGTATCGAGCATTTTCTGGAGGGAGCGCGACGCGCCGCCGTCCGTTCCGCCGGCCAGCAGGATCAAGTCCGGGCGGGCGCGCAGGAGACTGTCAATCTGCTCCTCGGGGCGGCGATGGTCCGCCAGGCTGAGTCGTTCGACAATGCGGCAGTAAGTGGTCTCCGCGAGACGGCGGGCGGATTCCATCGAAACGTCCGGGAGCAGGCCGACGATGGCGGTACGAATGGCCGGCCCGGCGGAAAGCGTGGCCGCGAACGAATCCACGCCCGAACCGTCGGGCTGGGTCGGGACGATCAGGCTGCGTTCCGCGTCGAGGAAAATCCGGCCCGTGACGGCCTGGACGCCTTCGATGGCCTCCCGCACCCCCAGGCCGATATCCTTGAACGGAGCCTCGGCTGTGCTGGACGCCTGTCCGATGGACACAAAGCGATAGACGCCTTCGACCACGTCGAAAAGCACGGCGCGCGTGGTCGTCGCGCCGACGTCCACGGCCAAAAGGGAATTGCCTTCAACCAGCGATGTTGGCATATGTCAGGAACCAAAGAGCGTAAACAAAGTGAGCAGGGAATGGATGCGCTCGATCAGGGCCGCGAGCGCGGCGGCGTACACGCCCGCGAACAACACGCCGAGGGTGAGCGCCACGAAAAACTTTCCGACCCAGGCAAACGCCTCGATCAGTCCATTGCGTTTAATAGAGCCGTCTTCCTTGCGACGCGCCCCAAAATGGAAATAAGCCAGCGTGCCGACCGTGCCAACCAGCATCACCACGCCGTTGAACAGCGACGGCAGCGGGTTGATGCCGCGCTGGGACAGGCCGATCACGTCGAACGGTTCGGCGGCCGCGCCCACCTGCGGGAAGATCGTCCCCAGCACGGCGCCGCCAATCGCCACCGCCGCGCCCGCGCCGACGAGATACCCCATCGCCGGTCCGCCCAGCCAACTGAGACGCGGCGACATTTTCATCAACAGCAACGCGCCCAGGATGAGCGGGACGATCAGCAGGCCGCGTTCCAACATCGGCGCGGTAGCCAGCGGGATGAGCAGGTACGGCAAGATGACCTGGTAGAGCGCCACCACGGCGACAACTCCCGCGGACACGCCCACAAAAATATGGACGGCAAAACGGAACAAGGCGTTATCGCCGATGAGATAACTCAACACCATCAGGGTCAGCAGGAAACCAACGATTCCGGAAATCAGGGCGGGCGTCATCATCTCAGGCCTCGTCCAGTCCCTGGCGGCGGGCGCGCGCCCCGGCGAGAAAATTCCACAGGCCGCCGAAGACGATCAGCAGGGTTGCGAACAGGGTGGCAAAGTTATACGCGTCCCAATAGCGGCGCACGGGACTGCCCAGCCCGCTGGAACTTTCGAACGCCGCGCCGCCGCGCAATCCGCTTACCAGTCCGTTGACCTGCCCCGAGAGCAGGTACGGCTGGATCATCGGCGCGGCCTGCGCGCTGGAAACCACCAGCAATGGCAGGCCTGCGCGGGCGGCGCCGGTCTGCTCCACCCAGGCGCGCGCCGTCTCGGCCTGGTCGGTAAGCAGGATGACCGCCGCGTAATCGGAGAAACGGTTCACATCCTGCGCGGCGGCTAAAACCCACAGGGATGATGGCATGGCCGCGCGCGGGTTTTCTGCAAAGGAAAGGATGCCCGCGGTCCCGCCGGGCAAATAGCCCAGGTTGACGTAATCCTCCCCGCCCCGGTAATTGTGCCGCGACTGGGTGGCGGCCATAAATCGTTCCGCCAGCGCCGCGCCGGTGGGAGAGGTGGAAAGGATGGTCACGCGCGGGCGGCGCAGACCCAGCACGCGGTCCACGAAGGGCGCGGCGGCGGCCTCCATTTCACCGGCCAGCGCGGGTTCATAGTCAAAAATCATCAAAACCGGCGCGCCTTCGGCCAGGAGGTCAATCACCGGCAACAGCATGTTGCTTTCTTCCGGGAGCGCGGCGGGCAAAGGCACGCTTTGCGACCCGCCCAGCAGGGTAAACGTCACCAGCAGAATCAGCATGGCAGAAATGATCCAACGCAGGACGCGCTGGGAAACCAGCCTCCCGCCGCCGCGCAGGGGTTTGGCTTGCGTTTCGGCGGCCAGCATTTGTTCGAGCAGGGCCGCGCTGGATTGCTGGGCTTCGCTGGATTGCAAGCGGATGGCCTGGACTTTGGACTTGCCGGGCTGGATCAGTCCGCCGGCCGCCGGCAAAACGCCGCGCAACCCGGCAAGCGGGCCGTTTTCCTCCAGCGGTCCCTCGGCGGAGGGGACGGTGAACGACGGCCCAAGCAGGACGCTTTCCACCGGGCGCATGGCCTGCACCCAGGAGGGCAGGTCAGCCGGGGCAATCGCCTCCTGCGTCCCAGCCGAGGCGGACTTCTGGTCGGTCGGCGCGATGTTCGACAGCCAGTCGGGCATTTCGATGGAGAACAGTTCATTCTCCTGGCTACTGTCCGCAGGCTCCGCGCCGGGTACGAAGGCCGGGGCGCGCGGGACCTCGGGGGCGGGTTCCGCCAACCGGGCCGATTCGTTCGCTGGCGGTTCCCGCATCCAACCCGGCGCGTCCCCTTTTGATTCGGCGGGCGGTTCAGCGGCAGGCTTCATCCAGGCGGGCAGGTCTATATCCTCGCCAAAGGATGCTCCGCTGGATTCCGCCGGCGCAGGCAAATCCTCGCCGCGCGGCAGGCTCGAAAGCCAGTCGCCGACAGAATCACCGGACTCTGCCGCGGGCTGATCGGTGGGCGCGGCGGCTTCGGAGCTAACCTTGTCCAGCCAACCGGTCAACTCGCCAGTGGACGGCGACTGGAACGTGCCGCCAGCAAACGGGGAAACGGGAGGTTTCTCCTGCGGCGCGGCGCTTTGACCAGCCAGCCAGTCGGACGGTTCCCGCTCGTCTTTTTCTGCGGCAGGTTCATCCCCCGCGCCGCGCATCCACGGGAGCATGGCATCGCCGCTTAAGCGGAGCAATCCTGCGGATTCCGGCGCGGACGGGATGGGAAGCGTTGCCATGCCGCCCATTTCCTCTGAGCGAAGCAATCCTGCGGATTTGGTCTCATCGCCCCAGTGGATTTCCTGGCGACGCGGGAAGGTCTGCTCCGGCTTTTCGGGTTTGGCCGGCCGCTCTGCGGGCGTGGGCGCCGCGCCGCGCATCCACTCGGGAATATCGTCATCCTGTTCTTCGCGCGAGGCGGATTCCAACCCGGCCAGCAAGTCGGGGACTTCCTCTTTTTGGGGCGCGAGGTGTTCCACCGCGGCTTGGGCTTGCTCGGCGGCACGCGCCGCGTCCGCGTCCACGCGGCGCGCGTTTGCGCGCGCGTCCTTCAGCCAGTCGGGCAGGACAGGTTCCAGTTCGGCGGTGGTCTTTTTTGTCGGCAACTCGCCCGGGCGAATGGGCTGGCTGTCTTCCGGGGCGCGCAACGGCTGGCGGCAGAAAGAACACACATTCTGGCCGGGAGGATTGGGCATTCCGCAATGAGGGCAAAGCAGGTCGGCCATTATTTCCCCCCGTAGGGACGATCCAGCGCGAAGAGGGCGCGCAGGCCGGTAGTCAACGCGCCGAGCGCCACCCCCAACACAAGTCCGCGCGCGCCGCCGGCCGCGAGTC
>Ga0210016_1004387_pt1 | contig 12031 bp, 10 predicted proteins | sample CryGeyCG2014_300_FD_185454 | JGI IMG/M metagenome (GOLD analysis project Ga0210016, IMG submission 185454) | Groundwater microbial communities from aquifer - Crystal Geyser CG02_land_8/20/14_3.00 (SPAdes) (version 2) | ecosystem: Environmental > Aquatic > Deep subsurface > Groundwater | place... | reverse complement strand
CACTAAAAATAAGAAAAATCGCATTATTCCTCATAGAAAAATTTATCAAAAAATAAAATTTTGGCTACTACTTTTAACTAACTATATTCCCCATCAATCAGTTTTTCTAAAAAAATCCATATTTCAAGAATATGGAATGTTTGATGAACAATTTAAAAACTCCATGGACTACGATTTTTGGCTAAGATTAGCAAAAAATAATGTTTCCGGGATTTTCATTGACAAAATTATTTGTAATTTTTCCATAAGGGATAATTCTCAAAGTGCGATTGGCAAATCAAGCTCTGAGCATGTTATATCTTATAAAAAATACATATCCAGTACAATTTTAAGATTTATACTTAAACGCATTAATCTTCTAGATAAAAAAAGGAAGCTTCTCTAGTTGACAACTTTACATAAATTAACTCCGTTAGATGAAAATAATACCTCTTCCTTATTATTACATTTTGCATTTATTTCATATTGAACGGCATTGGAATTATTCTCAGTAAGTTCAAAGTGATCATCATATGTGTATATTTCACTAAATCCTGTTTTTAAAGCTGTTCCCTTGGGGATGGTATTTTTTGCATAAAAATAAACATTATAGATATTCGCATAATTTAATGTACTTTTCAATTTATTTTCTCGACTATTATTGATATAGGAAAATGTTTTTACCATAGGCACCTTACCCTGTTCAATAATCAGAAAAGGCACTAATATGAATAGCCATATTACTGATGATAAAAATAAAACCCACCCTTTCTTTTCTTGTTTAAATTTTAAAAGAACGAAACTTATTAGTAAAAAAATTAAAAAGAAGATTACATAGAAATAAAAATTAGTTATTTTTTGCTGATAAAAACTTATGTCTTTGTATTGAGATACCGTGAGAAGAAGAATTTTAAGAAAATACTCAATTACCTTGCCTTTTAGCAATACCAGTATTATTAATAAAAAAGATATTATTGTTATTGATAATTTTACTCGTTTTGAAAAAAAATCAAATATACTCCTTAAAATATCATAGAAGTATACGCTTGTTACAGTTAGACTTAAAAGCAAAAGGAGTTTGGCATATTTTGTGCTTCCCCACAAAATTATAGAAAAAGTATTTCGATTAAGATTAAATGGATCAATGACTACAAAATAATAAATGCCAATAAAACTGATAATAATTTTACCAAGGATAGAATTAAATATCTTTTTCCAATAAAAAATAAGCGTACCCAAAAATAACCAAAAATAAAATCCGAACATTCCGATATTTGTCAAAATTTGCATTTTTCCTTTCAGATAAATATCTACTAAAGAATTGACATGATACAATTGCTTATTAGTTTCAATTGAAGTATTAGCTACAGAATTATTTATAATAACTTTTTTAATTGCTGGGGCCACATTCTGACTAATTTGCTTTGTGTTATCATTGCTATGTAGATGCGAAAAAAATGATAACAGCCATTCATAAATTGAGCCCAAAAATAATCCAATATGAGCATAGGTATTTTTTATTGTATTTCCAAAAATAAAATTGAAATTGACTATTTGCTCAAATGCCGCGAATGGAAATGAAATCACAAGTATTGCAAAAACCTGCAAGATTCTTTCCTTAAATGATAGCTTTGAAAATAAAAACAAAATCAACAATATTACGCATTCAATTATAACCCCATGTAAATTAATATATGCATTTAGACCCAAAATAATCCCCAGTATAAATTCCGTACTCAATTTTCTCTTACTACCCCCTACTGTGATCAAATAGACTAAATATATACTAAGCAACACCAGAAAATAAATAATGTTTTCCTTACTATTTAATATTAATGTCCTAATAAGCCCTGGAAAAAGAACGAGAAAAAACATAGCAAAAGAAAGCGAAACTAATAATACTTTTTCTTGCTCTTTCGCTAAAAAATAGACTGAATATAGGAAAGCACCTATGAGTAGATAATAATAATAGGTGCTTAAAAACTTAAAAATAAAGTAATCGTGCCTGTTATTATCAAGCGCAAAACTAAGCGCCATAAATGCAGGGATAGCTGGTCGGATAGCTGAATTATATTTATATTCATCACCCCCACGTATAATAACTATTTTTTTCTTTTGCCACTCTAAATTTTTATATTTATATATTGCTTCGCTTTGATTCAAATAAAGAGCATTATCATTATCAACGATTGGATAGAAAAGAGCTTGTATGGAAAAAATTAAAGTAAAAAAAAATAAAACAGTAAATGCAACATAACTTCTTTTGAATGAATGCTTTCGTATTTTTTTAAAAAAATCGACATAGAAAAATAAAACCGTTTTCCATTTTTTTGCACAAATAATGAGTAGCGCAAACCAAAAAGAAATAACAATAATCCCATAAAAAAAATCACTCTCTCCAGGAAATATCCAGATTGAATAAAAAAACAACAGGCTACTTATCAGTGGAGCAATTCCATACGCCAAAAGAAATGATAAATACTTACCGAAATATTTATCAAATTTAAAATTAAAGATAAACAACAAAAAAATATTCGCTGGAATAAAAAATAACACTATTATTTTTATAATTTCTAAAATCATTTATTATTTTTTAATTTAATCTCACAATATATACAATCACCTGTCTTTTTCTTAAAAAATTCATAAATTCTTAAAAATATAGAAACAAATAACTGCGTGACCAGTGAAAAATTAAAATTAAAAACTGGATTAATCTTGCCTCGTTTTGGAATTTTAAAATTTCTCTGAAGCATATACCAACTAGTTGGTGTATATGTGAAAAATTCAGAAATAACCAAGTCATGCTTTTCGCACAAATTTTCCACACCATTCCTACTTAACACAAGAACATGGTATGGAGCATGCCAATTAATCCAACTACTGCCATATTTTTTCCTGTATCTAGAATCAAAATTTGGAGTAGTGAAAATAATTTTTCCGTTATTTTTCAAAAATTTTTTACTATTTTCAAAAAAATCATTAATGTCATATTGATGTTCAATTGACTGCGAAGAAATCACATAGTCATATTTATCTTGAATATTATTTAATTTAATTGTCCCATGAATAGCTTTTAGTCCATCATTTTTTAGATAATTAAACAACTCCTCATCAACCTCTAACCCAGTCCAATCTATTTTTTTTTCTTCAATAACTTTTTTTAGTCCGAAGTTATATCCAGAACCTATCTCCAAAACTTTTACACCATTTTCAATATTGTTCAGAAGATCTTTATTCCCCGCTAACCACTGAAAAATAAATTTATCTAGTTTAAATATTTGTAAAACCAATTTGAGATTATTAGATTTAGCACTCAAGCGTTTCCCTTTTCCATAATATTTTTTATATAGTTCCGCTAAAAACACCTCCTGTATTTTATTCTTTAAAAAAACAATATCGCATTTTTTACAATAATAATACTCAAATAAATCGGGTTGCCCAAATCTATCATCATATTTTTGTACAAAAAATTCACCTTCATTTGAATTACAAATAGGGCAGGTCTTACTTAAAATAATTTGAAATTTTTTCATAAAAATATTTTATTTTTCACACATCCCTTTCTAATTATAAACACATTCAAAATAACATACAAACAATATAACAAGACAAAATATGTGAGTGTTTCTACTTTGACTATGAATAGTATACCGTACATTATGAAAAATAGAAAAAGCATCACATAAGATATCTTTTTCAGCGTCATATAATTTTTCTCTTGCGAAGATATTATACTTTTATACAAACTGCCCGCAATTTGCAAAAAAGCCATAACCGAAAATGCAATTACATAAAAAATATTCAGTTGATATTCTTTTCCAAATATACTCATTATACCATAGGAAAACAAAAACAGCACAAAGGTTCCGGGGATTAAGCCTAAAAACAACAGCTTATCCACTTTTTTTATTATTATGCTCTTGTCCTCAACTTGGTTCACAATTGGAAAGAATACATTATTGAGTATCAAAATGATTTGACCGACAAAAATTGCCGTGGAAACGAGATAGGCACTATAAATTCCAAGTTGCTCAATCCCCAATGTTTTTCCGATAAAAAGCTTATCCATCGATGCCATTATCGTTCCTATTATGGTCAAGATAATAGTTACTTTAGAATATTGAATAATATCCAAAAATTTCTGCTTATCCCAAGCAACTATTTTCTGCTTTATTTTTAGAAAAAATATTAGACATAGAATAAAATACCCTGCAGTTAGAGAGAATATATAATATTGATAATCATCAAATTTCAAAGCTAAAAAGAAAAAAATAAACACTGCCAAGATGATGATTCCTTCGATAATTTTGAAAAGTGATTGAAATTTGAAAAAATTGAAACTTTTGACAAAACTATCCAGCAGTGTCCGCATACTCATCACAATCGCAAAAATAACGGCTAACAAAAATATTTTTTGATCAAAATTCAATAAGTGAGCTATTTGGAAATAAAAGAAGATGGAAAAAACAATCCAAAGAAAACTTGAAGACAAGATGATATAAAAAGAATTGGAGAGATATTGTTTTTTATCTTTTTCTTTTTCGCTAGATGAAATGTATTTTATCGAAGTCATATCTTGACCCAACAAAACAAAAATGGTCACGATATTAGCGACAACCAAAACAAGATTATATTTCCCATATCCCGCTGGACCCAAAATTCTTCCCGCCAAAACATTCACGACAAAAAGCACGATTCCATTGAAAAATATTCCCAAAAAAGACCATGACAATTGCCTCAAAAAATCTTTCATTGTCGGGCTCATCTCATGCCCAAAAACCCACCGATGCACGATTTCAATCACTACGATTATTTTTTGCTTCCAAATTTCCAGCATAAAATATAATAATCAAGATACAAGAAACAAACATCAAACAAATCACAAGCATCAAAAGTACAATGACCAAATAAATTTCAAATCACAAACTAATTATAATCTACTTCTGAATCATTTCCCAATATCCGCCCTTGTCGGGGCCGATACGAGTGATCAAGCCATCTTTTTTCAATCTAGCTATATCTCTTTTGACTGTTTTTCCATTTTACCATCTCCTGCAATTTAGTTCAAATTAAAAAAACAGTTCACAAAAGAACTGTGTGGTTTTTTTATACAAAAAACAAGACTAGCAATTTTTGCAAGTTACCAAAGAATTTATGTCCGCTTTTTCCGGTTCAAATTTTACATCTTCTTTTTTTGGTAAAGCTCTGTTAGCGGCGACTATTCTAAGCATTTTTTCTATATCCTCATTAGCGTTAACAAATGCGATTTCTTTTTTATTTTTAGTTTTCCTTGAAAAATCCTCCTTCATCACTAAAAGTGCGTGTGCGGCCGAACGAGAAACAAATTCCACCTTTTGAAAATCTAAATCAACCAAATTATACTTGGATGCGGAAATAACCTTTTCTAACGAATCAATCAGATCTCTCGAGCCGATAATTGGAGCGATTTCCCTAAACAAATTTATTGTGGTTTTTTTGATATTTTCCATATATTTTTTCAACACTTCACTATACTATAGTATAATTGAAAAGTCAATTTATTCCAAATATCCATTTTTATAAATATCCACAGGTTCGGTAGGTCTTGGTATTCTGTAAGCGATAATAACACCTTGCCAATAAAAACCTGGGAGATTAAACAATTTTTCACTTTTTTTAGAAGAAACAAGAGCAGCCGAACCAGATAGAAAAATAAATTCTCCATTCATAGCATTACACACAACGCTTTTTGAAGTTCTCACGCCATATCCCCTCTCTTTATTTAACTTAGTAGAGTTTCCCTTCATTGAACGCAAAATAGCTTCACTGTCTGTAAGATTTAAACCATTCTCTTTTTTGTAAGTTTCAGCAAGCCCCCTTCCGCAATCAACAATACAAATATCCAAATAGTCTTTCTTGGGATAGAATTGTCCGAACAAATATCCTTCGTTTTGCGTGCTATGTTCAAATATGTTGGTCACTAATTCACTAATTGGATAAAGAATGGCGCTACTTGTGCCAGGGACAGAACCAATGACTTTTAAGATTAAATTGGAAAAGAGAGATTCCAATCGCTCCCTATCCGAATTTTTTTCTTTCTTAAGAATACTAATTGGAATATAATTCTTTTTTAATTGAACTTCTTTCTGAAAAGAAAGCACCGAATCAATACCTTTGGGAAATTTTACCGCGTCTAAATATGATTTAACTGATCCATTCGCACTATATGAACTTTTTGTAGAATTTATATCGCGCTTAACGGTAAAATCAAAAGAGGATAAGCCCAATCAATTTTTGATAAATTGAAATTAAAATTTTCGTTTTTGCTATGATTTCTTAGTGCCAAATACAAAACCAATAATTGCCCAGACAAGAAAATATTTTTTGGTTTTAAAACGATAACTTCTTTCATTTTTTTATATTTATTATTTACAACTCAATCATAACACTTTCTTATCAAAGCCCAGCTTAAACTCCACGATAAATGACCTAAAATTTTCTCATCCCCTCCCTCATTTCATGTCCAAAAATCCGAAGATTGATTTTTGTTTCCAAACTTCAAACATAAAATATAATAATCAAAATCAATGCAACTTTTTTATTTCTTCTTTCAGAATATCCTTTATATTCTTTCCGAGATTTTTGACAAATTCCTTGTCGGCAATGAAATTTTCCAGATCAAGCACAACGCTTCGACTGTCAATCTTGTCTATAATAGCTGAAAGTTTTTTTCTTAATTCTTCCATACTTTCAACTTCTTTCACGCAAGCTAAATTTAGATTAACTTCTTTTTGCAAGTACCACATTAGATCAAAATAGTCCCGCCCTTTGACACTAATCAAAATAATACCCTTTTTATTGATTTTCCCCCATTTTCGATGAAGTATTGCCCTTATTTTCGTTGCCATAAGCGTTGACAAATCAAAAGTCTTAATTAGCATTGATAGATTAAATTTGAAAAGTGGTCTGATTTCCGTTTTATATTTTTTGCAAAAATCCGATCCGTCAAAAATCTCCACTTTCAAATATAACCAGTCCGACTGTGAATCATTAGCTATGCCAAGCTGTCTAAGAATTGGAAATTTCAAGTATATTCTAAATTTTTGTATTTTTGTTGCTACCGACAAACCAATCTCTTTTTCAAAATACATTTTCAGACTATCGGCCAAATTATCAATTTTTATCTGCCCGCTAAGATCAACAAAATCCAAATCTTCCGAAAAACGAGGCAATCCATAGCACTGTGAAAGAACTGATCCGCCATAAAAAACTAAATTGCCATATTTCTTGTCGGAATAGATAAAATTAAGCGCAAATACCTGCAAATAATTTTTCAGTAAATTCAATTTATATGAATCTGTTTTGTCCGAATTCTCTTTGACAATATTTTCTAATTCTAAAATTATTTTTTTCATAGATCTTTTTTTGTTAGATAATTGAAAATTTTTCTCATTTTTTTTGATTTTTCCAAATAAACATATTTTTCCAATTCTTTGAAATCTTTTTTTGCAAAACTATCCAGATTCAATCTCAACTCATCTATTTGTTCCGCAGAGAACAAAATATTTTTTCGAAAATATAAAAAATCAAACAAAGCTTTGGTGCAAGTAGCCTCGGCAATCAAAAAATCGCCACTTTTGTTAATTTCAAAGCCAGAGAATAATTCTTCTCTAATATTATAATATTTAAAAATACCCAAATGATTAGAAAATTTATTAGTCTTTTTTTTGCTAACTAATGTATAGGAATTGACTGATTCGGACATTACTCCATATTTTTCAAGGACATATTCCAAGCTTAGATAACTAGGCTCATATATTATATTTCCCACAAATTCCACATATCTGCTAATGCTATTTTTTTTATTTATATTATCTAAAAAATTTTTACTCACATACATTCCTCTTTTTAGAGATCTCACTGTTCCATTTTTGGAAAGCCGGTACAGCAAAACTTTCAGATAATTTTTATCCTTTTCTATCGGCATCAAATCGTCAATGGTAAAATAAGGAAGTTTCTCAATAGCTTCCCTGATTTTGGATGACTTGTTTTTTCTAACTTCACTCATAAATAGTTGTTTCTAATAGTATACAATAATTGTACACCAAGTGAAACATAGTGTCAAATCTTCATTCTCCAAAACCACGACTGCAGGCTTTCGACAATCAGAAGTCTCTATTTTACTTTATAATATTCCTTATACCAAACGACAAAATTGGCAATGCCTTTTTCAATTCTTGTCGTCGGCTTCCAGCCAAGGCGCCGAAGTTTTCTGATGTCAGCCACCGTGAAAGGCACATCGCCCTGTTGCATTGGCAGAAGTTTTTTCTTAGCTTTCTTGCCAAGACAATTTTCCAAAACTTCAATGTAGCGCAAAAGTTGTTCTTCGCGGTCGCCTCCGATGTTCATCACGCCATAATCCAAATTAGCGTCCAAAACTGTGATGGTACCGGAAACTATATCGTCAATGTAGGTAAAATTCCTAGACATTTTTCCGCGATTATACACTTCAATTGGTTTGCCCGCTAGGGTATTTTTGGTAAATTTGAAAAGCGCCATATCCGGTCGTCCCCACGGACCATAAACGGTGAAAAATCGCAGTCCCGTCGTTTTTAGACCATAGATGTGACTAAAGACATGCGCCATCAGTTCTGTGGCCTTTTTGGAAGCCGCATAGGGTGAAATTGGGGTGTCCACATTATCTGATTCAGAGAATGGTTGTTTTTTATTATTGCCATAAACCGAAGACGAAGAAGCGTAAATGAAATTTTTGATTTTATATTTCGCGCTTAAATTCAACAAATTAGTTGTGCCAAGAATGTTTACATCGGCATAAAGAAGCGGATGTTCAATGGCATAACGCACGCCTGCCATGGCTGCCAAATGAATTACTTTGTCAATTTTTTCGTTCTTGAAAATTTTCTCCGTCAATTTTTCATTGCGAATATCCCCGCGATACAGTTTGAATTTATAGCCTTTTAAAAATTTCTTAATTCTCGCTTCTTTTAGAGATGGATCATAATAATCATTGAAATTATCAATCAACACCACATGATCTCCCCTATCCATCAATTTTTTAGCGATAGCACTGCCAATAAACCCCGCTCCTCCTGTGATTAGTATTTTCATTTAATTTATTGTTTCATGCCTTGTGATACATGATTTTAAATAATTATAATATTCCTGATTGTGACTATTGAGATTTGTATAATCGCGCAACGATTTTTCACGCGCTTTCTGTCCCAGCCCCCATCTCAATTCTTCATCTTCAATTAATCGGCTAATTTTTTCCACCCATTCAGAAGAATTGCCCGCTAAAAATCCATCCACGCCATCTTCGATTGCTTCAAAAAAAGTCTGATTGCGCACCGCCACTGTGGGAATACCCAAAATTCCCGCTTCAAAAAATTTCAATTCTGATTTTGACTCACAAAAAGGATTATCAATTTCCAACGGAATCAGATTAATGTCGCATTTATAAACATTGGCGTAATACTCATTTCGCGGGACTCTGGGCAAAATTTCGATGCGATCTTGAAATTTATTTAGTTTATTTTCAATATCCAGTGATCCCGCCAAAAGTAATTTAACCTTTTTATTTTTTTCTAAAATTTCCAAAAGTACTTCTGAAATGGTGGCGAAATCTTTGTTGTGAGAAAGCGTTCCACTGTAATATCCAAGACGCAAAAATCCATCTGATTTTTTTTCTTTTTTTATAATCTTCTTCGCAATTTCCAATTCGTGATTAGAAATTTTATTCGACACGATAAAAACTTTTTTATTTTTTTCTTTTAATTTTTCCGCTAGATAGGAAACGGTAGTCGTACAAACCTTCACATATGGATCATTTAATGTTTCCGCGCCAATTCCTTTGGCATATTCCGATTTTTCTGCCAGAGAAATGCGAGAAAAATAATCCATATTTTTCAAATATTGCGGATCAAAATCAAGGTCATCCGTGTCAAAAATAATTTCTTTATTTTGCTTTTTTATAATTTCAATAAATTTGGCAATTTTTTCATTATAAGTTACTTTATGCAAAACAAAAATCTTAAATCTGTCGGCAAGTTTTAGCAAGTTAAAATTATCCGCCACCGTCACGGCGCACTTGAAATTATGCATTCTTAGTTCTTCCACCACGCCAAAAGCCCGAAAATGAGCTTTATCGCCAACTCCACCCGTAACAAAAATAACATCACCAGACCCAACAAGGAAAGATCTTAAATAATTTTTGAGATATTCTAAACCTATTTTTACACCACCAAAAAACCCATTCTCTTGAAGTATTCTTAAAGCTTTGTTAAATCTTATTAAAAATGTTTTCATACTGTTTCCTTATTCGCCCTCATTCGTTTTAACATTCGCGACTAATTCGCATTTTTAAATTCAAATTTCAAATCCTTGTCCAGAATTTGTTCTTGATTATATTCTCCGTCTTTGGTTTTTAGATGAACTTTAAAAGGAATATTGCTCACACCGGATTGTTTTTGAATCAGCAAACGATAATCATCCAGATTGAAATTTTCCGGCAATTCATATTTGATCGTGGAGTTAGTTTCTCGACCGATAAGCACATGACAAATGAAACCAAAATAGGTTTTATCAAAATCTTCGCCCTTGTTAGTGTAGCTCACCATTTTACTTTCCAGAAAATTTGAACCTTTTGGTACATAAATCCGTAGATATGAATGATAATCGGATGTGCGCCAATCGCCATAGGTGGCGGTATTTTTGTAAATAATATTCAGTGTCGCTGTCGGTTTTGGAGTTGTTAGATCGATATTATAAGAAACATCTCGCTTGATATAGTGATCAGTTTTTAGCGCTCCCATATTAGCATCCACCATCATCAAATAATCCGATCCCCAATCCTTAGCCACTCTACCATCCCAATAAACACTTTCCAGCAAGCTTTGCAATTCGGGATCCTTGAAATTTATCATTATATTTCTGTTTTGCAATTCTTTGTGCCCCAATTCAGCTATCTTGGTAATATTTCCCAAACTAAAAAGTTTTTCAATCATCATTGGCGCCATTTTTCTCATAATTTCTTTTCTGTTTTGCGTATCTATTTCCGGATTCATAATATAGTGTTTTTCCACATATTCTTCCAATTTCAAAGCTCCGTCTGTGCTATTAAAAGTTACACCATATCCCGGTACGGTAATTGGACCTGTGAGCGCCAAAACATCATTAAAAACTTCCGCGTTGACTGCAATCACTCCGTCAAAATCAGAATTTCTGCCAGCTAAACGATAAAAATATTTAGCTTTTTCCACATTAGTCGGAAAGTCTGGCGAAAAATTTGAATCGCGAAATTTCCACTTCTTGATATCCATCATTCGAGTAAAAGGATACGGCGGAGTTATTTTAGCCGTTATCCTTTGATCCAAAAGATTTGCATCCTCAAAAAAAGTTGAAATTACTTCCCCATCTTTGATTTTCAAAATAGCATATTGACCTAAAAATCCACCCCCCGGACGAAGCTCCATATTATTTTGAAGCATTAGCATAAAAGTTCTGGTTACTCCGTCTTTTTTAGTGAAAATTTCCACCAGCTTATTCATAACTTCCAATTCTTTTTTCTCATCATCTGGAATTGGCAAAAGACCGGAAAATTTGCTGATCACCGCCAAGGATTTTATAGCAATATCTTTTTTGTTAGTTTTGGCAAAGATGAATAAATAATATCCCCCCACCAAAAAAGCGACTGCTAATACAAAAAGAATTATTCTTTTCTTGGTAAAAATTTTTTTCATTTATTTTTTTATTTTATTAATAAATTAATTGCCGATAAAAACAAAAAGTATTTTGCAATACTCGCTTTCCCCCTGCCCAATTATTCTAACTCAAATAATCAATATTGGCAAAAACAATTATTCGTCTTATAATGAACTTATGCTTACTTTCCAAAAAATCAAAGATTTTTGCAAAAAACCTCAAACTATTTTGATTCTGATTTTGTTAGTTTTTTTTCTCAAGGGCTTGCTTTTGGCAATTATCCTTCCGATTTTCAACGGCTACGATGAAGCCCGCCATTACAACACTATTCAATATCTAGCGGGAGATC
>Ga0210016_1004378_pt1 | contig 12045 bp, 13 predicted proteins | sample CryGeyCG2014_300_FD_185454 | JGI IMG/M metagenome (GOLD analysis project Ga0210016, IMG submission 185454) | Groundwater microbial communities from aquifer - Crystal Geyser CG02_land_8/20/14_3.00 (SPAdes) (version 2) | ecosystem: Environmental > Aquatic > Deep subsurface > Groundwater | place... | reverse complement strand
TAGCGCCAATTATATCAATTGTTTCTGCTAGCTCTGCTCCTTTTTTTTCATATGTTCCTCTGTTATGGAAATAGCGGTTTTTTGTTGAAGCCAACGCCCAAGAAGTGAGCTTCGAAAACCTTCGTTTGACATTGATATATATATAAAATTATATTTTTAATCACTTCAAATCCAATCCCTTAAGAAAATGTTTGAATTCCTCTTTTGTTTCATCATGTTGCAACGCAAATTCCACAACCGTCTTGAGATATTCAAATTTATTTCCTGTATCGAAATATCTTCCATTTTCTATGATAACTGTATAAACAGGTATTCCTTCTTGATTTAATAAGTTTATTGCATCCGGCAACCATATTTCTCCGCCTCTACCCGGTTTTATTCTTTTTAATGCGCTAAATATTGCAGGGGGGAGAATATATCCACCATGAGCTGCAATATCGGAAGGTGCTTTATCAGGTTCTGGTTTCTCAACGATTCTTTTAATTTTATGTACATTTCCTTCCACGTGCTCAAGTTCTGCGATGCCATATCGTTTTAAATCTTCCTTATGTTCAATCTTTACCCCCGAGATAACTACTCCTCCATACTTTTCATACACATTAATCATCTGTTTCAAACGAGGTGGGTTTGAATGGATGAATTCATCTCCCCATAAGACGGCGAATGGCTCATCTTCTATGATGGGCTCTACAGCAAGAATTGGTGTTCCATTCCCATAGGGACCCTTTTGACGAACATAAACAAAATTGGCCATTTCAGAGATTCGCCTTAGTTCCTTTAATATATGTTCTTTTTTTCCATTCATCAAATTCTTGACCAAATCCTCATTTGGCACATCAAAATGGTCTTCTATAGCTCGCTTATTTGCACCCGTTACGATAATTATGCTCTCCACTCCGGAATGCACAGCCTCCTCCACCACATATTGAATGACCGGTTTGTCTACCACTGGGAGCATTTCCTTAGGCATTGCTTTCGTTTGAGGAAGAAAACGGGTGCCAAATCCTGCTGCGGGAATGACGACCTTGGTAATTTTTTTTGTCATAGAATTATTCAAATTTAATGGTTACTGTTTGAGTTATTTGCAATGTTTGATCTATAAGCCCTTCTATAATTGCCGTTCCCTTAGTGGAAGAAGTGAGAGTAACCGTAGCCTTGCCTTTCTCGTCAGTTGTTACCTCAGATTTATTTAGCGTCCCGATGGATGAAGTAACGGTCAATCTCTTGTCCTTAACAGGCATACCTTTATCGCTTCTTACGAAGATATTGATCGTACTTTTTTCTTTGCCATCAGCTTTCAAAAGGAGTGGATACGCAAACAGAAGTGAAGCTTTTGCACTTGGGGCAAAGTCTTCTTTAGCCCGCGTAAATGTCGTGAATTGACCATTAAATAAAACGATTGTGGCAAAAACAGTGAACAAAAGAAAAAAAACAAGTAGAAGCCCACCTAGTTTTTTGTCCATATACCCATATTATATCATGGAAAGAGAAAGTCAAGAAACCTTAAATTCAAGCTCTAAATTCGAATTCAAAATTGAGTGTCATTCTGAGTGACTAAGTTTACATACGAAGAATCCCTGCCTGCCGGCAGGCAGGTTTTAATGCTTCGCTATCTGTCTGCATTGCTACGCAAAGCATTGCAGGCGGGATCCTTCTCCGCCCTGGGCGGCTCAGGATGACACAAAAATCTGAATTTTAATTTGTAATTTTATATTAATAATACATATTTCTTACATACAGGTGTATAATACATATTGAAAGTATAGTGAGAGTATGCAATAGTGAGAGTACACATATTCATTATTATGCTGTATTTTTCTGAACTAGATAGAAAAAAAGTGATAACAAATGACGGCATATTCATCGGATGGCTGGATGATGTCATCTTCTTATTAGATAGTAGTCCCAAGGTCACAAAAATAGTGGTCGATTTTAAAGGCACCAAGACAATTATCAACGCGGATGCTATTCATAAATTTAACACGGTTGTACGTATTGCTAAGTTTTATACGCAGGCTGAACTTGCAGAAAATGAATTATACGTTAAAAGAAACCTACTCGATAAACAAGTAATTGACATCTCAGGAAATAAGATTGTTCGTGCAAACGATGTTATTATTCATGAACAAATTAATCTTTCCAGTCATAACTACGAGTGTTATATTTCTGGCGTGGATATTGGGTTAATAGGTCTTCTCAGGAGACTCCATATAGAAAATGCCATGACAAGAATAATTCACTTCTTTGGCATTAATATGGTTTCCAATTTTCTTTCGTGGGCAGATATACAACCACTTGATCTGGTACGAGGAAGCATACGGATAAAAAAGGAAGATTCCAAATTGCAGAATATGCGTCCTGAAGATTTAGCGGACCATTTGGAAAAAACAAACGAACTTAATATTAAAAAATTTCTAAAACTCCTGGATAAGGATTTCGCTACAGAAGTCATCAGCAATTTGAATATCAACTACCAACGTGATTTATTTCGTACATGGAAGGCTGAAAAAGCTGCGAGTATCATCGGAAAGATGGATACGGATATTGCTACGGATATACTGCTTACCTTATCAAGAAAAAAGAGAGAGGAAATATTAATGGGTGTTAATGAAAAAAAAAAGTCTGCAATACAAGCTCTCTTATCATTGACACGAACTCCCATAAGTAAAAGAATTTCGTCGGAGTTTCTTGTGGCGGATCCTTCACAGACCCCGCGTGATATTTTTCAAAAAATTCGGAAGTCAGCATCTGATTTTAGTTCTCTTGATTATATCTATATCGTCAATCAAAAAAAACAACTTATCGGAGCTTGCAACCTTCATGAGCTTCTTATGCAACAGGAAGATACTCCCATCTATAAATTCATGTCCCAGAATCTCATTGAGGCTCATCTAAAAACGCCTCTCGAGATGGTTGTCTATAAAATAGTAAAATACAGACTTCACGCTCTTCCTATCGTCGATTCAAACAGAGAACTCATCGGCATTATACCGTTTGACAATATTTCGGATATTATTGAGGCAAAATTCAGCCAGTAAATCATGAAAAAAATATTCAAGGTAAAATTTTTTATCTATCTTTTGGGCGTAATGGGCCCTGGATTGGTAACTGCATTTGCTGATAATGATGCGGGAGGGGTCGCTACATGTTCAATGGCAGCGGCAAAATATGGCTACCAAATACTCATCACTCTTATTCCGATAACGGTGGTGCTTTTTATCACTCAAGAGCTTGGAGCACGGATTGCCCTGGCTTCGGGCAAGGGATTAGCTGATTTAGTCAGAGAGCGATATGGAATAATCACGTCGGTGTTTATGCTTTTGATGGTTTTCTGTGTTAATTTTGGTGTCATTCTTCAAGATATGAGCGGACTTAAATCCGCCCTCCAATTATTTGGTTTGGATTACCGTATCTACCTTCCTCTCCTCCTTGTCTTCCTTTTCTTATTTCTCATCAAATCTTCCTATAAAAAAACAGAGCAATTTTTTTTTGTGCTTATTCTCTTTTATCTCAGTTACTTGTTTTCGGCAGTTTTGGTCAAACCTGACTGGGGTCATGTTGCACGATCGATCATTATCCCCCAAGGTAAACTGAGTTTTGACTTTATTTATACTTCTGTCGCAGTACTTGGAACTACAGTGACTGCATGGGGGCAGTTCGTGGTAGCAAGTTCAATAAAAGACAAAAAACTTACTTCTAGTGATATGAAAGTCTCTCAGTTTGAGGTTGTCGCTGCCTCATTTATTAGTAATACGTTTACTATGTTTATGATGGTTGCCGTTGCTGCGACCATATTCACCCACGGATTACATATCGGGGGTGCCGCCGAAGCTTCGGTGGCTATACGACCCCTTGCGGGGAATCTTGCCGGCGTTCTGTTTGGAGTGGGGTTACTTGTAGCGGGTTTCTTGGGGTGCGCAATTGTTCCCTTATCGACTGCCTACATGTACTCAGAGCTCTTTGGATATGAGGGAAGTTTGGACCAAGGATTTAGGAAGAGCAGGTTTTTTTATGGTTTTTTTGTCTTTCAAATTCTATTAGCTTCTCTTTTTGTCATGCAGCCCGCATTTTCTCTTTTCAAAATCACGCTCTATGCGGATTTTCTGAACGGTCTTATACTCCCCATACTCTTTATCTATCTTTATAGATTTGCAAATAATACTGAAATCATGGGCAAACATAGAAATTCGAAAATGCAGAACGTCGTTCTTATTGTATGTGGTGTTATAATAACGATTGCGGTAATTTTTGGTATAATTGGAAAATTATTTAATTTATAATTTGTATGAAAAAATTAATTATTGTCGCAGACTGGGCTCATGATTCACTTACCAATCAAGAATTTCAAACGGCACTTGAAGGGTTTGCAAAAGATCCAAGAGAAGTGCGTTCAAGTTATGTGGCTTCAACTCCATCAACGCTTCATACCTCTTTTATCCTTCAGCAACTCATCCTTACTGAGGAACGTTATGGTAGACCCAGGGAAACTATTTTTTTTCAAAATACCGACCCACGCATTCAGACGAAGGAAGGTGTGGAAAAATCAAAAGGAGCGGAGTTCATTGTTGTATTGCTAAAATCTGGAATATATGTATGTGGGCCTAATGCTGGATATGATTTTTCTCTTCTGAAACCTCAAATTGAATATGTCTATCGATACCCTAATCTAGACAAGGGCAGTCAGTTTCGCTCAAGAGATCTTTATTCACGCGTAAGTGCACACCTTATGGACGGAATGGAAGATGAACTCGATCTTGAGGAGGAATCTTCCAACTGCATTCCGGAGCTTCGAGGATATTTTGTTGGCCATATCGATAACTACGGAAATATCAAGACAACAATCACCCATGAAGATCTCAAGGGGAAGTTTGCATTGGGAGAAAAGATTGAAATAACGATTAATGGGGTTACCAAAAAAGCCACCTATGTGAGTAATCTTTTTGGAGGGATTCCAGGTCAACTAGTCATCTATCCTGGCTCTTCAGGAGACAAAGATAATCCCAATTTTGAGATTTCCATATGGCGTCACTTTACTGAAAAAATTGCGACAACCGGTATTCACGAATTCAACATACCAAAGCCAGGCGCAGAAATTGCACTTCGTTGAATTGGTTAAATTAGTTGAATTAGTAAAGCGGATCAGATGGCACGAGTAAAGGGCGCCCGGCTGCGCGCACAAAACTTCGGCCAGCAGGCTATCGAAGGTTTTGGAGCACTGACGGGGGAAATTACGAGTGACAGAATCTGGAGAAACTGGCTATTTTATTGAGTACGGCACTTTATGTTTGAATGAATTTTTCTTCACAAAGTCCATTATTTTTTTAACATTGAGAAATCCTTCTTTTTCCACCTCTTCAACCGTTTTCGATGTATCGATACATCGAAAAAGCACCTCATCAGCTTCGCTATAACTAAACCCAAATTCGCCTTCGTCCGTTTGACCTCCCCATAAACCAGCAGTGGGAACTGCTTCTAATATATTGTTCGGAATGCCCAAGTATTCTCCTAATCCAAATATGTGTGTTTTATATACATGCTGTATTGGTTCAATGTCAGAAGCCTCATCTCCAAATCGCGTAAAATATCCCAAGAGATGTTCAGTTTTGTTTTCCGTTCCGCATACAAGAGCATTTGATTTCTTGGCATAATCAAATGCAGTAATCATCCGCACTCGTGCTATTACATTTCCAAGACGAAAGGGGTCGTTAATTTTAAGATCCGACTTTATTTGGTCAACCATGGGTTTTATCGATAGGATCCTTAGTTGTGCTTTATTCATTTGTAAGTAATCAAAAATAGGAAGGAATTCATCTTCGTAAGAGTGTTCGTAGGGAAGATGTAAAACAAGAATATTTTCAATCGAAAGGCTTTTTGCAAGTAAATAGAGACTAACGGTCGAATCAATTCCACCCGACCAATTGATGATAGCCTTTTTCTTCCCAACCTTTTCAAATGTGGATTTAAAAAACGCCATAATTTTTTCCGCTTCGGTTTTTGGATTGAATTGTCTCATAATTTCTATAGGTCGTCATTCCCGCGAAGGCGGGAATCCAGTCGAAAATAACAATTTTTGGGATAACAAATAGATTCTAATTGTAATTTATTGGTATAGCTTCCTCTCCTCAATATACTCTATCACTTTCCCAGAAACAAAATGTTCTATTGGCAGTTTCTTTTGAACCCGTTTCCGAACATGAGTTGAAGATATCGTACTCACTATCAAGTCTCCTTCCAATATAGTGATATTAGAAGGGATTGTCTTTAATTTAAATGATGTTTTAACTCGCTTTTCAAGTGTCTTAAAATCGGTATCGCGAGGAAAAATAATCAAATTATGATCGCGAACGAGTTCTTCCCAATGATTCCATAAACGAAAGGTTGGAAGTGCATCGGATCCGATAATCCAATAAAACTCGTCATGAGGGTAATGCTGCTTAAGAAGTCGCAGTGTATCAATTGTTCTACTCCGTTTGTTGAATTTTTCCTCAAAATCGGAAACAATCATTTCCTTGCCCGCAAAAAGAGAGGCCATCTTAAATCGTTCTTCGTATGAGGTGATCCTTTGTAATTTGTCAGGAAATTCGGGAAAATAAGAGTAACACACCATAAGCCACACTTCATCCATGTGCAGCTGTTCTTTTACTTGTTGTGCCACTAGGTAGTGTCCGATATGAACTGGATCAAACGCCCCTCCTAGAATTGCTATTTTCATATCAAATTATTGTATCACAACTTGCTTTTTTCTTTTTCATCACTTAGAATTCCACTATATCAAGAGTGGCAGGAGTAAAATTACTGCCCGGCAACCGAGTTATCTCATTTGGAAAAATGTTCTATGACCCATTCCACCTTTACTTCTGAGTCCGTTTGTGCTGGACATCCAGATAAGATTTGTGACCAAATATCTGATGCCATTTTAGATGCCGCTCTCACGAAGGATAAAAATTCACGCGTCGCAGTAGAAACACTCGTTCTTGCAGTTCCCCATAGTGAAAAAGTTGACTTAGCAACCGTGAAGGTTGATACCTATGGAGGATTGGCTCGTGTGGGAGGGGGAGCATTTTCTGGGAAGGATCCTACATTGGTATGAAGATCTGCAACAAATGCATCGATGCGTTCTTTAGTGACTGGCTGCATGACGAGGATATGGGCAAATTTGTCTGAAACGGCAAGCTGCCATTTTTTGGCAATTGAACAGTTAGGTTTTTTGAAATAAACGATATTGGAATATTTGTTTAAATGTGAAGGCCAGTGGATTTCCTTTAATTTTTTATCCAAATATTCAGCGTTTTCTACGCACATACGTGCTTCTTTGGCGAACCCTTTCATCCCACGGGTCTGAATTGCGTACCATAAAAATAACGGTGTTTGACCATTGCGACAACCGGTAATAGTCGAATCAACGCTGCCAATATACTCAATTGGCGTTTCTATTTTTTTGACTGATTTTTTTCTCGCCAGCGCAATGCCAACCGGCATATGGGTCCCAATAAACTTGTGACCCGAAATAGCCAAACTATCTATCGGCTGTCGAAAGTCGGCTTGCGGGGCGCCTTTGAGAAATGGCAGTATCATACCAAAAAGTGCGGCATCGCAATGAATATAGTGCTGGGTAATATTGTTTTTTTTCAGAATATCCACTACCCGATCAACATTGTCAGTAGCACCTTTCATAGTCGTTCCCAAATTGAGATTGAGGATTACTGGCAGATGTTTATTTTCTATGATTTTCTTTTCAAGATCAAGATAATCAATCTCTCCGTTTGGCAATGATTCCACAAGCACCGGTTTCATTCGTAATAGACGGGCAATTTTACTGATGGAATAATGAGTATCCTTGGAGAAATATAAAAGACCGTTTGGATACAGTTCGCGTCCAACAAAAATACCATACAAATTACTTTCTGTCCCTCCAGACGTAAGATATCCCCAGAAATCATCCTTTGGCATTTTATAGAGATTACCAAAGAACTTGAGAGCTTCAACTTCAAAATCTTCAGAATTAACCCGCCAACTGGAGGGGATAAAAGGATCCCCGAGATTGATAAGGGAATAATCTAAAAATTGGTAGAGGGAAGAATAATCATTCTTTGTGTTTATTGGATACCCAAGCATGGAGGCTGTTTTCTCATCCATATCCTCTTTGAAAGCCTTCAGTTTCGCTGCGGTAGACACGTTCATAGAAAATGTAGTCACATGATACATTATTTCTTCAAAAAAAACAACACAATTTACATTGTAGGTTGATTTGACAGTATAAAAAGAAAGTGCTATACTCTTACTCACTATTTAGAAACAATGGGAGTAATATGAAAACAGAAATTCATCAGGTGTCCGTTAATGTTAGACACCTTTCCGAAAAAGATCCCCGCAATTCACTTTGGTTTAAGAGGGGGTGGGATGCATCAGAAGGGAGAATGGGTGGATATCAAAAGTCTTTCTCCATACTATAAAGCGCTCCAAGAATTTCTATTAAATGTATAAGAAAACTTAAATAGAGGATAGTGCTGCTCATACAGGAACGCTCCTCTCTCGACTAATTAGACTTATAGTAACTTGACTTCTGCTCCAAATACATATATAATATGCGCTAAACTATTAAAAATAGTAAGTGAGTTTTAATCGCCGATTAGGTGAAAACGATATACTTATGACAGCAACAGTAGAAACACTACCAGGAACAGCTATTACTCTGAAAGAATTCAGAACTGCAGGCATTACTGTTTTGGGTTCACCATACACAGAACTGCCACTTTCTTCTGGTCCCTCAATTCCTATTTATATGTCTCCTTCTCGTGGAGGCATCCACACATTAACGGAACCGAATAAACCAATCGAACTTGTGGCTAATCTTGGAGCACAATTCATGAATGCTGAAATCTATTACTGTGGAGATCAGCATTCGCGAGAATTAGTTGCACATAATGAGTTAACCCAAACCGCATCAGTGCTCGCATTTACACAACCAGAGGATACTCTTGTCGTTCCTCTTCATGATGAAGGACAAAAATTGGCAGTTAACCTTGTGAAACAATCTTGGGAAAATGCAGGTATTGGTGTTTCTCAAAATATAGAATATCGAAAACCAGAAGATATTAATTATCTGAATGGTTCTACTCCATTTATTATAAGCCCTGAAACATTAGTACAAAAAGGAGTAGATGTGAAACATGCATTCTCCCAGGTTGCAGCATATACAAAAGATGGTTCTGTTCTGAGTTGGATTGACGACCATGTCCCAGTTCCACCAACACTATTTTTGAAAGGTTCCGATGCTATAAACGGAGGGCTTGCAAAATCTGCAGAAGAACTAAGAGAATGGGAAGGTGTGGTTATAAATTCTACAAACGGATCTGGTGGTTTTGGAATATTTTTCTTACAGAGGGAACAACTTACTGATCCAGATACTATTGCGCTATTTGATAGAGTTGAAAATCTTACTCTTCAAATTCAACCCCATCTCGCACTTGATCACTCTCCATGTGTAATTGCCACTATACAAGGAGATGGTTCATTTACCATACAACATGTGAGTGAACAAAGATTTGCTTCACCAGGAGCTCATGGAGGAAATATATGGTATGAAGGTATTGAAAAAGATGTAATTCCTCCTGGAGGAGAGAAAATAGTAACTGCTGCAATTCAATCTCTTGTCAGTCGGGGTATAAGAGGTCAAATAAATCTGGATTTTCTTGATATTGACAAAGAATATGCCACTCAACACTCTATGGCTCCATTCTTAGTGAGGGAAGCAAATATACGACCTGCAGGCTCTTCTGTTCAAATCCGTATGCGGGATATTGATATTAATGGGGCTCCTGTAAAACGTATACATACAAAAACAGGTATTATGGTTTCTAAGGATATATTGACTGATGGTACAGTTTTTAAAATTATTGAACAACTGGAAGCGGTATTTGAGAACACTAAAATACTTATATATTCTGCAAATATTACTGCTGATTCTCACTCGACTATTCATATTGGTCTTCTCAGTAATAAAGATGAAGAAGCTGAATTAAGTAATCTTGAGTCTGCATTTCTTTCCCTAATTCATGGACCAACTGATACAATGAGATGATAATTAATTTCCAATAATCACCTGTATGAAAAAAGCGGCATTAATACTTCATGGCGGATGCACATCCTTTGATTCAGATGACACATACGCATTACAACATCAAGCTGAACAAAAAAGCGCAATGGAAAATATCCTAAAAAAAGGCTGGACCCTTGTTGAATCTGGGGAGTCCGCTCTTTCAGTTGCAGAAAAAGTCGTCAACATGCTTGAAGATAACCCCCATTTTAATGCGGGAATCGGAGCAGCACTTAATGAGCAAAAAGAAGTTGAGTTAGATGCAAGCATCATGGATGGAACATCTCTCTCTTGTGGAGCAGTGTCTGGCATCAAAGATTATAAAAATCCCGTATCAATAGCTCGAAAGGTGATGACTGAAACTCAATGTGTCTATCTTTCTGAAAAAGGAGCTCAGGAATTTGCAAAAAATGGTGGATTTACAAAATTCCCCCGAAAAGAATTTGTAACAGACTATCAACTTCACTGGTGGCATATTATACGAAAAAGCGAAAGTGAGCGCCAAAAACGAATGAAGGGCACAGTAGGAGTAGTGGTGCTAGATGTGAATGGAAATATCTCTGCCGCCACTTCAACAGGAGGGCTCACCTATAAAATGAAGGGGAGAGTAGGAGATAGTCCGCTTATCGGGTGTGGAACCTATGCCGATAGTAGGTTTGGCGGTGTCAGCCTTACAGGATATGGTGAACAGATTATCAAAACAGCTCTTGCCAAGTATACAATCGACCTCATTCGTTTCAAAAAATACACAGCCCAGCAAGCCGCTGAAGAAAGTATAAGGGAACTATCACGACTAAAAAACGGTAAAGCAGGCATCATAACGATTGATAAAAATGGGACTATTGGGGTTTATGCAAACGAACAGTTTGTTAATCATGCGTATATGTCTTCTACAATGGAACAACCCTTTGTCGGACATACGTGCCAATATAACTTGCAAAATAGTAGGCCCACTGTTACAATGTATAGCTATGGAAGAAAAAAAATATAACCAGAAGGAAATAGAAAAATTATTTGAAGCAGGAGCCCATCTTGGTCATAAAAAGAACAGACTTCACCCAAAAGCAAAGAAATATGTTTACAAGATGGTCAATGGCGTAGCTGTGATAGATCTCACGCTAACTGCTGAGCAGCTACATACTACAAAGGCATACTTGATGGAAGCTGCCAAAAATGGAAAAAACTTATTGGTAGTAGGCACAAAAAGAGTCGCAAGCCAGTTTGTTCAGGACTATTGCAAAGAACATGGGATTCCTCACATTACAACCAAATGGATGCCAGGACTCCTTACCAACTTTGAAACATTGGTAAAAAATACGAAAAAAATGCTTGATTATGAACAGCAAAAAGCGGATGGCACATGGGAACAGTTCGTTAAGCACGAAAGAACCAAGATGCAAAAAGACCTCAACAGACTGAAAAGACTTTACGGGGGAATTGCGGAAATGAAGAGAAAACCCGATGTCCTTTTTATCATTGATATCAAACGGGAGAAAAATGCACTGAAGGAAGCAAAACAAAATGGCATTCCAGTCATCGCGATTACCGATACTAATACGAATCCCGATACCGTTGATTACCCGGTAGTGGCTAACGATGATTCTCCAACATCTGCGCATTATGTAATCGAATCTATCCTGTCTGCATATACTGTCGAAAAAGGAGAAGAAGCAAAGGCAACCAAACCAAAAGAAGTTCAAGCCTCCTCCGCTAAAGCTTCCCACTCCGCCGAGGCTACGAGGGACAAGTCGGCGGCCAAGGAAGAAGTAAAAAAGCCAAAAAAAACAGTGAAGAAAGCAGCGGTAAAGAAGGAAGTTAAGGAATAAACCCTTAATATCATTAGTAATTTGTCATTTGTCTTCGTATGTCCATAGATCTCGTTAAACTTAAAGAACTTCGTGAAAAAACAGGGGTGTCTTTTGCCCTATGCAAGAAAGCACTTGAACAGA
>Ga0210016_1004373_pt1 | contig 12058 bp, 9 predicted proteins | sample CryGeyCG2014_300_FD_185454 | JGI IMG/M metagenome (GOLD analysis project Ga0210016, IMG submission 185454) | Groundwater microbial communities from aquifer - Crystal Geyser CG02_land_8/20/14_3.00 (SPAdes) (version 2) | ecosystem: Environmental > Aquatic > Deep subsurface > Groundwater | place... | reverse complement strand
GGCGCATCGGCGCGCCTATCGCGCTATCAAAAAAATCGCGCCCCTTTCCATTGTCGGGGTCGTTTGTAATTTATCAGACTTTGAATCGTCAGCCGGCGTTATTAATGCTTTAATTAAAGTGCTTTCGGAAAGATATTGGAATCATTATTTTTTGCGACACACGCGAAACCAGCTGGATTGCATCGGACTCAATTTTTATTTCCATAATCGGATAAACTACGGATTGAATAAAAATATCAAAGAGGTTGTCTCTGATATCGGTTGGGACACGCATCCGGAGGGGATTGAGAATGTTTTAGTCGGCCTGAGGGAGTATGACAAGCCCATTTATATAACCGAAAGTGGGATAGCGGATAAAGACGATAAGAACAGAACCTGGTTTATAGCTGAAACCTTAAGGGCGGTTTCAAGGGCGATGGCGCGAGGTATTAATGTTCAGGGTTATTTTCACTGGTCTCTTCTGGATAATTTTGAGTGGGACAAAGGTTTTTGGCCGAGGTTTGGATTAGTTGAGGTGGACCACAAAACAATGGAGAGGAAAATCCGTCCGAGCGCCTACGCGTATAAAGATATTATTGAGAATGGGTTAAATTGTTAATTATGCCAATTGAAACTTCAATAATTATAAGAACGCGAAATGAAGAAAAATGGTTGGGGCGGATTTTGGAAATGTTGTTTAGTCAGACATACAAGGATTTTGAAGTGATTATAGTTGACTCGGAATCAACCGATAAAACCCTTGAAATAGCTAGAAGATTTTCGGTAAAGATTCTGAATATACCATATAAAGACTTTTCTTATCCTTATGCTCTTAATTATGGCGTCAGAAATTCCAATGCCAGCCGTTATGTCGTGATAATGTCTGCCCATTCTTTGCCCGTTTCTGAAACTTGGCTTGCAGACGGATTAAAAAATTTTTCACAGCAGAAAAATATTTTAGGTGTTTATGGATTTATTCGGGCTCTTCCCGGTTCGACATTCTGGGATAAGTTTTTCTTGGATGGCAGTTACTGGCTGCGTGGCCTCCGGTATGGCCCCGGGAATAATGAAACATATATCGTTGATAAAAGCGGAATGGGGGTGATGGGTTTTACCAATGCGATTATTTTAAAAGAACTCTGGCTAAAAAGGCAGTTCAATGAAAATTATGGTCTTGGCGGAGAGGATGAGGAGTGGGCAAATTACTGGCTAGTGAGAGGACATCGGGCCGTAAGGGATACGAAATTTACCGTTAGGCATTCTCACGGGCTGGGTCTTTATGGTTGGTGCAGACAATTTAAATACTGGAGTTCTACGAAAAATCCTCAACCATTTAAACGGCTGCCCTTTCGGAGAGACCCGACACATTCTTGATCGTTTCGATTGAGGCGAAATAAATAACAAAGTATCTAATTCTAGATTTTTAAACGCTTTCTCAATGAAAAAAATCGATATTAATATTTTAAGAAAACGAAAGGAGTTTGTGGCGCTTTTGGTCCGCCTGCTTTGGCTTTGGGACCGATTGGTCGCGATTGTCTGTGTGGCGGCCTTGGATGCGGCAATGGGAACATTTTTGGTTGTGGCGCTGGCGAAATTGACGCATTATCAACTGAATACCAACGTGGTTCTTTGGGGGATTTTCAGCGCTTTGTGGATAGATATTGACGCCGTTTTGTATTGGTCGCCAGTCGTTATCAGCCGGTCGCTGGAGTGGGTTGAAAGTTGGATAAGGTGGGATTCATTTTTCGAATTGATCGAATTATTAGATCGGGGGGCGGACAAATGGGCCAAGTGGATTGGGGACCACAGAAATATTCTTCATTATCCGTGGATAATAGTTCCTATCGTTCTGATCTTCTGGCGGGCTGGTTTGAGTCCTTTTTATATCTGGATTTTTTTCTGGGTAGCCTCGCCCATTTTTTCCATGACAGCGTTGATAGTTTTGGCGTCAAGTGGTTTTCGCCTCTTAGCTCAAAGAGGTGTGCGTTGAATAAATGGAGCATCAAAGTTGTTTTGTCCGAAGATATGCCGACTGAAGCTACTTGGTTTGATAATGTCGCTTCCCGGCCCATCAGGCTTTTTATCAGAGAGTTGGTTGGCGCCAGTATTCTCTTTTTGGTTTCTATCTTTTGGATGACTTTTTGATGGCAGATATTTTGCGCCTTGAATGAAATTTCCCGCAGCGTGGCGTGAAGGGACTAAGTCCCTCTCGAGAGATTTAGTCCTCTAAGCCGGGCAGCGTTGCGAGGAGTTTCATTTTTGTCATAAGAAGAATATAATTATCTTATGGGTTTGAGGTGGCAGATATTTTTATTTCATGTCCTGGCTATTTATTGCTATTGTCGCGTATTTTATTAACGCCTTTACTGCGGTTATTGATAAATCGCTTTTGGTTCGGCCGATTCCCGATCCGTTAGTTTACACGTTTTATATCGGTTTTTTAAGCGTTTTCGCGTTGATTCTGCCATATTTGTCGTGTCTTGGTTCTTTGTTCTCCTATGGCCCATTTGTCTGCGTCGGTTTATCTTGGCCCGGATTGTCCAATCTGGCAATTGATCTCGGTGCCGGTTTGATTTTTCTTGCGTCGCTTTTTCTTCTTTACTCGGCTCTCAAAAAGGGCGAAGCTTCGAGAGTTGCGCCGGTTATCGGTGGCCTAACGCCAGTTTTTATTTTGCTTCTGTCTTATTTATTTTTGGGCGAACGATTAGCTTTTTGGCAAATAACAGCTTTTGTTTTTTTGGTGGCAGGGGGGGGTGTTATTTCGCTTGAGTGGAATGTTGGCGAAGGCGGCATACGGAAAAGGCGGCTTTTTCGAAGTTGGAGGTTGAGCGTTGGCGCCGCGCTGGTTCTGGCTATTTTTTATGTTTGCGCGAAAGTAATTTATACGCATCAGGAATTTATCGCTGGATTTGTTTGGAGTCGGATGGGAAGTTTTTTAGGAAGTTTATTATTGTTGGTGTTTATCAAAAAACGAAAGGCCATCTGGAGCGCTACCAGGAATTTGGGCGCTCCAGCGGGCCAGCCCGCAAAGCTACGCTTAGCGTTGCTGGCGGGTAGCTTGCTTGTTTTTAACAAAATTTTGGCGGGAGTAGCGTTTGTTCTCCTCAATTACGCCATTTACTTGGGTAGCGCGTCTTTGGTTAACGCGGCGCAAGGAGTGCAATATGTTTTTTTGCTTGGCCTAATCGTTTTTTTCGCTAAAACAAGGCCGCGCATTTTAGAAGAGGAAATAAATTGGCCGCTTTTCGGACAAAAATTTTTAGCCGTTATTTTAATCAGCGCCGGTCTGTTAATTCTGGCGCAGGTATAATGCGAATAATGCAAAAAGTTATGCGAAAAATACGAACAAGACGCGAGTGTAAACTGTAAAATTTCGTTCGCATATTTCGCATGTCATTTCGCGTCGTTCGCATTGTATATCCATGTTTAAGAAACTCCTCGTCTTAATAATTCTCATGGCGGCGTTGGTCTGGGGGTTTAATCGTCTGAGTCAGCCGCCGACAGACATTACCCAAGATATTAAATGGGGGATATCTTTCTCGCGAATTTTTGCCAGGGATATGGGTTTGGATTGGAAAGAAGCTTATTTAGCTATCCTTGGCGAGTTGCAGCCTAAAACATTGCGCTTGCCGATATATTGGGAGGATGTGGAGCCGCGGGAGGGACAATATACTTTTAATGATTACGACTGGATGATCGAACAAGCGAAAGAAAAAAAGGTTGATATGATTTTAGTGGTTGGCAGAAAGTTGCCTCGCTGGCCGGAATGCCATGTCCCGACTTGGGCGGCAAGCAGAAGCGAGGAGGTTCAGCAGGATAAAATGCTACTTTTAATTTCCGAAATCGTCAAGAGGTATAAAACCTTGGAAAATCTTTATGCCTGGCAGGTGGAAAATGAACCGTTTTTAGCTTTTGGAGAATGTCCAACGGTGGATGCCAGTTTTCTGGACCAAGAGATTGCCCTGGTCAAGTCTCTGGACAATCGTCACCCGGTTATTGTAACTGATAGCGGAGAGTTGAGTATCTGGCTACGGGCTGCCAAGCGGGCTGATATTTTTGGCACCACCATGTATCGGGTCGTCCATCAAAAGTATCTTGGTTACGTCGAGTATCCTTTGCCGCCTAAATTCTTTTGGCTGAAAGCGAATACGATTCGTTTATTTTATCCGGGCAAGCCGATTTTTGTTTCCGAGCTTCAGGCTGAGCCATGGGGCCCGCAACTTCTTTTTGATTTACCGTTGGACGAGCAGGAAAAATCGATGACCATTAAGCAGTTTCGAGAGAACATCGCTTATGCCAAAGAGGTTGGTTTTTCTCCGGCATATCTTTGGGGCGCGGAGTGGTGGTATTGGATGAAAACGATAAATAATGATAGCAGTTATTGGAAAGAGGCGAAGAAATTGTTTAGCCAATAGTAGCTAACCAATGAAATGCAGGAGAACGGTTCTCCGCGTGAAGAACCGTTCTCTTAAAATTGATTACTATGGAAAACTTCAAATTTTTAGTAGAATCCGCGCCGGAAATTCCACATGAACAACAAAAAGAGAAGGAAGCTCTGGTAACGCCGGAGATGATCAAGGTTGCCGAAAACGCTTTGCGCGATTTCGTCGCATTAAAAGAAAGCGAGAGGGTCAAATTCTTGAAGGATAAAAAGACTAATCCCGCGACATTGAATTTGCTGCAAGCGGCGATTAAATCAATTGGCTGCGAAAGCCAAGAAATCCGTTTGAGTAAACGCATAAAAAAGGATTTACCAGAATTGACCAAGGAGTCGGTTATTATTGATCTTGGCGGGGAGTCGGGGCTTGTGGGTGATTTATATGATGAACTCCCCGAAATTAATAGCCGACTGCTGGCTCTATATGACGCGTCTCCTGATGTTTTTCGAGCGGACGGCCCGATGAGCGAAAGAAGAGAAGACTTGGAAAACCGGCTTAATAAGATGGATGCAGTTTTACGTGACGCCACGGGCTTTAAAATCACTTCGGGCTATGGTACGGATTTAAAAGTTCCTTTGCGTATGGCGAAAGAAAGAAAGTGGTTTAAGGATTCGGGGGCGATTGATACGCCGGGCCGGTGGGATAATTTGCCTGGCGGAGAGATTTATACCTGTCCTGACGAAGAAAAAGTAAGCGGAGTTTTGGTTCTGCCGGTTTTAGACTCAGAGATTAGCGGCGAACAAGGAGTAGATAAATTTGTCAGGGTTAAGATATATAGCGGAAAAATCATTTTGATTCAAGGCGGCGAATCAGCCCAAAAATTAAGACAGATACTGGAAGAAAGCGCCAAAGAAGAACATGAGGAGGGCAGTGGTAACCCGTGGAATGTTTATACAATCGCGGAAATCGCTTTTGGCGCGAATAGCAAGGCCCGCTCGGTGGTTCGGGACGAAAATCAGCCCTATAATTTTGCCGGTACTCCCACTGTTGAGGCGGAAAAGAGGTTGGGAACAATGCATCTTGCTTTCGGTGACGCTAAGCATGGCGAAGAGGAAGCGGAGGGGTTTCGAGAAGCAGTTTCCCATTTTGATTTTGTCATTCCCCGCAACGGTTTAACGGTCGAGATGTTTACTAACGAAGGCGATTTCGAGAGAGGAAAAAATGGGCGGAAGATAATCAATGACGGCAATTGGAGTTTTTTCTAAATAAATTTTGTTAAAACGCAGGAGAACGGTTCTCCACGCGGAGAACCGTTCTCCCAAAATTAAGTAGGCGAAATCATATGTATTATTTGGGTTTTGATATCGGCGGCTCGAGCACAAAGGCTGTTTTAGTCAAAGAGAAACAAATTTTAAAGTCATTGGTTGAGGATACGCCGGATAATCTTGACGGGCTGTTTAAGTTAGCCAGAAAAATGAGAGACGAGCTGGTGGAGGGAATTATACCCGATGAGATCGGCGGGGCGGGTTTTGCCGTGGCCGGCGTTCTTGATTTGGGGCGCGAGAAAGTGTTGAATAGCCCCAATATTAGTTATCTTAATAATCAACCGTTAAAAAAATTAGCGGAAGAAAAATTAAATTGGCCGATTAAATTAGAGCACGATACGCACTGTTTTCTTTTGGCGGAAAAAGAAATTGGTTCGGCCCAAGGTTTTAAAAACGTTTTTTATCTGACATTGGGAACGGGAATCGGCGGAGCGTTCATGGTTGAAGGGACTGTCGTCTTTGGCGCGCATGGTGCGGCCGGCGAACTCGGACATATAATTATTGATAATAGTAGCGGCTTAGAATACGAAGATATGGCAGCTGATAAATTTCTAAAAAAATCTTTGGGGGTGGGCTCAATGAAAGCGAGGACATTAGTTGAGTCTGGTAATCAAAAAGCGATTGAGGTCTTAAAACAAATGAGTAATAATCTTGGTATTGGCGTGGCAAACATTATAAATATTTTGGATCCGGAAGCAATTATTATCAGCGGAGGAATTAGTTGGGCGCAAGATTTTCTATTAGTAGGCATCAATCAAGCCGTTGAGAAATTTGTTAACTCGCCGGAAGCAAAAAAAACCAAAATTTTATTCAGCGAACTCGACCGCTTCGGCGGCGCGCTGGGTGCGGCGTTGATGGTCGAGAATGACTAGAAGTTAAATCTTCAGCCGAGAAGAATATCCTGAAACTACGATTTAAGCAGTTTTTTCGTTTGACAAGCAAGGCCGGTTTGGCTAAAATTTTAACATGAGCAAGAAAAAAATATACTTGGATTACGCCGCGACGACGCCGGTTGACGAGGAAGTTTTTGAAGCGATGAAGCCCTATTTTTGCGAAAAATTCGGTAATCCGTCATCTTCGCATCAATTCGGCAAAGAGACGCGCGAGGCGGTTGAGGCGGCCAGGAAGCAGGTGGCCGATTTTTTGCGTTGCAAGCCAGAAGAAATTATTTTTACCAGCGGCGCGACGGAAAGTAATAATCTGGCCATCAAGGGTGTAACAGCAAAGAGTATAGGGCAAAAGAAATCCGGCGCGGGTTTTGTGCCGCATGTGATAACGTCGTCTGTCGAACACTCTTGTGTTTTGAATGCTTGCAAAGCTCTCGAAGATGATAAATTGGCGGAAGTAACATATTTGTCGGTTAATAAGGAGGGGCTGGTGGAAATTGAAGAGATTGAAAGGGCGGTGAAAAGCAGGACGGTCTTGGTTTCCATTATGTACGCCAACAACGAGATCGGGACGGTCCAGCCGATCGAGGAAATCGGTAATCTGATCAAACGGCTTAATGGCTCACGCGGCGGAGAGCGGAGCAGCCGGATTTATTTTCACACTGACGCGGTACAGGCGATAAACTATCTTGATTGCGATGTTAATACGCTTGGAGTTGATTTGCTCTCGATTTCCGCGCATAAATTTTACGGGCCGAAAGGTGTGGGCGCGCTTTTTATAAAAGAAGGCACTTCAATTGCCAGAATTCAGGATGGCGGCGGCCAGGAATTTGGAATGCGGCCCGGGACCCACAATGTTCCGGGGATTGTTGGTTTGGGAGAGGCGATTACCAAAATAAAAAATAATGAATCAGTAAATGAGAATATCGAAAGGCTGAGCGACAAATTAATTGACGGCATATTAAAATCCGTGCCGAATTCCAAGCTTAACGGTTCGTGCAAGAAAAGATTACCTAACAATGTAAATATTAGTTTTCCGGGCGCGGAGGGAGAAGCGATTTTATTGGCCTTGAGCTTTGAGGGCGTTGCTGTTTCCACCGGATCAGCTTGCGCTTCCAGCGACCTAAGGCCGTCACATGTTTTGGTTGCCTTAGGTCTTGGCCCGGCGGATTATCATTCAAGCGTACGCTTTACGTTGGGCAAATATACGACCGAAGAAGAAATTGGCCGCGTGTTAACGGTTTTGCCTGGAATTATTGAGCGGCTGCGTAAAATAAGTGGTCAAGCTTAGCTTGATTACCGCCCCGTTTGGCGGAGCGGAAACTAAATTAAATTTATGTCGATTGATTACTCGGAAAAAGTAATAAAACATTTTTTCAACCCGCAAAACATGGGAAAAATGGAAGATCCGGACGGCGTGGGAATGGCCGGCAATATTGCCTGCGGCGATGAAATGACGATTTGCATCAAGGTGAAAGGGGCGGCGGGCGATGACAGGGAAAATGATGTTGTTGAAGATGTCAGATTCGAGACTTTGGGATGCGCGGCGGCCATTGCCACTTCATCAATGGTTACAGAATTGGCTAAGGGAAAAACCATCAAAGAAGCGAAACAGATCAGCCTTAAAGACGTGGCTGGCGAGTTGGGCGGCCTGCCCCCGATTAAAATGCATTGTTCCAATATGGCGGCCGACGCGCTGCATAAAGCGATAGAAGACTACTTACAAAAATCCAAATGATAAAATCTAAGGAGAAAACGGTAAAAGCCGTGTTGAGGGAAAGATAAAGCCGCAGAACCACGCAGAACAATACCCCACACAAGAAACTTCGTTTCTGTGCGGGGCAGGCGCAGAACCACGCAGAAATTTGTTCGCTTTTGGCGAAGAAATCTTCAGCGAAGCTGAACATTTTCCGCGTAGTTCCGCGTAGAAGCGAGTCCGCGGAGCGGACGAGCGGTTCAGCGTAGTTCAGCGATAGTATGCAAATAGACCGTTTTACAATTAAAGCTCAGGAGGCTCTGCGTGACGCGCATATTTTAGCAACGCAGCGTAATCATCAGCAGATCGATACTCTTCATCTTTTAAGCGCGCTTATTTCTCAAAAGGCAACCGTGGTTATGCCGCTTTTGGAAGGATTGGGGACTAATATTTCTTTTCTTGAGGCGGAAGTTGAAAAAGGAATGGCTAATTTGGTGCAGATGTCTGGTGATGTCGCAGTCGGACAGATCTTTATTACTCAAGAACTAAACCATGTTTTAAATCAAGCCGCGACTGAGGCTAAAAATTTGCAAGACGAATATATTTCCTGCGAACATTTATTTCTGGCTATTCTTGAGGCTTCGCCGAAAGTTAAGGATTTATTAAAATCGTTTGAAGTTACGAAAGAAAGAGTGTTGGGGATTTTGGGCGATGTTCGGGGAGCGCAGCACGTAACTGATGCGGAGCCGGAGAGTAAATATCAAGTCTTGGAAAAATACGCGCGTAATTTAACTGAGTTGGCTCGAAAAGAAAAGCTGGATCCTGTTATCGGCCGCGACGAGGAGATCAGGCGGGTAATGCAGGTTTTATCGAGGCGTACCAAAAATAACCCGGTTCTTATTGGCGAGGCGGGTGTTGGCAAGACGGCGATTGCCGAGGGTTTGGCGCAGCGAATTACCGCTGGGGACGTGCCGGATTCGATTAGGGACAAAGAGCTGATTGCTTTGGACTTGGGCGCCTTGATCGCTGGCACCAAATTTCGCGGTGAGTTCGAAGATAGGATCAAGGCGGTGTTAAAAGAAATTGATCGTTCAGCCGGAAAATATATTTTATTTATTGACGAACTTCATACGCTTGTTGGCGCGGGCGCGGCTGAAGGTTCAATTGACGCCTCTAATTTATTAAAACCCGCTTTGGCGCGTGGCGAGTTAAGAGCGATCGGCGCCACCACGCTAAAAGAATATCAGAAATATATCGAGAGAGATCCTGCTCTGGAACGCAGATTTCAGCCGGTTTTGGTGACTGAGCCGTCGATTGAAGATACCATCGCTATTTTGAGAGGTATCAAGGAAAAATATGAAGTCCATCATGGTGTCCGGATCATTGATCAGGCGCTGGTGGCGGCGGCTAATTTATCCGCCCGCTATATTAGCGATCGTTTTTTGCCTGACAAAGCGGTTGATTTGATGGATGAAGCCGCTTCAGCCTTACGTATGGAAATTGACAGCATGCCGACCGAACTCGATCGGGCCAAGCGGAAAATGATAAAGCTGGAAATTGAGCGGCAGGCGCTTAAAAAAGAAAAAAATCCGGAATCCAGATCCCGGCTAAAGAAGATCGAAAAAGACTTAGCCGAGCTAAAAGAGGCGACGCAAGGTCTTGAGATGCGCTGGAAGTCGGAAAAAGACATTATTTCCAAGATAAGGGAATCAAAGGCGCGAATTGATAAATTGAAGCAGGAAGCGGATATTGCTGAGCGCTCTGGTGAGCTGCAAAAAGTGGCGGAAATCCGCTACGGACGCATTCCAGAGGCGGAAAAAGAAATGAAGTCCGCGCAAAAGAAGCTGACGGAAATTCAAAAGGGTTCGCCGATCCTGAAGGAAGAAATAACCGAAGCGGATGTGGCCAGAGTTGTTTCGCGCTGGACCGGCATTCCGGTTGCGCGGATGCTTGAGTCGGAAGCGGAGAAATTAACCAGAATGGAGGATGAGCTTCATAAAAGAGTTATCGGCCAAGACGAAGCGGTCAAGGCCGTGGCGGCGGCGGTGCGCCGCGCCAGAGCGGGCGTGTCAGAAGAGGGCAGACCGATTGGCTCTTTTATGTTTTTGGGCCCGACTGGCGTTGGCAAAACAGAGCTTTCTCGCGCTTTGGCCGAATTTATGTTTGATGAAGAAAACGCCGTAATCAGAATTGACATGTCGGAATATATGGAAAAACACGCGGTGGCGAGAATGGTTGGTTCGCCGCCAGGATATGTCGGTTATGAAGAGGGCGGACAATTGACCGAAGCGGTCAGAAGGCGGCCGTACAGCGTGATTCTTTTTGATGAAATTGAAAAAGCCCACCCGGAAGTTTTTAATATTCTGTTGCAAGTTTTAGATAATGGCCGGTTAACCGATGCCAAGGGGCGGGTGGTTAATTTCAAAAACACAGTCATTATCATGACTTCCAACATCGGCAATGAGGTATTAAGAAAAGTCTCGCTTGGCTTTTTGGCGGACGGAGATAAAGAACCGGAACAGGAAACTTCGGAAGAGATAAAATTAAGGGTTTTTGAAGAGTTAAAAAAGCATTTTAAGCCGGAATTTCTTAATCGAATTGACGAAATCATTGTTTTTCATACTTTATCTAAAGATGATTTGGCTAAGATAATTGATTTACAGTTGGCACTTGTGTCCGAACGTCTGGCCAATAAGAAAATCAAGATTAAAGTCAGCCCCAAAGCCAAGAAGTTTTTGGTTGAAAAGGGTTACGATCCGACCTATGGCGCCCGGCCGCTCAAGCGGGTTATCCAGCAGATGATTCTGGATGAAATTGCCAAGCAGATAATCGCCGGAAAAATCCAGGAAGGCCAAAAAGTTGAAGTTGACGCTCCGGGTGATAAAATTGTGATTAAATGAAAAATATCAAAAAAAGGAGGTGATAGAGTGAAACGTTACGTTATTCCTCGCGTAGCCCACCGTTGTAGCGGCAGTTAGGTCGAGGAGGGGCGCTTTTGTTAATTTAGCGCCGCTCCTTAAAAAGGTTTTTCCGAAAGCCCGACATTGTGTCGGGGTATTTTTATTTTGACGAGAAAGGGTTTTATTTGCTATGATGGGAGTACTCGTAAACATATAAATCTATGAAAAAATTCTGGTTTTTTATTTTTATTGTTATTATTGGCGCATTAGCCGGAATTTTAGGCAGCCAGTTTCTGGCTCCTTATTTAGCTCACGCGCCTTCATTTGACGGGATAGGCTGGTTGAAGAATGGCAATAGCGGAACAACGATAATTCAAAAGACGGAAGAAAAAACCATTCGTGAAGATACGGCAGTTGAAGACGCTATTAGCAAAATTGATTCGTCGGTGGTCGGCGTGATCAGCCAGGGCAAGCCAGCTGTCTCTAAAACGACCAAAAAACTCTTGCCAACGATTTCGCTGTACGGTACTGGTTTTTTAGTTACCAGCGACGGCCTGATTATTGCGGCCAGCTCAAGGGTTCCGCTGACAAATTATGATTATATCGTTATCCGCGATGGAAAAATTATTCCGGCCGAGGTTGTGAAACGGGATGATGATTTGGGATTAGTTTTGCTAAAAATCCAGCAGTCTAACTTGCCGGTTGTTTCCTGGGCTGATTTCGCCAGCTTGCGCCTAGGCGCGAGAATGATTTTGTTTGGAGTTGATGTTTCTAAGGAGCCGACTGAAGCCGGGGGGGTACCCGCCGCGTTAAAATTTACTAATTGGGGAATTATCAGAGCTTTTTCTGACAAAAACTTTTTCGTCAGTCTAGAAAAAGAAATTAGCGAAGC
>Ga0210016_1004369_pt1 | contig 12066 bp, 12 predicted proteins | sample CryGeyCG2014_300_FD_185454 | JGI IMG/M metagenome (GOLD analysis project Ga0210016, IMG submission 185454) | Groundwater microbial communities from aquifer - Crystal Geyser CG02_land_8/20/14_3.00 (SPAdes) (version 2) | ecosystem: Environmental > Aquatic > Deep subsurface > Groundwater | place... | reverse complement strand
AGACCCCATCGCCCACGTATCAGAAGACGGACGCGTGCATCCGCTCCGGGATCACCTGAACGGAACATCTGAGCTGGCTGCGAAATTCGCTTTTGATTTTGGCTGTGCCGAGTGGGGGCGGGTTGCCGGGTTATGGCATGACCTCGGGGATCGAAAATGCGCGAATTAAATGCCCACTCACCAAACGACCAAGGTAAATGGCACAGTCTGCAAGAACACTTACAGATGGTAGCCGGGCTGTGTCAGCAGTTTGCTGCGAAGTTTGGAAGCGAGTCCGTCGCCAGAGATGTTGCCCTTTGGCACGACATCGGCAAAGCTATTCCCGAATTTCAGGAATACCTTTTACTCTGTCACGAGAAACCTAACCAGAAACACCGGGGTCCCGACCACAAGGGTGCGGGAGCGGTGTTTGCTCTCAAGAGGTTAGAGCCGCTCGCGTTTTTGATAGCTGGTCACCATGGTGGTCTTCAAAATAGTGATGACTTACGAGTGTGGCTGACGCAGCGTGCTGAAAAGTGGACTGATTCATCGATCGAACAACTGATTCAAGTTCTTGATCTTGCTGGGACGCACAAGGAAACACTCGCTCCCCCTTTACACATCAAAACCCCACTTCAAGCGGAGTTGTTTCTGCGTTTGCTTTTTTCGTGCCTTGTTGACGCTGACTTTCTCGATACCGAATACCACTTCAGCCCTGACAAATCAACTTTACGAAAGAATGCAATCCGTATCGATGAATTGTGGCACGCTTTTGAGTATAGTCAACAAGAACTTTCCTGCAAAGGCTCCGGATTGCTTCATGACGTACGTAATACGATCTACCGCGAATGCCTCGCTGCTGCACCATTGGAGCCGGGTTTCTTCCGGCTGACCGTGCCGACTGGAGGAGGGAAAACTCGCTCAGGGATGGCTTTCGCTCTGAGACACGCGATGAAGCATGGCAAAGACCGAGTCGTCGTGGCTATTCCGTACACAAGCATTATCGAGCAGACCGCCGGTATATATCGTGATATCTTTGGATCGTCTGCTGTGCTCGAACATCACAGCGCGGCATCCGTGCCAGACGATGAGGACTACGTGGATGACGGCACGTCATGGGTACGTCTTGCCGCAGAGAACTGGGACGTGCCGATAGTCGTCACTACCACCGTGCAACTCTTCGAAAGTCTTTTCGCTAATAAGACTAGCCGGTGTCGCAAGCTACACAACATCGTAAACAGTGTCATCATTCTCGATGAAGTCCAAACCCTGCCCACTAAGCTTCTTACGCCCATTCTTGATGTTCTTAATGAACTTGTGGCAAATTATCGGGTAAGCGTCGTCCTCTGCACCGCTACTCAACCCGCAGTGGATGATGTGCCTCATTTTGCAGGTATCAAAGGCATACGCGAGATTGTTTCCGAGCCGACAAGATGGTTTTCTATCTTGAAGCGTGTTAACTACTGCTGGGATCGAACACAGAAATGGACCTGGGATAGGGTTGCCAAAGAAATGCAGAACACAGAACAATGCTTGGCTATCGTAAATACCAAGAATGATGCGTTTGCGTTGCTTGATGCACTTGCCGACGCCAATACGTTACATCTTTCGACCAATATCTGCGGAGCCCACCGGCGGGCGGTGCTTAAGGATGTCAGAAACCGCCTTGCGGAAAAGAAACCCTGTAGGTTGGTTTCCACTCAGGTAGTCGAGGCAGGGGTGGATGTAGATTTCCCTGTGGTTCTGCGTTCAATAGGCCCACTCGACCGGATCGTCCAAGCAGCCGGGCGGTGCAATCGGGAGGGGACGCTTACTGCCGGGCGGATGATTGTGTTTGATCCGGCCGAGGGCAAACTCCCACCAGGGGATTATTCCACCGGGACCGCAACGGCACTCTCGCTTATGCAACAGGACTCTTTCGATTTTCATGATCCGAAGGTATTCAGAATATACTTTCGCATGTTGTACCAGGCGGTAAATCTTGACGCAAAAGGAATTCAACCTCTTCGCGAACGCCTCCAGTTCAAGGAAACAGCAGAGCGTTTCTCTATGATAGACGACGATTCGGTTTCCGTCGTGGTCCATTACCGGGGGCCGGATGGCAGTGATGGCGAAGTGGATCGCTTGATCGAGCGGCTTGCCAAGGGGTGGCATGGATCGCCAATGGCCATAGTCCGCAGTCTTCAACCATTTATGGTAAATCTGCGCAGGCGTGCGTTTTCACAGGCTGAAAAGGACGGTCTTGTCAGACAGGTAATGCCCGGTGTTTATGAGTGGTTGGGGAAGTACGATGCAGTTTGCGGTATAGTGTTCGGAAATATAGACCCTGACAATCTCGTTGTCTGAGTGAACGATGGAAAGGAGGAATCATGAATAATGGTCCACCGCTTGAAGTAAAGGTTTGGGGGGAGTTTGCCTGCTTCACCAGACCTGAGATGAAGGTTGAGCGCGTCAGTTACCCGGTTATGACGCCATCGGCCGCACGAGGTGTTCTGGAGGCCATTTTCTGGAAGCCCGAATTCTCATGGCAAGTGCGGGAGATTCACGTTTTTACTGAGATAAGACACTTCTCCATCCTGCGTAATGAGGTAAATAGCAAGGTTGCGGCATCCTCAGCGAGAAGCATGATGGAAAAGGGGGGCAACTATTTTGCCGAAGAAGATAGGGCTCAACGCCATACCTTGGCGTTACGGGACGTGGCCTACCTGATTAAGGGCGATGTTCTCCTGCGTCCGCATGCCACTGATGACGTGGCCAAGTACCGTGATCAGTTTCGCAGGCGAGTAACCAACGGCAAATGCCACCATACCCCATATCTTGGATGTCGAGAGTTTGCAGGATTCTTCGGCGAGCCGGATGGGAGTGAACGGCCCATCAACCTGACTGACGATTTAGGTCTTATTCTGTTCGATCTTGACTACGAGCAAGGGACTTCAGGTCGGGGGAAGCCACGGTTCTTTTCCGCACGACTTGAAAGCGGCATTCTCAAGGTGCCTCCTGAGCTGTATAAAAAGGAGGGGTGACCATGCTTATCCAAAAATTGGTTGACTACCATGATAATCGCATACCGATAACAATGCCGCCGATGTATGGGAAAATGACCATTAAGTGGCTCATTGATCTGGACGCTAAAGGTAAATTCATAGAATTTGTACCCACATCGAGCGGTAAAAAGAAGGACAAAGGAAAAGAGTATGTTTGCCCACATCTTGCCAAAACTTCGGGTGTAAGGGCGCGTTTGCTGGTTGAAAATGGGGAGTACGTTATAGGTAAAGCCAGAAAACCGAAAACAACAGATGTGAAGAAAATTGCTAAAGATGCTAAAAAGGTTATTGAACGCAATCAGGCTTTCATCAAATCAATACGGGAGGCAGAAGAAGAAACAAAAGAAGCAACACTGAAAGCCGTTTTGCGGTTTTATGAGTCGTATGATGTTAATAGTATTGCGCTACCCAAAGAATTTGATCCTACTCAGAATCTTACATTCAGGGTAAATGGGATCATCCCCTTTGAACTACCAAGAATCAAAGCATACTGGGCGGTAGCAGCACATGCATCGACAAGCGCGAAAAAAGGGAAGCTAGCAGCAAGTGAAAAGATAATGCAATGCATTGTCTGTGGCCAGCTTCTGCCTGTTGTCAGACGTCTGCCATTCAAATTGAAACGTCTACCTTCTGATGGGCAGATGGCCGAGTTTACGCTCATTTCTGCAAATTCTCCGGCATTCGAGTCCTATGGCTTGGAGGAATCCTACATCGCCCCTATCTGTTCCGCAGATGCGGAGAAGTTCACCAAAGCAGCGAATGCTCTCCTTGAAGGCGATGACACGCACGTTACCGTTGGTCCCTTGGTATATATCTTCTGGACAAAAGTAGACACGGGATTTTCATTTTCGATGCTGCTCTCCAAACCTGACTCGGCGCAGGTCAAGCAACTCATCACATCAGTTTTCAAAGGCAAGGAGGCAGCATCGGCCCTTGATGAATCAGCATTCTATGCGGCCGCATTTTCGACCAGCGGTTCTCGTGCCGTGGTGCGTGACTGGCTCGAAACGACAGTGAATAATGCCAAACAAAATCTTGCTCGGTATTACCGACTGCAAAGCATAGCCGAGTTAGATGGCGGTGAGCCTCAGCCAATGGGAATCAACGCTCTCTCGGCGGCAACTGTTCCACTTAAGCAGAATAAGCCGGACTACGAAAAAATATCACCCAATGTACCCAAAGCCCTTCTTAAATGCGCGTTGGAAGGGAAGCCACTTCCTGAGTGGTTGTTATATCAAGCAGTAAAACGCACCAAGGCCGAGCAGGGCGTACGTAAGGGGCATGCAGCGCTTATTAAGATGGTCATTGCATCGCAGAATAAAAACTTTGACGAGGAGGGAAACGGAATGGAAGAGCTTAATAAAACCAACAAAGAGCCCGCATATCTCTGTGGACAATTACTTGGCGTACTTGAATCGGTCCAATACGCAGCGATGGGAAAAACGAACTCGACTGTTATTGGTCGTTTTTATGGCACAGCATCAAGCGCACCGGCATCGGTTTTTGGCACATTACTTCGTGGGGCGCAGGCTCACCTTGATAAATTGCGGAAGAACAAGGAAGGCACCTATGTAGCGCTTCAGAGAAAACTTGAAGATGTTCAGCGCGATCTCACCATGTTTCCAAAAACGCTGACGCTTCAACAGCAGGGTCTTTTTGCCCTTGGCTACTATCATCTGCGAGCGAAGGATGCCAAGGACAGGGCTGATGCCAAAGCGAAGAAGCTGGCAAACAACACTAATGAGAATGATACTAACGAATAATCAATCGAGGAGGAAATCATGAATGACATTATCAGCGATGTAACCAAACGCCACGACTTTGTTCTATTGTTCGACGTAACTGACGGTAATCCCAATGGTGACCCAGATGCGGGCAACTTGCCTCGCGTAGACCCTGAGACTATGCAGGGACTTGTCACTGATGTCTGCATAAAGCGCAAGGTGCGTAATTTTGTGGATATCATGGAGAGTGGCAAGGAAAAGATGCGGATCTATGTCCAAAACAAAGGGAAGGCACTGAACGACCTTCACCAGGAGGCATACGAAGCCAAAGGGCTTAAATCTACCGGCACAAAGCAAAAACGTGAAGAGGTGACAACAGTGCGATCATGGATGTGTGAGCAGTTCTATGATATTCGTATGTTCGGCGCGGTCATGACGACAGAAAAAAACTGTGGCCAAGTACGCGGCCCTGTTCAACTGACCTTTGCCCGTTCGATTGATCCAATAATTCCGCTCGACATTTCAATTACGCGGGTCGCAGTGACTAAACCACAAGACCTTGAAGTTGTCGAAGGTGAAAAGGAGGGCGGTGGCAAAGTTACCGAAATGGGCCGTAAAGCCCTGTTGCCATACGGCTTGTATAAGGCTTACGGGTTCTTTACCCCTACCTTCGCGGAAGACACTAAGGCAGCTCAGGCCGATCTAAAAATATTCTGGGCCGCACTCCAGAATATGTGGGACCTTGATCATTCCGCCAGCCGGGGAATGATGGCTTGCCGTGGCATTTACATCTTTAGCCATGATGATAAGTTCGGCAAGGCTCCAGCGCACAGCCTCTTGGAGAGGGTCAAGGCAATGCGTAAGGAAGGCGTGGAAGCGCCTCGTTCATTCGGTAACTACTCAGTTCAAGTCAATGAGGTTAATATGCCCCAAGGCGTTACCTTAACACGACTGGCTGTATGAACACTCCAGAATTAAGGGGAGAGGACCCCGTCATGGTCTCCGCCCTGGAGCACTACAGCTACTGCCCGCGCCAGTGCGCCCTGATCCATCTGGAGCGGGTATGGGATGAGAATATCTACACCATGCGCGGCAGAGACGTACATGAGCGCGTGGACGAAGCTTCCTCGCATGAAACAACAGGAGTGCGGGTTGAGCGGGCGCTTCCCATCTGGTCGAAACGGATGAACCTTGTCGGCAAGGCGGATGTGGTGGAGTTCCATGGGAAAGCGCCTTATCCGGTTGAGTACAAGTCCGGTCGGCATAGGAAGGGAAGGCATGAGGCTATTCAACTCTGCGCACAGGCCATGTGCCTTGAGGAGATGCTGGGTGTCAAGGTGGAAAAGGGCGCTCTTTACTGGCACGGGTCACGGGAACGGAAAGAGGTGGTCTTCACCGATGAGCTGCGGCGTCGGGTGGAAGAGGTGGCTGCCGAAGTCCACGCCATGATAGCGGAGAAGCGGCTTCCGCCGCCGGTGAACGACGGCAGGTGCGAGGATTGTTCTTTAAGGGATTCCTGCATGCCGGGGGCGATTGCCAATAAAGGAATGAGAAAGAAGGCGGAGATGGAGTTGTTTATAATGCCTCATAGGACGGAGGAATAGGAATGGAAGAAAACATCGCGGTTTTCAAGGGAAAGGAAATCAGAAGAATATTGCATAACAATGAATGGTGGTTTTCTATCGTCGATGTATGCGGAGTCCTCGCCGAAAGCGCAGATGCGGGGGCATATTGGAGGAAGTTAAAACAAAGGCTTAAGAAAGAAGGAAGTGAAGTCGTGACATTTTGTCACGGGTTGAAGTTGCTTGCTCCAGACGGGAAACTGAGAGAAACGGATTGCGCTCATACGGAAGGTATCTTCCGCATCATCCAGTCCATCCCCTCCCCCAAGGCCGAGCCCTTCAAACGTTGGCTGGCCAAGGTGGGCTATGAACGGGTGCAGGAGATCGAAGACCCGGAACTCGGTTCGAAGAGGACGCGGGCGCTCTATAAGGCCAAGGGCTACTCCGACGACTGGATCGAGAAGCGGATGAGGGGTATCGCCATCAGGGAAGAGCTTACGGATGAATGGAAAAAGCGGGACGTGCGAGAGAAAAGGGAATATGAGATCCTCACCGCCGAGATCGCAAAGGCTGCATTCGGCATAACGCCGGGCAAGCACAAGAAGATCAAGGGGCTAAAGCGCCAGAACCTGCGGGACCACATGAACGATCTTGAATTGATCTTCTCGATGCTCGGCGAGGCGGCTACGACCGAGATTACGCGGGTTGATGATGCCAAGGGATTTCACGAAAGTAAGCACGCTGCGCGCAAGGGCGGAGAAGTCGCCGGGAAGGCACGAAAAGACCTTGAACAAAAAACCGGGAAACGGGTTGTATCACGCGAGAATTATCTGACAACCCCGCAGAAACTGAAAAAGCTGAAGGGTGATGATATATGAAGAAAAAGAATCAAGATGACCCAATGAAAAGCGATTTGATTCTGTATCATACGGAGGACGGGAAAACCAGGATTGAAGTCCATCTTCAGGATGAAACAGTTTGGCTAAGTCAGAAGCTCATGGCTGAACTGTTTCAGAAAGATGTCAGGACAATTAATGAACACATTAAAAATATCTTTGAAGAGGGGGAGCTTGCACCTGAATCAGTTATCCGGAAATTCCGGATAACTGCCGCTGACGGCAAAAACTATGATACAGCTCACTACAATCTCGATGTGATTATTTCCGTGGGGTATCGGGTGAAATCCCACCGCGGCACACAGTTCCGTATCTGGGCGACCCAGCGGCTGCGGGAATACATCGTCAAGTTGAGTACAAGTCCGGTCGGCACAGGAATGGGTAGTTACCACTCGGCAGCGACGGGATACTTGGTGATGCGTGGATCGGGCGTGAGAATGACGAGTCCTCCGGCAATCGCCTGACAGATGAGGATTCGGTCGAAGGGATCTTTGTGATAATCGGGGAGTCGGGAAAGCTGCAATACGGCCGCTTCGTCCAGCGGCAATGAATCGATATCATGGCGGGTGCGCCACTTCTTGATGAATTCGTGGGGTGGCGTCGATAGCGGCAGTTTGCCCAGCTTGTGCTTGACGATGATCTCCCATGCGGAGGCAACGCTCAGGTAGACCTCATTGGCGGGATCAGAAAAGAGCCGACGGGCAGTGTCGGACAACTCGGGACCTCCCGACACGATCCAAAGAAACGTGCAGGTGTCCAGAAGGATGTTCACGATTCGGCACCGCCAAACATCGCGAGCATGTCCTCCGGCAACTCATCGAAGAACGAGGCAGGCACTGTGAATTTGCCTTTGGACAAGCCTATGGGACGCGGCCTATGCCGATGGGGAGCAAGGGGACGTATTTCAGCGACCGGCTGGTTCCGCCTGCACACGACGACGATTTCCCCATGCTCCACTTCTTCGAGGTAGTGTGAGAGATGGGTTTTTGCTTCATGAATATTGATCTTTTTCATGGTCAAATATTAAACCAAGTAGTTGACTAAGTCAAGGGAAAATTCTCTAAATTCTCTAAAGCAGAGGGCCATAAGCATGAAACAACTCCTGAATACGCTTTATGTCATGACACAAGGCGCCTACCTGAATCTGGATCATGAAACCCTGAAGGTGGAAGTGGAAGGCAATGTGCAGATGCAGGTGCCGCTCCATCATCTCGGGGCCATCGTGACCATGGGAAACGTGATGATGAGCCCGTTTCTTCTGGGACGCTGTGCTGACGACGGGAGAGCAGTCGTGATCCTGGACCGGAACGGCCAGTTCAAATGCCGAATGGTAGGCAAGACCACAGGAAACGTCCTGCTCAGACAGGCACAGTATGAGTTTGTCAGGGATAAAGAGAAGTCGATAGGGGTTGCCCGGAACATCGTGGCGGGAAAGGTTAGAAATTCCCGTGAGGTGCTTCTTCGCGGAGCCAGGGAAACCGAGAATCAGGAAGAGATCTCAGCTCTCAAGAAGGCTGCCGATATTCTCGCCGATGCGCTCTTTCGTCTGAAGGATACGCACGATATTGATGTGGTGCGGGGTTTTGAAGGTGAGTCGGCCAATGCCTATTTCGGTGTTTTTGACCGGATGGTGAAAGAGGACGCACGCAAAACGTTCAAGATGAATGGGCGAAACAGGAGGCCGCCGCTCGATCCGGTGAACGGCCTGTTGTCTTTTCTCTATACGCTTGTGCTGAACGATTGTATCTCTGCACTGGAGGGAGTGGGGCTTGATTCACAGATGGGTTTTCTCCATGCCCTCAGACCGGGAAGACCGTCATTGGGACTCGACTTGATGGAAGAGTTCCGTTCGCTGCTGGCAGACCGGCTGGCGCTTACTCTGATCAATCGCAAGCAGATTACGGCAAAGGACTTTGAAGTGCGGCCAGGCGGCGCAACCCTGTTGAACGACGAGGGACGAAAGACTGTCGTGGTGTCGTATCAAAAGAGGAAGCAGGATGAATTCAAACATCCTGTATTAAATGAGAAGGTTCCATTTGGCCTGCTCCCCCATGTTCAGGCACGACTTTTGGCAAGACACCTGAGAGGCGATCTGGAAGTCTATCCACCTTTCTTGTATTCATAGGGAGGAAATGATATATGTGGATCATCGTTGCTTATGATGTGTCAACGGATACGAAATCCGGACGCCGAAGGCTTCGCCGCGTGGCTCAGGCATGTAAGAACTACGGCCAGCGTGTTCAAAAATCGGTCTTTGAATGTCAGGTGGATGAGATGAAGTATGAGGATCTGCGAAAGAAACTCTTGGAAGAAATCAATAAGGAAGAGGATAATCTGCGTTTATATCGCCTGACAGAGCCAAGAGATGAACATGTAGAAGAGTATGGGACGGCAAAAACTATTTTCTTTGATGAACCTCTGATCATTTAGTGCGAACCTGACGCGCTATCGAAAAAGCCGTAAGATTCGTGGAAGATAAAAAATAGCTTTTATCAATATGTTAGGTGATAGTGCAGTGTTTGCATCGAGAATATTTAAGACCGATTTTATGATTTCGCAGAATATGTTTTTCAACATATTGAAATCAAAGCAAAAAGAGCAAGAACAGTAGCACCCGCCCACGTGGGCGGGTGAGGATTGAAACGGGTATGCCCTAACTTCCGCACCTTCTGAAGCGTGTAGCACCCGCCCACGTGGGCGGGTGAGGATTGAAACAGGTCCTCCCTGTGTTTATTCTCATCGAACCGGAGTAGCACCCGCCCACGTGGGCGGGTGAGGATTGAAACAGATTATATCCGTTGCCGGATAGGTCTGCGGCTGGTAGCACCCGCCCACGTGGGCGGGTGAGGATTGAAACAATCATCTCTACAATCCCTTCACCTGCATTCACGGGTAGCACCCGCCCACGTGGGCGGGTGAGGATTGAAACTAATGGCTATTGGCCATTGGCCATATGGCCATTGGTAGCACCCGCCCACGTGGGCGGGTGAGGATTGAAACAATTTTCTATGTCCGCAGTCTCAGCTCGACGCCCCGTAGCACCCGCCCACGTGGGCGGGTGAGGATTGAAACTCTGCGGCATATAAGGAAGAAACAGGCAAGACAAGTAGCACCCGCCCACGTGGGCGGGTGAGGATTGAAACATTTTTGTTTCTTCTTTCAAACGGGAAAATAAATGTAGCACCCGCCCACGTGGGCGGGTGAGGATTGAAACCACTTTTGTCGGTGATTTGAATCCACGGGGATCGGGTAGCACCCGCCCACGTGGGCGGGTGAGGATTGAAACTGGCCATAACTGAGCATCCCCGATGGAATGAAGGGTAGCACCCGCCCACGTGGGCGGGTGAGGATTGAAACGGATGCAAGGCAAGTGCTTGGGGATGTTCACACAAGTAGCACCCGCCCACGTGGGCGGGTGAGGATTGAAACGATGGGGACGGCGGCGCCGTACAGGTCTCCTGCAAGTAGCACCCGCCCACGTGGGCGGGTGAGGATTGAAACATCATTCTGCTGTTGGAGATCAATACCGTTTTCTGTAGCACCCGCCCACGTGGGCGGGTGAGGATTGAAACGACAATCTTGCGACGTTGGCCGAGCTCCTGGCTGCCGTAGCACCCGCCCACGTGGGCGGGTGAGGATTGAAACAATAATGCCGATCATAATCTGTTCGCCAAAAATAGTAGCACCCGCCCACGTGGGCGGGTGAGGATTGAAACTCTTTCGCGCTGAACACAAACCGAACTCTCCAGGGTAGCACCCGCCCACGTGGGCGGGTGAGGATTGAAACGACAATCTTGCGACGTTGGCCGAGCTCCTGGCTGGTAGCACCCGCCCACGTGGGCGGGTGAGGATTGAAACTGATGATTTTGCTGAGGACGGACCCGGAGCCGATGGTAGCACCCGCCCACGTGGGCGGGTGAGGATTGAAACAGACGCGTCGAAGCCATGTTAGTCCAGGTTCCTCCCGTAGCACCCGCCCACGTGGGCGGGTGAGGATTGAAACGCAGGAGATTTTAACCAAAATCCAAAATCCATTGAGTAGCACCCGCCCACGTGGGCGGGTGAGGATTGAAACGTTCAACTTACAAGCGGTTTCCTTCACGTACGCGTCGTAGCACCCGCCCACGTGGGCGGGTGAGGATTGAAACATGAATCTATGCGGCTTTTTTTTTGGAGGGTTTACCGTAGCACCCGCCCACGTGGGCGGGTGAGGATTGAAACGTAGATTTTATGTGGGATGGCTTAATTGGAGGGGTAGCACCCGCCCACGTGGGCGGGTGAGGATTGAAACGTAATGACCTGGTCGGGATCATGCTTTTCAGCACGTAGCACCCGCCCACGTGGGCGGGTGAGGATTGAAACATGAATTCAATGCGGCTGTGTCGTGGGGATTGTCCCGTAGCACCCGCCCACGTGGGCGGGTGAGGATTGAAACTTGAAAAAGGATTCCCGATGGGCAGAACCAATATGTAGCACCCGCCCACGTGGGCGGGTGAGGATTGAAACCTTGGATGCCCTGCTGGTGGCCGGCGCCGTTTTGGGGTAGCACCCGCCCACGTGGGCGGGTGAGGATTGAAACGAATATCAAACGCGTAATTAGAGGGAGGTGATTGGAGTAGCACCCGCCCACGTGGGCGGGTGAGGATTGAAACCTTGATCGCCGTGGAGAGATCGAGATAGCCCGCGTGTAGCACCCGCCCACGTGGGCGGGTGAGGATTGAAACAATACCGACGGTGTCGCCCACACTCTTGACGCTCGTAGCACCCGCCCACGTGGGCGGGTGAGGATTGAAACTATAACCACATTCCCCATGCCGATTCTTCAAAATGGTAGCACCCGCCCACGTGGGCGGGTGAGGAT
>Ga0210016_1004363_pt1 | contig 12071 bp, 4 predicted proteins | sample CryGeyCG2014_300_FD_185454 | JGI IMG/M metagenome (GOLD analysis project Ga0210016, IMG submission 185454) | Groundwater microbial communities from aquifer - Crystal Geyser CG02_land_8/20/14_3.00 (SPAdes) (version 2) | ecosystem: Environmental > Aquatic > Deep subsurface > Groundwater | place... | reverse complement strand
TTCTTCTCTTCTCGCCATCCTTTTTTCTCCTCTTTTATAAAACATTCCACCAGCCGGGGTTTTTCTCCTTTCCGCTTCTTTTTCACGCGGAATCGCTAATCCAGATGGCTCTTCTATAAAACCGGGTGCTCCTGGCACTGGCTTAGGTGGCGGTGGCGGGTAGCGGGTAGCGGGTAGCGGAGGCGGTGTTGGCTTTGGTGGTCGCGGCATTCTTTTTTCTGCTTTTCTTTTTGCATCAGCTATTCTTTCTTCTACTGTCTTTCCCTCTTTCGGCAGTTGCATTAATCTTTCAATTTCTTCCAAAACCCCAGGACGTGACTGAGAAAATGCCTCCATTAGCGCCTTTCGTTCTGGTTCCGTCTTTTTTAATCCTTTTTCTATTTTTTCTATTTCCTCGGCTGTCGTGGCTTCTGCTAATTTTTTAATCCACAGATTTCTCTCTTTAATCGTGTCTCTAAAGTCTTTGAGGAATTTTTTTGTCTCGACATTCTTCTCGCCGGCAATGATTTCTTCAATTCTGAGCTTTTCCATTGTTTCTGCGCCCTTTAGTGGCGAGAAGATAGCCCTAAAACCAGGATTGAGAATGGCTGCCCTGGGGAGAGCGCGATTCGTCTTACTGATTTCTTCAGATCCTAAGTCGTTTGCTTTTTGATGAATCTCATCTACATACGCTTGTCCCTTATCTTCTCCAATCCTTTGGATGAAGGCAGGACTCTTAAACCTGGCAGTCATTTCTTGGAAATCTTTATTTCCAAGTGTTTCTGGGGATAGATTTTCAATATCGGTAGGCTTTATTGCAACGACCGCTTTCATGAAAGCAGCCTTTCTAATCGCATCAGCCGGATTTATTCCAATGCCCACTAATTTTTGGACATCCTTATCTCCAGGTCCGTTGGGAACCATTGTTCTTTGGATGAGCGGTCCAACTTCTGCATCGTCAATTAATCCTGGCATATGTTTAACTGCGTCTGCTGTCCTATGAGGAACAAAGGTCATAATATTTCTTAATGCTTCATTGCGCTGCCCGGGAGTAAGTCTGCCAAGACCCATTTTTTCATCAGCTCCGTGCATCTTTGATAAATAAAGAGCCATAGCTGCTTTAGTAGTAGGATCGATTATCTTCCAGCCGAGAGGAAGTCCTCCCTCCATTGCGCTTTTTGTATCTTTACCAAATCTCGCTTCTAATCCAGCCTCTTTTTTCTCAATATCTCTACTTGCTTCCCGTTCAGGAGTAGTCCCTCTTAATCGATAGCCCAAACGGGCCGGTCGTGACATTAACCCTAATGCCCTCATACGGAAAGAAGGTGTATATTTTGTTCCTGCGGCTACAGCGTCGGCTTTTGCCTTTGCTTCTTCCGCTGCCTGTTTTGTAGCTAGTCTTCCTGCTCTCCTTCCAATTCCTTTACCAAGTGGTTTTATTCCACTTGCCCACATTATTCCACCAGCAGCCACTGCAGCGCCAATTAAAAATTGGCCAAATGTGGGCATAAATCTTTTAATTAGCCAAAGAACAAGCACTAAATAAACGAATAAGAAAAAGTAGTAATAAAGAAAACCAGGAATAAGTATAACCCCCACAAACCCGATAGGAGGATTAGATATCGAAGGTATCGTTTTTAATCCTAAGGCGAGAAAGAAAAGGGCAAATATTCCTACAAACATCCATTCCAAAAGGTATTTTAACCATTCATCCCAATACTTTTTTGTTTGAGGTAAAACAAAGCAGACAAAGGCTACCGGAGAAAGAACGGCTAAAATCCAGATAACAAAAATTCTAAATACGAAAAGCCCAAATAAAAGCGAAAATATAGAAGAAAACAAAAAAATTAGTATAAGTTGGAGAATCATTGTGGGGAGGAAAAAATACCCACCGACTATCCAAACCACTAATATCCCATATTGGACAAAAGGACCAGCAAGGGGAATTAAAAGACTGCTAGCCACTAACAGAATGCTCACTCCCATTGTAATTATAAATCCCCATATTCCACGAAATAAAGTGGTAAATGCATCTTTCAGGATATTTACTCCAACTATTTTAAGGATGGCGTTATATATAATGTTTGAAATATCCACCAAGGCCTTGACAAAAACTAAACTAAAATTAATTAGCAGGGCAATAATAATCAAACTAACAAAGGTTTTTTTCGCATTGAAAGTTTCGATTTTAAAAATATAGGCAAAGGCAATCACTAAAAGAATTAAGATGATACTCATATTTACTAATCCCGAAACAAAGATCCAACCATTGGTGACAAAATTATTACTGAGCGATATGAACCCAGGGTCTTCTAAGGGAAGTTTTAAGACCCACTGTAAGAGTGAGCCGGTAAAGCAAAAAAGAATTAGTCCAATAACATAATAAATGAAAATTTTTACCCAAACACCTATTGGCTCCCTAGTAAGTTCTTCAATCGCATCTAATGCCTGACTGAAATAATCCATAACACCAAACATATCAGCCGAAGCTAAATTCGGAAGGAACAAAGCAGTTATTACGAGCGGAATAATTAAAAATTTTATTTTATTTTCCATAAGAATAATGATGGTGGGATAAAATCAGTTAGAGAGTATTACATTGACAGGTATTTAGGTCACAGCCAATATTTGTGCATATTGGGTCGGTGGCTTCGGGTCCACACCCTGCTCCGCAAAAGCCGTAAATACACGTATAGCCACAATCCGTAGATATACTAACACATCTGGGGCTCATCCATTAATTTGTCTTCGGACCAGTCTGACCAGCACATTTAGGGCACGCCTTACACCCGGCTGAAAGACAAGCACCCCACGGGCCGGTGTCGGTAAGAGGATCATAATCTCCACAATGATCGGTTGGCGGAGTGGTACCGGTAGTTGAATAAGAAATTAATTTTACACACTTTAGTGGTTTATCAATATAATTACCGATATTTTTTTCGCACGCTGAAACCACAGTTTCCATATCGGTACAACGCCCAGTCCAAAAATTTTGGCCAGCAAATACCTGTACATAACACCCACAACCGTAATAACCTTCGTTTTTGGCTTTTTCATCACAGCAATCAGTTGACGAAGCATCATACGCTTTAACGGACAGAACGTGCAGATCACCTACCCCATCGATTTTTTTAAGTTCATCTAGGTTTATTGTGTAAAGCTCAGACTCCCAATTTTCCTGGGAATATAGGTGCGCTCCTCCACATATAACTTCTTTCTCTTTTTTTACACATACCCCTTCCTTACATATCGTTGTCGTTGCGGAATCGCAACTATCTGAAGTTGTAGTAGCGCAACCACCCGGGCATGGGTCAGTGCATTCGTATTTTTGGGAATCGGGACAATCTGTCGCAGTATCACATTCAAGTTTGCCTATATCCTCCCAATTAGTAGGGGGTATACGCAGAGTTGTTAATTCAGGATTTATTGTATTTAAAATTAACCAAGAGCCTAAAAGCAAAGCCAAACCTAAAAAAGCTGATTGAATTTTATCCATCGCCTCTTTCATTGCCGCTGGATTTCCAACCGAAGTTAAATATTGAAACCCGGCAATGACTAGAGCAATAAAGACAGCTAATCCTCCCAAAGCAATCCCCCATTCGTAAAAATATTTAACTAACTCTGGTAAGGGAGTGGATACGGTTAACATAATTTGAGTTCCGGGAGAGGACGGCCATTTTAGTTCTAGACCGGATGGTTCAAGGGCCAAAACCCGAGAGGCAATTAAAATAATTCCCAAAAAAATAAGGAGAAAGAAAAATTTTTTATCTTTAATAAATCTCCCCATACTTTAATTATTATGAGCACTGTGCATAATCCCAGTTTTTACGCTGATTGACGCTGATAGTTATAAGGAATTTTGCACATCCCCCATACTTTAATTAGTATATCATATCAACCTTAAAGATTAAATTATTTCAACAGAGTTTAAAATCTCCTCGGATTCTCCTTCAAATTCTGGCCAAAACCTTTCAAAAGAAAAAATCGAAATTAGATATACCTTTTCTTCTCCTAAAATTATTTTTTCTTTTGAAATAAAATTTTGCTCGCCCTCTTTTTTATATCGTGTTTTAAGGTAAGCCTCTTTGGCTTTAATCTCCGAATTTAAAATTTGCATTTCTCCGCCCTTTTCTTTCGTTTCTTTTTCCATTTCCTTAATAATTTCTCCTATGTCCCTTTTCCCACTTAATTCTTGGACACCCAATGAGGCAAAAGCCGCTTTCTCCATTTTAAATTTGGTGGCAAAGAATAAAGCTTTTGCCTCAGGGTTTATTGTCTTTTCCCCACTTTCTTTTGGCATTTCCATCCAATCGGAAGAATATTTGAATTTCAGTTTCCCATCCGGGCTCACAAATTCTTTAGTTTCTGTTTTTTGTTGGAAAAATGACTCAGGTTTTGGGATTTCAATTTTTGGGATTTCAATTTTTGGTATCGCTTTGCTTAATCTTTTAAATTGCCAATAGGTAAAAAAACTGAGAAAGAGAATAGAAAGAATCATTAAAACGAGAAATTTATCAATTTTCATTACACATAAGCACTCGCTCCTTCGGGGCTCGTGCACTATTCCGCCCCAATTTTGCGAGCTCATTCAGAGGCGGCACACTCACTCGCTTCGCTCGTTCGGGCTTATTCAGCCACTGGGCCGCCAGAGTTTAACACTGCTCTTGCTAATTTCTGGTTTTATCTGCTTGGGATGGCAAGATTGGAGCGGGCTTGTATAGGAAACTTTTCAGTTTCCTATACAATTAAATTTGTATCTGCCACCACTGACCATAGATTCCAAATCTATAGCCCAAAATGGACATAAAAATGGTAATAATTGTCCAGGCTAAAAATATTACTAAAATTCCTATTCCAACCGCTTTCCAGATGGATTTTATTTGAATTAAAACATTGGGGCTCTTAGAAGATAAATAAAATATTGCTCCTGTAGCTGCTGCTAATATAACCAAAATTATGGGTATTAAATTCCACAAAAGAAAATCTAAAATAATTTTAATGATTAAAAAAAGGTGCTTTATTTGACAGGGTTCTCTTTCATTCCAAGGAGTTTCTGGATTATCATAAGTTCTGCCACAAGGAACCAATCCACCCTTTCCAGCCCCTTCTTTTTGGCTTAAAGTAAGACTCCAAACTGAACTTAAATCTCCTGACTCGTTACAATCTTTGTCTAAACAAGCCTGAACCTGCCATTGATAACCTCCTAAACATTCTAAGATCACTATGTTTGAATTCCTATCGATTATTTTATTTATTATTTCTCCGGTAGGGCAATCTCCGGTTTCTTCAGGAGATTTTGAAACATAATTTAGAATATATTTATAATATCTTGCTCCGGAAACAGAATCCCAGGAAAAATTTTTTGGTCCTTCATAAGTGAAAACCTCTTGACCATTCGAAGGCGAAGGATTTAGGGGGGCACTAAGTTTTAGAGTATTAAAGGATTTTATTTCACTCCATTCTCCGCAAACCGTTCCATTTTCTCTGGCGCAGGTTTTCACCTGCCAGGAATAGTTTTTTTCCTGATGTAAATCGGGATAATCAAGGACGTAACTTGATTCTTTGGTTGTGGTGGTAAAATCAAGACCATCGCCCTGAACTTTAAAAATAAATGATTTTGCTCCCGAAACATTTTCCCACTCAAAAGTTACCGGGATAAAAATATCTGTCAATTTCCGAGCTTTCATACTCTCAGATTTTGGCGGCCTTCCGGTTGTCCAAAAATCACTTTCAGCCCAGACGTTTTCACATTTTGTCGCTTCCATATCCCAACAGGGCTGAACTTTCCAGTGATATTTTTTATTAAGTTGAAGCGGCGAAATATCAAGCGTAAAGTTTGAAAGGGTATTTTTCCCATCATGTATTTTCGTACCACTTTGGTCGGAAACCTCATAATGATAAGAGACAGAGCCAAAGCTTCCGCTCCATCTAAAAACAATGGGCAGACCAACCGGGATATCCCCTGTGGGTTCATTTGGCGGATATTCTAAAAATGGGGCTTCCAATGTTCCCGTGGCGTCGAACCTCCACTTCTGGCTATAATCCGTGCAATCGAGCCCATTGCTGTCTTTGCAGGCAGCTATTTGCCAGGCATAAGAAGTATCTTTTGTGAAATAAGCCTGCTCTTTATTCAAAAATTCAGGATAAAGATAAAGCGATGGTGAACCGGGTTTTGCAACCAACAAATATGGAACGCATTCATCGCCTTGCTTTAGCAAGGGATGGCAAACCTCTCCTGACCTTTTTTGGTGAATAAGTATCTTATAAGACAGTGGAGCTTTCTCTCCTTCACCTTTATAATTCATTTGACACCATTTAAGGTCTGAATAATTGAGCGGGACTTTTTTGGGGGCTAATATTCCTGCAATAGGGTTCGTTTCATTCCAATCAGCGTCAAAAGGTCCGGTTAATTCTGGGGCCGGATTGGTGTTAAAATTCCAACTACTCGGTTGGCCGCATTTGTTACTAGCTGTTCTGTCGGCATTACCACAGCAGGCCTTTACTTCCCAGTGGTGAGGGGTCCTGTCATTTTTTGTTGCCGCCTCTGTTTTTAAAAGACAATTTTCAACTGTAAAGCTATTATCATCAAAATCTGCTGTAAAAACACCCTCCGGGTCCCCCGTTGCGTCTCCCAATAGAACAGCGAGGCTCTTGGCAGAGTGATTACCCGTTGTGTTCCCTGTTTTGGCTTTCAAAAGAGCAGCGAGGCTCTTGGCAGGGAGACTGCCTGTGGTGCCTGGATGATAGTATTCAACCGTACACCACTTTGAATCCTCCCATCCGGCATTTGTCCAGGGAGGAGGAAGATATAGTAAAGGATCATGGCGGGTTGTTCCACCTGCACGGATTTCAAAATCAAGGTGATTACCCCAACTATTACCAGTATTATCAACCTGACCTATCGGCTGACCAGTCACAACCTCCTGCCCCTCAGTGACTATAATGCTATTCTCTAACAAATGTGAATACGCTGTTGTAAAATTCAGACCGATTTCGCTGTGGTTAATAACCACCTGGTTTCCATAATCCCCACCACAGTGCGTACTACATCCATACTGATCAGGATCAGTCGCACATTGAGGGTCAATAGTACTATGCCACCCACGATCAAAACATCCGGTAACAATCTTAGATACTGTTCCGGCGGCCGAAGCATAAACCCAGCCACCTTTTCCGACACCAATATCTATCGCGCGATGCATATACGTTTCCCCACCATAAGTTCGTTTACCAAAACAAGAATTTATACGATGGGTTTCGGTTGGCCAGTTAAAGTCGCCATTTTCAAAAGGGAGAGAGCCGGGAGGGTCAGCAGGAGGGTATCCAGGAGAAGGAGGATCTCCAGGAAGAGGAGGATATCCGCCTGTAGTAGGCTCATGAGGGTATCCAGAACTAGGAGGAGGGTATCCCGGAGGAAGAGGGTATCCAGGAGGAGGAGTAGGAGGGGGAGAAGGAAAAGCACCATATGGCATGCCAAAAGACATGTTAGTTGCATGGTATGTATCCTCGTATGTATTTTCGATTCTTATCACATAAACTGGATAACCTGGTCTTCCTTCACCTCCGTCCCGAATCTCTTTCCAACCCAGTTTTACCGGCGGAAATATATTTGCTGGGTCTGCTGTGCTTGCAGCAGGATAATGAAGTTGAAGGTTGTCATAGTATCTTGGGTCTGTTGGGGTTTTTATGCATTCACCCTCGCATACACATACTGGTTGTTCAAGCCCCCACTTAGCGACATTACATGTTCCTGTTCTTTCTGCTTTTTGCCAACTTACGCAGTATCCTTCTTCGCCATCTATTTGCGTTTCAGGGCTACATTCGACCACACACCCGTCGTCAGGGATTGGAACGCAACTACAGGTTCTTTGGAAAATCTTTACCGTTTCGTCTTCACCAGCGTCCTTACCGCACTTATCGGTATCAGCTTTATATTCCGTCCAAGTGTCACCACAATTTTTTGGCTCACCGCACTCTGTACTGCAAGCTAAAGAAAAATTAGGGGAAATGAGAAAAAGAAGAAAAAGAATAAAAAGGGTAGTAAGTATATAATTTTTCCGAGAGTTCGTCATTCTTTTATTTTACCACGTTAGAAATTTGATTGCAACAAATCTTTTTTTATTATTATAATTTGATTTGCCACCAATGGCCAAAAATTTGAAACTTATAGCCCAAAATTGCCAAAAACAGATTGATAATTAACCAGGCAAGGAAAATTATCGCGTAACCTATTCCTGCCGCCCTCCAAATAGCCCTGACATTAATTACGGTAGTCGGAGCTCCCATTGAAAAGTAATAAATTACCGCTGTGAATATCGCTAATAAAACAAGAACAAGTAATCCGACTTCCCAGAAAAGAAAATCTAAAATACTTCTTAAAAGAATAAATAAATGCTTTATTTGACAGGGTTCTCTTTCATTCCAAGGAGTTTTAGGATTATCATAAGTTCTGCCACAAGGAACCAATCCACCCTTTCCAGCCCCTTCTTTTTGGCTTAAAGTAAGACTCCAAACTGAACTTAAATCTCCTGACTCGTTACAATCTTTGTCTAAACAAGCCTGAACCTGCCATTGATAACCTCCTAAACATTCTAAGATCACTATGTTTGAATTCCTATCGATTATTTTATTTATTATTTCTCCGGTAGGGCAATCTCCGGTTTCTTCAGGAGATTTTGAAACATAATTTAGAATATATTTATAATATCTTGCTCCGGAAACAGAATCCCAGGAAAAATTTTTTGGTCCTTCATAAGTGAAAACCTCTTGACCATTCGAAGGCGAAGGATTTAGGGGGGCACTAAGTTTTAGAGTATTAAAGGATTTTATTTCACTCCATTCTCCGCAAACCGTTCCATTTTCTCTGGCGCAGGTTTTCACCTGCCAGGAATAGTTTTTTTCCTGATGTAAATCGGGATAATCAAGGACGTAACTTGATTCTTTGGTTGTGGTGGTAAAATCAAGACCATCGCCCTGAACTTTAAAAATAAATGATTTTGCTCCCGAAACATTTTCCCACTCAAAAGTTACCGGGATAAAAATATCTGTCAATTTCCGAGCTTTCATACTCTCAGATTTTGGCGGCCTTCCGGTTGTCCAAAAATCACTTTCAGCCCAGACGTTTTCACATTTTGTCGCTTCCATATCCCAACAGGGCTGAACTTTCCAGTGATATTTTTTATTAAGTTGAAGCGGCGAAATATCAAGCGTAAAGTTTGAAAGGGTAGTTGTTCCCGTACGAATTATGCTACTTGCATCGGAAACCTCATAATGAAAAGAGGCAGAGCCAAAGCTTCCGCTCCATCTAAAAACAATGGGCAGACCAACCGGGATTTCCCCTGTGGGCTCATTTGGCGGATATTCTAAAAATGGGGCTTCCAATGTTCCCGTGGTGTCAAACTTCCACTTCTGGCTATAATCCGTGCAATCGAGCCCATTGCTGTCTTTACAGGCAGCTACTTTCCAGGCATAAGAAGTATCTTTTGTGAAATAAGCCTGTTCTTCGTTCAAAAATTCAGGATAAGGATAAAGCGATGGCGAACCGGGTTCTGGAACCAATAAATATGGAACGCATTCATCGCCTTGCTTTAGCAAGGGATGCCAAACCTCTCCTGACCCTTTTTGGTAAATAAGTATCTTATAAGACATTGGGCCTTCAGCTCCTTCAGATTTAAAATCCGATGGGTACCACCTAAGGTTTGCACGTTTGAGCGGGAGTTTTACAGGTTGAAATGGGCCTGTTGTTGTTTCATTCTCTCCACTCCAATCGGGGTCAAAAGATTCGACTGGTTCTGGGGCCCAATTGTTTGTAAAACTCCAGGTGGCGCTCGTTGTCCCGCATTGTGCATTATTAGCCAGTCGTGTATCAGCATCGGTTTGATTATCTTCTCCGCTAGGACGACCACAACAGGCCTTTACTGACCACGGGTGAGTTCCTCCTGGTTTTAAAAGCCCATTGCCAGCTATAAAGCTATTACTACCAAACGTTGCCGTAAAAACTTCCCCTGGGTCATCCTCTATTGCATCTCCCAAAAGAACAGCGAGACTTTTGGTAGAGTGATTACCCGGTGTGTTCCCTGTTCTGGTTTTCAAGAGAGCAGCGAGGCTCTTGGCGGGGAGACTGCCTGTGGTGCTTGGATGATAGCGTTCAACCGTACACCACTTTGAATCCTCCCACAGGCCATTTGTCCAGGGAGGAGGAAGATATAGTAAAGGATCAACTGGAGTGCCTGCCGAATTAAGGATTACAAAATGAATATGATGCCCCCAACTATTACCGGTATTATCAGCCCGACCTATTGACTGACCAGCGATAACTTGATCACCCACAGAGATTGGAATACTACCATGTACCATATGCCCATATTTTGTAGTAAATGTGTTACCATCTATCTCGCTTTCAATATCCACTCTATTTCCCAAATAGTTGCCACCACTACAACTATATTCACATCCCGGATCAGGAGGGTCCGTCGTGCATTCATCATCGGGATCACCGGCAATCCGTCCGTGATTAAAACAATCAGTAGAGACCTTCGTTACCGTTCCAGCAGCCGCAGCATAAACCGTGCCAGATGTACCGATATCTATCGCGCGATGCATATACGTTTTCCCACCATAAGTTCGTTCACCAAAACAAGAAGTTATCCATCGGTTTTCACTTGGCCAATTAAATCTGCCATTTTCAGCAGGAAGAAATGTAGTGGGAGGAGGGTATGTAGGAGGAGAAGACCCGGGAGGAAAGGATCCGGGAGAAGGGAATCCGGGAACGAGAGGGTTGCCGAGAAGAGGAGCTGGGAGTGGAGGAAAAGAAGCACCTCCGATGCTAAGATTAAGATTAAGTCCATGGTATGTATTTTCAATTTTTATCACATAAACCGGATAATCCGGTCGTGTTTCGCCTCCGTCTCGGATATCTTTCCAAGCCAATTTTACGGGTAAAAATATATTTGTTGGGTCTGCTGTGCTGCTGGTAGGATATTCAAGTTGAGGATTGTCATAGTATCTTGGGTCTTCGGGTGTCTTTATGCATTCACCCTCGCATACGCATACTGGCTTTTCAAGCCCCCACTTGGTGACATCACTACATGTCCCTGTTCTTTTTGCTTTTTGCCAACTTACGCAGTATCCTTCTTCGCCAGATACTTGAACAGCATCGTCACATTCGACCTTACAACCTCCACAGTTACAGCATTCACTGCCTCCTTGACCGCAAATACTATAACAGGTTTTTTGGAGAATCTCTACAATCTCTTCCGGTGGTACATCCTTACCACATTCCTTGGTACTAGCTTTATATTCCGTCCAACTACCACTACATGTGTATTGAGTGCACGTAGGATTATAGTAACTTATACAGTTACCAACCAAATCCCAGCCGTTACATTCTTCTGGGCAGGTTATATCGGAACAACTTCCTAGCGATTCGTGCTCACCACACTGTGTGGTGTAATCGAGGCCAGAACAAGCTAAAGAAAAATTAGGGGAAATGAGAAAAAGAAGAAAAAGAATAAAAAGGGTAGTAAGTATATAACTTTTCCGAGAGTTCGTCATTCTTTTATTTTACCACGTTAGAAATTTGATTACAACAAAGAAATTATCAGCCAAAGATTAATGAGAGATTTCTAACGGGGTTTAAAACCCCGCAGTATAAATCTTTCAGATTTAACTACGGGGCATGCTTTTAACTAAATTTATCCAGTCCTCAAGATTTAAGGTTTCCGCTCTTTGAACTGGCTGGATTTTATTTTTCAAAAGCCAATTTCTAACTTTTATTTTATCAATTACGCGAGCGAGCGCAAGCGAGCGACGCGTGGAGATGAGCTTTAGCTCATCGACCTTCAAATTTTTTGACAAATTATTTATTAACTGTTTTCTTGGCTGGGAAAACCCCGCCTTCACAATTTTAAAAAATAAATCCGCATTAATCAGCCTTTTATCAGTATTAATCAGCGGTTTAATTTTAATAATCGCCGAATCGACCTTGGGTTGGGGCCAGAAGGATTTTTTTGAAATGTAACTTATAATCTCGGCTTTGGCGTAAAATTGAACTGAAACTGCCAAAATACTCATATGCCCGAGCGGTAGCGAAG
>Ga0210016_1004357_pt1 | contig 12082 bp, 10 predicted proteins | sample CryGeyCG2014_300_FD_185454 | JGI IMG/M metagenome (GOLD analysis project Ga0210016, IMG submission 185454) | Groundwater microbial communities from aquifer - Crystal Geyser CG02_land_8/20/14_3.00 (SPAdes) (version 2) | ecosystem: Environmental > Aquatic > Deep subsurface > Groundwater | place... | reverse complement strand
AATACCGGCTATCTTCCCGTCCTTATCGAAATCCAGCGTTATATCCACATCAACACTCTTGCTGGTTACTTTTTCAACAGTATCCGCAAACTTAATATACAAGACATCATAGGTCGTATCATAAAATATTCGCACGTCCTACCTCCAGGTACCATAAAAGCATAGACGTCTGTGGCTACAATTCTATCGGATTCCTCAACAAAAACAACGGGTAGCGTATTTATGTATTAGTGCTTATAAATCAGCACTATCAAACTTAATATCTGAAGAGCGACCGTAGATTTGCAATGCTTATCCCAAACAAAACTATCGCAGATTGTCCGGTGTCGATTATTTATGCTGCCCTCCTTGGGGTTGTGTGAGTATTTGTAATTTGCAAGCAACGTCCCCGCATCCCCCCATCTCAGGACTTCCCCTTCACAGACGCCTAACCTTTTGGTAGAATAATATCGAACGGCTGTTCGGGGGTGGTTACGCTTGTTAGACTTAAATAAGCTTTACAAACAAATATCAGCGCTTGGGATATACCAGCAAAACCGGTCGAACGACCTGGTGAAAGCCGTTAAGGCAGCCAAAGCCCAAGTGCTAAGCGTCTTGGAAAATCCTCAGGCGTTCAGGGATAAACTGGAGCGGGCAAACGCCTCGTGGCTCATCGCCATCCCAACGGATGAGGAGCCTTTCACAACGTTTGCGCCGAGAGCATGTCCTGAATCGTATACCGTCCTTTCAACTGACGGCTCGCAGATAAACCCCGACCGGCATAGCCCCCACCCAGCTTTGCTTATCAATGTGGGAAAGGTAAAAATCGGATACGGGGATTTTTTAGGATATAAGATGGAAAGCGAGCCCAGCCTCTTCTTTGAGGAGCGGGATATCAAGCGCCGCTTTGGCGGTGAAGAGCGCGAGGTCTCGGGGCAGGTGCTTGCCGCTCTCAGGCAGAAGATGGAACATGAAGAGCTTAAAACGATGATCGAGGAGTGCGGGCAGACGCCGGCGGTGGCGCTGGTCGACGGCACGCTCATCCTCTGGAATATCGAGGCCAACCCGAAGCGCCTTAAAGAACTCGGGACCGCAGATTTAAAGCAACAGGCGTTTTTATCGTTTATGCGGTTGCTCTCGGTCGGAAAAGAGACCGGGATACCGGTTGCCGGCTACATCAGCTCCCCGGGAAGTTCCGATGTTATTAACTCACTTAAAGTGAGCCTGTGCCCGAGCGATCCGGTTAATTGTAAAGAGTGCCCGTACAAGGCGGCCTCCTGTGACGGGACGCTGCCCTGTGATAAAATAGATGGAGTCACGGACGCCGGGCTGTTCCGCCGCCTCCTTGGTGTCGGCAAGCGCTCTTCCCTATTTATAAGCACATCAGAGATTCTGGACGCCTACGGCGACGAGCGCGTTGCCTTCTTTTACATAAACGTCGGCAAAGAGGTTGCCCGCGTCGAGCTGCCGGGCTGGGTCTCCCGCGATAAAGATATGGTGGGATTGGTGCACGCCACCTGCCTCGACCAGGCGAATAAAGGCTCGGGATACCCCGTAGCAGTGGCCGAGGCCCACGAGCAGGCGGTAGTAAAATCGGCTGATAAGCATACATTCGATCAGCTTATCTTCCAGGTATTCGTTAAAAACGGTATCCCGGCGGCAGAATCCCGCAAGGCCCTTCGCAAAAAGGGAGGCTTCATATAAATGACATATTCCGGCACAACCGATCGAATCGGAGAAATTATAGAGGTCTATACGACCAGATTTTTAGCGCAAAGCTCCGGGCTAGAAGACCTGCCGCACTTCGGGAGTTTTGTAAGGGCCGATAGCCAGGACACAAATATTTACGGGCTCGTTTATAACGTTCATGAGGTAAATACCGACCCGAACCGCCGACCGATGGCCTTGGGCCTTGAGCGTGAAGAGCTTTTAAGACAACATCCATACCTGCCCGAGTTTTTAAAGATTGAATTCGACGCGGCGGTTATCGGATTTAGCGATGGCGCCGGTATCCGCGCCTACCTCCCCCCTTTTCCGCCAAGGATTCATAGCTTTGTCTATCCTTGCGAAAGTCAAGAGATCCTTGATTTAACCGAAGACCTGGATTTCATCCGAAGCATCAACGCCCTCCCCGGGCTTCCGGTAGAGGAGCTTGTGGCGGCCTCAATCCGCCTAGCCTACGCCGAGCGTGGGGGCGACCGGGCCTTTTTGGTAAGAGCGGGACAAACAATCGCCCAGCTTCTCAAAGACGAATACGAGAAAGCGCGAAGCATTATAAGGAGGATAAGCGATGTCGGGTAAAGCGCAAGAAATCGGCAAACTGATAGCCGGCTCGCTCCTCTCCGGACTTGAGGCGAAACTTGCAGAAAACGTAAATGTGGAGGGTGTCTCGGTCGGCAGGCTGGTCGTGGTCGATGGCGTTCAGAATAAATTCTTTTGTCTGCTCAAGGACGTTTCCCTTGAGGCGACCAACGAGGATATCCTCTTAAACCCGCCAAGCGACGACTTCGCAAAGCTCGTGCATGCCGGGATCAACACGTTTTATAAAGTCTCGATCCAGCCGATGCTCATAACGGCGCAAAATCCCACGGAGGAAGATCGGCCGCGCCCCTCGACGACGGTGCCGCCACACTTCTCCCCCGTTTGCGAGGCCACCGAGGACGACGTGGCCCTCATATTCGGTAAACCGGGTATCACTAATCCCGAGATCGGCTCGCCCATCTTTATGGAGGTTCCGGTATGCCTTAACCTGGAGCGGTTTTGCAAGCGAAGCAACGCCATCTTCGGCAAGAGCGGCTCGGGCAAGAGCGTGCTTGCACGCATGGTGCTCGGGTATCTCGTAAAAAGCGATATGGCAATCAACCTCATATTCGACATGCACGGCGAGTACGGCTGGAGCGCGACCAGCGAGGCCGGCATCGACGACCCCAGCCTCAAGCAGCTGTTGGGCGGCAAGATCGCAATATTTACGGTAGATCCAAAATCGCCGCTCTATCATAGAATTCGCCCCGATTTTGACGTGCAAATACCCTATAGCCAGATAGAAATAGCGGACCTTGAGCTTGCCGCGGGTGAGTTAGGGTTCACACAGGCCGGTATTGAGACGATGTATCGCCTCTCGGATAAGTGGGGCGAGGACAAGTGGCTGGCGAAATTTTTGACGATGGATACCGATGAATTCGCCGGTGTGGTCGAGGACCTCAAGGTAAACGACCAGGCACTCGGTAAGCTCCACCGGTGCTTAAGCAGGCTTAAAAGGCTTCCCTTTATCAGGAACTCGGTGGCCGACGACACGGTTACCCGCATTATGGATTTTATCCAGGACGGCAAGCATATCGTCTTTCAGTTTGGGCGCTACAACTCGATGCTCGCCTACATCCTGGTTGCAAATATCTTAACGCGCAGGCTGCATAAGCTTTATGTAGACAAAACCGACAGCGCCCGCGCCGATGGCATAGAAGGTCCAAAACCCCTGGTGGTTACCATCGAAGAGGCCCATAAGTTCCTCGACCCGCAGGTAGCAAAGCAAACCACCTTCGGGATAATCGCGCGGGAGATGCGAAAATACAACATGGTGCTGCTCTTGATCGACCAGCGACCGAGCGGCATCGACGACGAGATACTCTCGCAGGTCGGCACGCGCATCGTCGGCGACCTTGGCGACGAGCGCGATATTAACGCCGTACTCACTGGGCTACCCAGCCAGAGTACGCTAAAAGTGCTGATCAATAATCTGGAGCCTAGGCAGTTTTTGCTCACCGGGTTTGCACTTCCAATGCCGGTAGTAATAGACGCCAAAGATTACGGGCGGTTCTGCCACGAAGTGGGCATCGGGGTCGGAGCAATTGGAGACGAAATCGAACGCCGAAAGGCAAGGGACGATTTAAACGAGCAGGTATATGGTAATGACGAAATCGTCTTCGACTAAACAGCAAGCACACGGCATCAAGGTCATCCATTTTGCGGATTTGCACCTCGGGGTGGAGAACTACGGGCGGGTCGATTCCAAGACCGGCTTAAACCAGCGTGTGATAGATTTTTTGAAGTCACTTAACTTCTTGGTGAGCTTTGCAATTGAGAACAACGTAGCGCTCGTTGTCTTTGCCGGGGATGCTTTTCGTAATCAAAAACCCAATCCTACACTCCAACGTGAGTTCGCACGAGCAATACGCAGGCTCACGAAAGAGGATATTAAGGTAGTGTTGCTGGTTGGCAATCATGACCTCCCCAACATGGATAAACAGGCGCATTCAATGGCGGTCTACAACGCACTTGAGACCGATAACGTGATCGTAGCAAGTTTAGCTGAGCTTTTAACTATAGAAACCAAGCAAGGAGCGGTACAGGTAGCAACCATTCCTCATTTCTCGAGAAGCCAACTTGTCGCAAAACTAAAAGAGGATGACGTAGAGAGCAAGAATAAAACTTTGACTGAACTAAACGAGCTTATTACGCAAAAAATCGAGCGGTTTGTCAGTATCCTAGCAGCGGATATCGACCAGACCCTGCCGGCGATACTCACCGCACACGTAAGTATCTCAAGCGCAAAGGTTGGCAACGAGGAGCGGAGCATCCTGGCCGGGAACGAAGTAACGCTTCTCTCAAGCGTCCTGCAACGCCCCGAGTTCGACTACATCGCACTGGGGCATATCCACAAATTCCAGGATTTAAGCCGGGGCGCCTATCCCCACCTGGTCTACTCGGGAAGCATCGACCGTGTGGACTTTGGCGAGGAGAAGGAAGACAAGGGGTTTTGCCTGATTAACCTGGTGCGGGGGGCGACCACGTACGAGTTCGTCAAAACGCCGGCGCGCCGCTTCGTGACACTTGATATCGAATGCAAAAGCGACGACCCGACGGCCGAGATCTGCTCCCTCTGCGAAAAGCACGATCTCGGGGATTGCGTGGTACGGGTCCGCGTAAAGGTTCCGGCCAAACTTAAAGAGCAGGTACGAAAAGACGAGATTGTCGAAGCACTTTCCGGTGCTTACTTCATCGCCTACATTGCCGTCGAGGCCACGGGCGAGGAAACAAGGACCAGAAATCCCCATCTCACCGAAAGCCAAACCCCCGCCAAAGCGCTCACAGAGTATATCAAAACGAGAGACGACCTTCTCGAGCGCCAGGCGGAACTCACGGAATACGGCCAAAAACTCATCGACGAGCTGATGCAACGAAAGGCGTAACTACTTGATACCGGTTGAGCTGAGACTGACTAATTTCATGAGCTATAAATACATGGATGAGCCGCTTAGTTTTTCATCCATCCATACGGCGGTGCTCTGCGGGCCTAACGGGCACGGGAAAAGCTCGCTTTTGGATGCGATTACCTGGGCGCTCTGGGGCAGAGCGCGCGGGGTGGACAAACGCGGCAGCGGAACCGACGACCTCATCCACCACAAAGAACCCCACATGCAGGTGGAGTTTGCCTTTGAGCTTGAAGGGCAAATTTACCGGGTTATCCGATCGCGCTCGCGTAAGAGCAAAACCGGCGTCTCGCGCCTTGAATTTCAGATACTCGATGGCGGTGAACCCCGCCCCTTAACCGGCGAAACCCTTGGGCGCACCCAGGAGAGCATCAACAAGGTACTGCGGATGGACTACGAGACCTTCGCCAACTCGGCCTTTATCATGCAGGGGCATGCGGATACTTTTATGGTCAAAAGCGCGAACGAGCGCAAAGAGATACTCTCGGAGATACTCGGCCTCTCGGTCTACGACGAACTTGAAGAGCTCGCCAAAGAAAAGCGTAAGGCACTCAACGACCGCCTTAAGGATATCGACGTCCGCATCTCCTATATCGACCAGGAGATCGAGCATCTCCCTACCTATAAGCAGGATTTAAAAGAAGCGACCGCCGAACTACAAGTTGTGCAACAAGAGATCAAGGACGCCGAGGGTGCGATTGTAAAACTTCGTGAGGAGAAAGCGGTCTTTGATATGAAGGCCGCACAACTTACCGAACTTAGCGCACGCTCTACTCAGGCTCAAGCGGACATCGCCTCGATCGAGGAGCAGCTTAAAACCCTTGAGCATACCGCGATAAAGGCCCGTGAACTCACCGCAAGGAAGGATGAGATCGGGGCCGGTTATAGCGAACTCGTCTCTCTTAGAAAAAAGGAGGAAGAACTTTCGGCTGCCGGGCAACAGCACGCGGCTCTCGAAAAGAACCTCAACGCGGTAAAACTAGCGATCGAGCAAGCGCGAACCTCGCTTGAGTCAAATCTCAAACACCTTACAGAGCGAAAAGCGTCCCTTGACAAAGAGGTCTCACAGCGCTCATCCGTTGAGGCCGCGCTCTTAAACAACAAGGTCAGGCTCGGTGAGTTTGATAAGTATGAAGCCGAACTTAACGCCATGCGCGAGAAATATAGCGACGTGCAAAAGCAAAAGGCCGGCCTTGATGCCAAGGTTCAGGCTCTTGAAGCAAAGCTTGCCGAAGAAGAAAAACGGCGCAGTCTTTTAAAAGACGACGACTCGTGCCCGCTCTGCAAAAAACCGCTTAAAACCCATGAAAGGCATGCAATCAGCGCGGGGATCGAGCGTGATGTAGCTTCGATTAGAACCCAAATAGATGCCGGCCGTAGCGATTCCACGCGCCTCGAGCGCGAGCTTGAATCGCTTACAACTACAGGGAAATCCCTCGGAGAAACGATCAAGGGTAAAGACGAACTCAAGATTGTTGAAGGAAAGCTTGCCGAGAAATTGAAAGCTTTTGCTAAGGCATCTGAAGAAATAACAGTGCTAAACTCACAGATCAGCAAGCTGAACCTTAAGCTGGTGCAGGGCGCCTTCGCCGAGGACGAGCAATCAGAACTGCAGAAATTATCAAGCGAAATCGAAGCTTTAGGCTACTTTTCAAGCGAACACCAGAAGGTCAAGCAGAGGCTTAGAGACCTGCAAAAGTACGAGCAGCTAAAGGCAAATCTTGAGAACGCGCAAGCAAATATTTTGACAGCCGAAACCACCATTGCAACCCTCTCCTCTCAAAAAGAAGCCAAACTGAACGCGTTTGCGGATGAGAGAAAAAAAATCGAAAGCCTTTCAAACAAAATCACGGCCTTGCGGGATGCGACCAAAGATATAGCAACCGCCGAGGATGCGCTCGCAACAAAAAAAGAAGTCGAGGCGACCGTCCTTGACCGGCGATCGGGCGCCCAAACCAAAATCGATGCCTGCAAGGAACAAGCGAAGAAAAAGGAGGAGCTTGTTAAGGAGCGAAAAGAGGTCGCGCGGGAAGCCGAGATCAACGATAGGCTCGCGTTTATCTTCAGCAAAAAGGGCATCCAGGCGCTCATCATCGAAAACACAATCCCCGAAATCGAAGAAGAAGCAAACGACCTCCTGCATAGACTTACCGGCGGGCAGATGAGCTTGCGCTTTGTAACGCAGAAGGACCAGAAGACCGGGGGCGTGATCGAGACACTGGATCTCATCATTACCGACGGCGAGCTTGGCGACAGAAAATATGAACTCTTCTCGGGCGGCGAATCCTTCAGGATAAACTTTGCCGTACGCATCGCCCTCTCAAAACTCCTCGCCCGCCGCGCCGGCGCCCGCCTGGAAACGCTCGTAATCGACGAGGGCTTCGGCACGCAGGATGAAGAAGGAAAAGAGCGCTTGATCGACGCGATCAGCACAATCCAATACGATTTCAAAAAGATAATCATCGTAACCCACTTAGAAGACCTCAAAGAACTTTTCCCCGCGCGGATTGAGGTGGTAAAAAAACGAGGGGTAGGTTCGGTAGCAACGGTCGTGTAAATCGACATATTAGCACTAATGCACATTAGCACAATTACTTGGCAGCATGTAATATAAACGCTAACCTAATAAATGTTGAGTCGATAGTTGATTATAATATCGGGTATACTGTTTATGCTAACTGCTCTGGAGGTACTTATGAACGAAGATATTCTAAAATATGTTGCAACTAAACATGATCTTGAAGACTTAAGGGATGAATTCAGGCAGTCTCAGGATGTAATCCTCTCACGGCTTGACGAAATCGTTACAACAGTACGGCGACTTGACCAAGAACGCCTGTTTACATGTGTGATTTTACGATAAGCAGAAACGGGGATAGATGGTGATGGGGAAAAAGGCTCCCTCGCTTGCGGAACTGAAAAAGATGCGTACACCCGTCCGTAACGTTAATGCGGAACATAAAGAAAGCCTGAGCAAGCTTGATAGGCTCGCCCTGTGGATTACCAACCATATCGGCACGATGGGCTTTTTTATAGTCATCTTTACGTGGACGATCTTCTGGCTACTTTGGAATAGCCTTGGGCCACGAGATATGAGGTTTGATCCCTTCCCCGCATTCGTCCTGTGGCTCTTTATCTCAAACATGATTCAGATCTTTCTGATGCCGCTCATTATGATCGGGCAAAATCTCGAAGGGCGTCACACCGAGCTCAGGGCCGAGTCGGATTTTGAGATCAATGTGAAGGCTGAGCGAGAAATCGAAGCGATCCTCTTGCATCTGGAGAATCAAAGTGCGCTCCTTGAAGAAATGGCCGCCCATTTAGGACCGACTTCGGAACACTCGACAGAAGAATCGCTCGATAAGCTTGCCATGGATTAAGGTCTGGGTGAAACGCCGGAGATGAATGGCCCCTGCTAAAAACCATCGCTTAGAGAGCTAGGCAAGCTCTTCATCTCGTGCATACAGGAATGCGTTATTCGATACTAGAGAAAAGGGCTCAAGAAGAGCCCCTTGGATTTTCACAGTCAGAAGCGGTTTATGCCGCTTTAATCTTTATCTCTTTGCCTTTTTTCTCCTCGGCGACCGGGAGATCGATGGTCAAAACACCGTCTTTGTAGGTCGCCTCGACATCCTCGGTCTTCACGGGCATCGGTAGCTCGATCACGCGCTCAAAGGAACCGTAGAACCTCTCCGACCTATAATAGTTTTCTTTCTTTGCCTCTTCGGTGTGTTTGCGTTCACCTTTAATTCTAAGCGTATTCTCGACAACCGAAACATCGATATCCTTTGGATCAACGTCTGGAAGATCCATCGTTACGATGAGCTTGTTCTCCTTCTGATAGATATCGGCAGAAGGCATCCACATCGCTTCCGCTTCGGGCTCAGGGCCGAAGGTCTTATGGAAGAGCCTGTTTAGGTCCTCTTGCATTCTCATGAGATCGCGCCACGGGTCGAATCTGCGCATTGCCATGTTTAACACCTCCTCTTCATTTTTACATATTGTATGTACCCGGCTCCATACATCTTTACCGGTATAAAATAAGTTATCGTGACGGGTCAAGGCGAGCAGCGATCGCGCCCGCTTTTGCTCTCTGCATTTACCCATCTCATGGCCATATCTGGTACAGTTGGTAGTACAGGGATACAATAATAAGGTAAAGATCAATTGGGTTAGGAGACCGCATGATTGCAAAACGTGCCCTCGATATGCCGCCTTTCATCGTTATGGAGATAAACGAGAAAGCACAAGAACTGGAGAGACAGGGCAAAAACGTTATCCATATGGAGATCGGGGAGCCCGATTTTACCACGCCGCAGGTTATAAAAAATGCGGGCTGCAGGGCAATAAAAGATGATAAGACGCGGTACACGCACAGCCTCGGCCTCCTGGAGCTTCGTGAGGCGATCGTAGAGCATTACCATGATAAGTACGGGGTTGCTCTCTCCCCTGAGCAGGTCATCGTGACCTCGGGCACATCGCCGGCCATGCTTTTGGTCTTTGCGGCGCTTTTAAACCCCGGCGAAAAGGTAATCCTCTCAAACCCGGGATATGCCTGTTACCCCAATTTTATACGATTCGCCGACGGCGAGCCCTCCTTTATCAATGTTCACGAAGAGGACGGCTTTCAGTACCGCCCTGAGGCGATCGAGTCCACGCTTGATGACATGACCAAAGCGATCTTAATAAACTCCCCTTCCAACCCGACCGGCACCATTCTTTCAGAGCCGGCAATGCGCAGGATCGCAGAGATAGTAGGAGAAAAGGAAGATGCGAGCGAGAAGCCTTATATCGTTTCCGATGAGATATATCACGGCCTTTCCTACGAGGGGAAAGAGCACTCCATCCTGGAATTTACGGACAGGGCGTTCGTGCTAAACGGCTTCTCGAAGCTTTATGCGATGACCGGCTGGCGCCTGGGATATGCGATCGCGCCCAAGGAGTTCATCCGTCCCATGCAAAAAGTGCAGCAAAACCTGTTTATTTCTGCGAACAGTTTCGTGCAGTGGGCCGGCATCACCGCGCTAAAAGAAACCGCCGGAGATATCGACCGGATGGTTCGCACCTATAATGAACGGCGAAAATTTCTTATCCCCCGTTTACGGGAAATCGGCTTTGGCATTGCCGTCGAGCCGACCGGCGCGTTTTACGTGCTTGCCAACGCAAAAAAATTCGGGGCGGATTCGTACAAACTCGCCCTCGATATCCTTAACAACGCCCTGGTAGCGGTAACTCCCGGAATCGACTTTGGCAGCAACGCCGAGGGATACCTGCGCTTCTCCTACGCCAACTCGCTTGAGAATATTGTTGAGGCTTGTGATAGACTCGCGAGATTTATACGCGAATAAAGGTGTTAGTGGTTCTACGTTATTCCGGTACGCACCAAGTGTCGCCGTACCTTCCCGCTTTTAAGAGCCTTTTCACCATGAACTGATCTGATATGATCGACCAAGCCGGTCCTTCCTTTGCCGCAGATTGGGCAGAGACTTGGTGGTACAACGCGAATCAGAGGCGTCCAAAGTAGATCAAGCTTTCCCTTAAGCGCAAGCAGCAGCAAAAGAAAAGGTAGAATCCTGAGTAGGGTGGTGTGAATTACTACGGCGATGGCGCCAATCGGTAAATATTGCCGTGCGGGACGGTACTCTTGGGCAAGCATTGGGATCGTAGTCGCAACTGTTACCGTATCAAAGATTATAAAAGCGATAAGACCGATAGATAGCCACTTTAGTTTGTATTTTAACGACAGACCGCTCGCTGAAAGAATCGCCGCAAGGAAGGGGACCAGGAAGTTTAAGCTCTTGGCCGTATTCAACTCGACAACCCTTGCCGAGAGAAGACCCCTAATAAAATTTGCGATTTTTCCAACCAACCACACGTAACCCGCGCCTACTCGCGACATTAATAAAAAAAGGAGAATGGAGAGCGCTAAAACTTTAGCTACGAATAATAGCTTTTCTTTCACATTCCACCACTTTCTCGACCCAGATGAGCCAGAATAATACTACAAGAATAATGAAGAACACTTGCCAGATATAATCGTGAAATAACGTCGCATAGGGTGCCCAAGATTGATACAACCAGGCCAAAACAAGAAACCTTAATATATTAACGCTGAAAATTAAAGGCACTCCGACCGTCAAAGCTACGACTTTTTCTCTTAGACGTGCCGGGTAAACCAAGACAAAGGACGCAAAGATAATCATAACAAAAAGAGCCGTACACTCCGTATTTACCAGCCAAGTCTCTTTTGGCAGTAATATAATTGTGCCACTTACGCTTGCTTCAATACCAAAAAGGCAAATTACCCAAGCCGCCACGTTCGTAGTGAACTGCTCAAAATGGGATAAATAACCATGCCTTCCAACCTCCCAGGCAGCGAGATTTAAGAAGATCACCAAGAAAGAAAACAAACCGACCCTCCACATGAGATTTCTATTTTTCAAGATAATGCCTTCTTTCTCTTTTTTACCTTGTTTTTGCTTATATTTTTTAGGCTAACCGGTCGTTTAAACTATTGGCTTAAGAAAGCCGTGGTCATAAAGGGACCGCAGTCAGTCTAGTTTCCTTGGCATAGACTAAAAGATCGCTCCTTCCTGGGAACAAATCGAAAGAATCAGCCAGGCTCAGGTATGTTAACAACTAGTTGCTTTAACCTGCAGTTATTTGATAAAAACTCTTCGTTCCCTGAACCATCAATCTCTCGCTTCGTATGGCAAACCTAATTTCCTCGATTGCCTATACATGAAATACGCGCCGGCTAAAATGAGAAGAAGGTGTCCTAAACTTAGTTGAAATTGAAATGGCTCCAGTCCATATGGTTTGATTAATGTGCAACCAATCAAGCCAAAAGCAAAGGAGCCGTTTATGAGTGTCTTACAACCAATCAGGAAACGCAA